>Ga0307990_1001955_pt1 | contig 16889 bp, 11 predicted proteins | sample EllFjometagen129_FD_203168 | JGI IMG/M metagenome (GOLD analysis project Ga0307990, IMG submission 203168) | Marine microbial communities from Ellis Fjord, Antarctic Ocean - #129 | ecosystem: Environmental > Aquatic > Marine > Unclassified | place: Southern Ocean | collected 2014-10-08
AAATCTGGAGAGAAGCGCCAGTAACTGACGGAGAGTAGTGGACCTGCCTGCCACCTTAAAGATGTGCAACGGGCCAACAAATGCTCTTGCGAATTCATTCGTAGCAACTTGCGCCAGTGGCAGTCATGGACTGGCTACCGCAAACAGCGCAGGCAAGGCTGGTTCGCCCACTGGCCTTTTCAACGTGGTGGCGACGATGGCTGGAGCGTCTTTCGGGTCTAGGGCTCTCGTATTTGTCGAAAGTCTTGCCTGTGGCAGGCGTTGGCGTAAACAATGCAACGGCTGTTACAGTCATGCGTTATGCGTCTGTTTCCATAGGTGCCCAGAAGTGTTCATTGCACAACTTTAAGGCTGCAGGCGGGCCTTCTTTTCCCTATCCCTTAATCCCCGTCGTCGCGACTGATCGCATGAAGGTCTTCATCGCGAAGAAGAACAGCACTATCAGCGGCAGGCTGAAGACCGTAGACGCCGCCATCAGCAGGTGCCACGGCGTGCCGCCGTGCTGGCTTGCGAATGACTGGAGGCTAAGCGAGAGCGTGAACTGTTTGGGGTGGCTGAGGTAGATCAGCGGACCCATGAAGTCTTTCCACGCGCCGAGGAAGGTGAACAGCGCCACCATCGCGATAACTGGTTTGCTCAGTGGTACGACGACGTTCCAGAGGATTTCAAGCTCGCTACACCCGTCGATGCGGGCGGCGTCGAGCAGGTCCTTGGGCAGGCCCAGAAAAAACTGCCGCAGCAGGAAGATGAAGAACGCACTGCCCAGCCACGTGCCCACCCACAGCGGCTTGAACGTGCCGACCCAGCCGACGCTTCGCCACATGAGATACACCGGGATCATCGTCACGACGAACGGAACCATGATCGTCGCCAGCGTCAACCCGAACAGCGTATTGCGGCCTGGAAACTCAAGGAACGCGAACCCGTACGCGACAATTACCGACGAAACGATCGTCCCGCCGACGCACATCAGGCAGACCAGCAGCGTATTTGCCAGGCTGCGGGCGAAGTGTACTCGCCGCAGGGCGACGGGGTAGTTTTGCGGGATGATTTTTGGCCCGGTTCGCAGTTCGTCGGCGCGGAGGATGCCCCACGCGCGGTCCACCTTCACGAACGGCGAGCTCACCCCCTTCGTGTCCGTGTCGGCGGGGATCCACTGGCGGACGAGCCACAGCGGCGCTCCGTCAGCGGGGCGGCGGACCTCGCGGACAATGCTCGCCGGCACGCTTCGCCCGCTGGCCAGGTGCAGCACTCCCGCGGCGGGGTCATACGGGTTCGCCTTGTCGGCGAGCACCTTGACGGCCGCGGTAACCGGGGCGTTCATCTGCGCCAGCTCGGCCTCGGTGAATGACGGGATCTTTCGCCAGAGGTCAGGTCCAAATGTCAGCGTGAGTTCCCCGGCGAGAAACGGCACCGAGCCGTCGGCGGTCGGTTTGGGGCGGACGATATAGAGCACGTCGTTGGGTTCCAACGCTATTTCCCGCTCGCGCGTCACGTCGCAATCGTTGCCGTCGATGGTCGCGGTATACCCCGTCGCCAGCAAGACCGATCGGAGGCTCTCGGGTCGCTGGAGGGTCTGGTCGAGGGGCTTGAGGCTCGTGGCGACCATCCACACCAGCGGCAGCACAAAGAACGCCCCGCCGCACAGCAGCACGAGGTGTACTATCGTTCGCAGATGCCACGGAGTTTTGCGATCGCCGATCGACATGGCCGGATCATCTCCCCGAGTAGTGAACGTGCTTTTTGGACACGCGGAACGCCACGAGCGTCAGCGCGATGATTATGACAAACAGCACGGCCGCCACCGCCGACGCATAGCCCAGCCGGTGGTAGCGGAACGCCTGTTCGTAGACAAACATCGCCACGAACCGCGTCTTATCCTCCGGCCCGCCGCCGGTCATGATATATGGCTCGGCGAATACCTGGAACGCGCCGATTATCGCCATCACCACGTTGAACAGAATCACCGGCGAGATCATGGGAATGGTCACGCTGACGGTCTTTCGCCACCAGGAGGCCCCGTCGATCTCGGCCGCCTCGTACAATTCGACGGGCACGTCCTGAAGCTTGGCCAGGTAGATGACCGCCATCTGTCCGACCGACCACATGGACATGATTATCAGCGACCACAGCGCCCACGACGGCGCGAAGCCCACGCCCGCGGGCATCGGATCGCCATCGGTCAGCCAGCCCGGCGAGCGGAATTTTCGCACGTCTTCGGGCCGAAGGGTGTGGGCCGCGGCACTGAGCAGCGGCAGCGCCGCCAGCACGATCGCCATGATCGCCGCCAGGCATACCAGTTGCCGCAGGCGGCTGTTCTCGCGAGGCCAGAGCCTCCGGGCAAGCGGGCCCCAGGTGGCTGCGGCAAGTGCCGGCGCGGCCAGGAGCCAGCAAGCGCCGCCATGGATGACAAACTTGCCGACCTTCAGGGCGGCAACGTCGAAAAAGAGCCCCGTCCACCAGTCCCCTGCCGCGAAGAGCCGCCCGATCACGAAGTTCAGCAGCCCCGCCTTGGCGTTGAATATCCACATCCACAGTATCGCCACGACAACCGTGGGCACGAGGTGCGGCAGGTAGAATATCACGCGGTAGAACGACTGCCCGCGGATGCGTGCGTTCAGCAGCATGGCCAGCGTCATCGCGAGAATAACGCCCAGCGGGATCGCCGCGGCCGCGTATAGCATGGTCACGCCGAGCGCCCTGTGGAATGATGGGTCGCCGAGTAGTTCAGCGTAGTTGGCACCGCCGATATACATGGGGTCCTTCAGTGGCGGGTACTCGCACAGGCTGAAGTACCCCGCCGCCAGGAACGGCCCGGCCACGAGAAACGTCAGTCCGAGAATCCACGGAAGGATGAACGCGTAACCCGTCGCGTACCGTCGAAATCGCCCCGAGCCGATCATTGCGCGGCCCTCGCTTTGCGCTGCTCGGTGCGCTCGAGTTTGCGGCGGAGTTTGCCTTCGATCGTCTCGCGCATATCGGTAAGCGTGCGGACAATCTCTTCGCGCGTCAGCTGGCGAGTTTCCTGGTCGCGCTCGGCACCCGTCAGTCCGTCAAGCGCCGACTTCGGCACCTGCCAGTGCCAGATGTGGTCGAATCCACGTTTGTACTCATCGCTGTATTCCCGCCAGACGATGCTCGTTGGAATCACGCACGCCTCCGGCGACCTGGCGAGGTCCTCGAAGACCTTGAGGAACCGGTTGGGATGGCCCTGGCGGAAGCTATCGGGCACGCGGGCAAGCGGCAGGTGCTTGCCCTGAAGCCGGTTGAGGATCTCCAAGCCGCGAGTCTGCGTCCAGAGTACGAACTTCCACGCCGCCTCGGGATGCTTACAGCCGCGCGGGATGCCGATGTTGTCCTCATTCAGAAAGCTTCGCGGCCCGCGGACGCCGGGCGCGCACGGAAACGGCGCCACGCCGTAATGCAAGTGCGGCCGGTGGCGGTCGATGAACTGCGGGAAGAACACGCCGTGGAGCACCATGGAAACCTTACCGTCGATGAAGGCGTTCTGCGGCGAGTCGAAGTTGCCGAACCCCTGGCGGAATCGCGTGAGGTTGTCTCGTCCGTACCGGCGTGCGTAGCCCTTGAGCCATTCGAAGGCCCGCACGTTGGCGGGCAGATCGGGTGTCGGCGAGCCATTTGCGTCGAACAGCCCGCCGCCGAAATAGTAAGGCCAGGCCACGTGATACCAGCCCGGCTCGGTCGGCAGGAAACCCATTACATCCGGCGTGCCGTCGGGAGCCATCACGGTCAGCACGTCGGCGTAGCGGTCGAGTTCGGCGATCGTCCGCGGAGGATGATTCGGGTCCAGACCCGCAGCGCGGAGCTGGGCGGCCTTAGCGCGAAAATGATCGAGGTTGTAAAACAGCGCGATCGACACCGGTGCCGTCGGCAGGACGTACGTTCGGCCGTCGTAGCGGCACATTTCGAGGTAATTGGGTATGTAATGGTCGTCACCCAGCCCAGCCCTGGCCATCAGGTCGTCAAGCGGCATGAGCGCGTCGGCCTCGGCGTACGGCGCGACGTTGTCCGACCAGAGCCCGACCACATCCGGCGGCTGGCCTCCCACAATCGCCAGCATCGCCTTGCGATCGACCTGGCTGGTGCGGATGTAGTGGCAGAAGACCTCGTCTTGGGAGGCGTTGAAGGCGTCCACCATCTTCTGCGCCGCCTCGGCCTCGAAGCTGCCCCACTTCTCCCAATAGGTAATATGGACCCGCTTGGCCCACGTGTCCTTGAAGGCCGCGTGAACGGCAGGGTCATATTCCGCCACGTCAGGCCGAGGCTCGAACCAGGCGACCATCACCACGACCAGAACGATGGCCGCCAAAATGAAATGAACTCCACGCATCAACCTCTTACGGTTCCGGGAGGATATTTATGGCGATGTCCCATGCGTCGACCTTGGCGATCTCGGCGCGGATTTCTTGTTCCATGGCGGGGAAGTCGCGGACCGGCGGCGGGCTGGTGAGTTGTGACTCCTGGCCAGGGGGGAGCTTCTTGAGGTCCAGCGCCGCGTTGCCGGTGGTGGTGACCACCCATCGGCCGGGGGTGAGATTCTTCCGGAAGACGCTCAGGCCCTTGAGGTTGGCATCCGTCGACCACGGCGGGTCGGCCAGCTTGGGGTTGATCATCGCCACGGCTGCGTACGCCCTGCCGCCGGGGTCGGGCGTTGAAAGCGTGTACACCCGTCGGATCCACAGCTTGCCGGCCTGGACGAGGTATTCCACATGCACTTCCTGGTTGGGGTCGAGATTCGTGGGGATCGTCTCGACAACGCCCGCGGCCGTGCGGATGGCGACGCTCAACTGCCCGCCGTCCAGCACCAGTTCGGTGACGGCGGTCTTGCGAACGGCCTGGTTGTACTGGCTGCGAAGCTGCCGGTAGTTGGCACTGAGATCTTCCAGCCGTTGCCGGTAGATGTCGGTGGTAATGTCGCCCAGCGAGTGCCGCCACAGCACAACGCCGCACAGTACGATAAGAGCCACCATCCCCAATGCGCGCAACCAACGGTATGCTCTGTTGAGCATGTCAGATCTCCTCAGTCGGGTTTGTGTCCCAGAATCCAGAAGCCCATCGTCGGCCATTCTACCAGTTTAACCATCGGCACGCGGAGTTGTTTTGCGGAAGCGGAGTTTGACGCCCCGCTACCACATGGCTGCATGCTTTTCTTCGGCCCGGTCGGTAGGCAGTGGCGGCTCGGGTGACAGGGCGCTTATCTCGGCTCGCTGGTCGGGGGTCATTTCCAGTTCCGCCGCGGCCAGGGACGGTTCGAGCTGTTCCAGGTTCCGCGCGCCGATGATCGGCGCGGTCACCGCGGGGTGGTTCATCACCCATGCCACCGCAAGCGTGGCTGGGTGGATGCCGAGACCTTCGGCATGGGCGGCGAACCGCTCGGCTGTTTCGTAACAAGCGGGATCGGCGTAGCGGAGGCGGTAGCTGTCGTTCTGGACGATTCTGCCGATTTCGGGCCGTCGATTCACGCCGTACTTGCCCGTAAGAAGTCCGCCGCCGAGGGGGCTGTAGGGGATGACGCCGATGGACTCGCAGGCCGCCATCGGCAGTATTTCCACCTCCGCCTGGCGTTTGGCGAGGTTGTACATCGGCTGGATGCACTCGAACCGCGCGAGGCGCCGCCTGGCCGAGATGCCCAGCGCCCGCTCGATCTGCCATGCAGCCCAGTTGCTCACGGCGGGGTGGAGGATCTTGCCCTGGCGAACCAAGTCATCCATGGCGTGAAGGGTTTCTTCGATGTCCGTGGCGGGGTCGAACATGTGGCAGAAGTACAGGTCCAGCCGGTCTGTCTTGAGGCGGCGGAGGCTGTTCTCGACGGCGAGCATGATGTGCCTTCGCGACAGGCCGCGGTCGTTAATATCGTCGCTCATGGGCGCGAAGACCTTACTGGTCAGCACGACCTCGTCGCGACAGGTAGTCAGCAACGAGCCGAGAATTTCCTCGGCCCGACCCTTCTGATAGATATCGGCGCAGTCGAAGAAGTTGATTCCCGCCTCACGGCAGCGGTTGAACATTGCGGCGGAGGTCTGTTCGTCGGCATCGCCGCCGAAGCTCATCGTGCCGAAGCACAGGCGGGAAACCTTCATGCCGGTTCGGCCAAGCTTGACATATTCTATGGTAGGTTATCCTTTCAACTCCACGGGCGAGACGCCCATGCTACGGTTTCAGGCCTTCAGTTCGAACGCAGCCGGCCCAGCCGCGGTTACAAAAAACGTCGCCCTGGCCGCGGCTGGGCCGAAGGCCTCGGCATACTTGCCGGACCACCGGTCGATGAACGGGCCGACCCTGTCGCCGGGAATCAGAGCCCAGACGCTCCCGCCGAAGCCCGCCCCGAAAGCCGAGGCCGCGATGGCTCCCAACTGCCGCGCCGTCGCCGCGAGGTGAACGGTCTCGGGTATCTGGTTATGCAGCATGTCTTCAGCGCGGTGCTGGCTTAGGTCCACCTGCCGGCCAAACTCGGTGAGGTCACCGGCCGCGAGGGCGTCACCGGCTGCGGGGATTATCTCCATGCTCTCGGCATGGAAGTGCTCGAAGCGTTCGAGCATCTCCCCCGACTGGAATCCATCTTGCGGCTGGGCGTTGGCGAGCGCGGCGCAGATGGCTTCGGGCGCGGCGACTGCAAGTGCGGCGCCAAGGTGAGGGTCGCTTCGTATGGCGGCCTGGTTCCACGCCTCGACGGCGGCGCGTGCGAGCCAGCTTGCTCGGTTGTACCTATCGCGGGCCTGGCCTGTCTTGGCGGACGCGACTCCGCAGGAGGCCAGGACGAACACGCACCCGCGCGGCACGGCGATGGTCCGCTCGCCAAGCACGGGGCAGTAGGAATATTGCGCCAGCGAGCCGGCGCGTCCGCAGAGCATAGCCACGTGGTCTTCGCTGCCTCCGAACGTGCCGACCCCGCGGTCGCCGCCGAGTTGGCCGAAACTCTGGCCGTTCTCGACGGTGCCGAGGTACTCGGCCAGGTGTTCGGAGGTCTGGATTTCCAGCCGGTAGGCTTCGGACGCGGGCAGGTCGTTGACGGCGGACATGGCCAGGAAGTTGGCGACCATGACTGTCGACGAGCTGCTCATGCCCGCGTCGAGCGGCAGGTTCCCGCGGTATGCGACGGACGCGCCTCGCCTGGCGTGGGGGAAATTGCGGGCAACGCGTCGGGCGACGGTCATCGGGTAGTTGGACCAGTGGCCTACGGTCGGCACGAGGTCGGGCGCGATGGTAAACGCGCATCTTCCGCCGACATCCAGTGCCTGGACCCGCCAGGTTGGCTCGTCGATGGGCGACGCCACGAGGCACAGGCCCCGTTCGACGGCAGCGACGAGGCTTCTGCCGCCAGCGTAGTCGGTGTGTTTACCGAGCACCTCGACGCGCCCCGGCACGAAGAAGGCATGGACGTCGGCATCCTCGCCGTCGCGGCTCGCCAGGACAGCCCTGGCGCAGTCGGCGAAAAGTGGAGCGGTTTCCGTGGCGACGCGTTCGCGCAACCCGCCGCCGGCGAGCAGGCTGGTGGCGCGGGCGCTATCGAGCAGCTCTCGCAGTCGCAATTGCCCGCTCACAAGTTTACCTCCACGTCGGCAAGCGCGGCCTTGACGCCTGCCAGGTCGGATCGCCGCGACAGATCCAACACTGGCGCGTCGATAGTAACGGTTTGGAACTCGACGCCCATTTCACCCATGGCCCAGGCGACGGCGTCGGGAATCTCGTACTCGCCTCGCGGCGACGGCTTGATGTGGCGGCAGGCCTCGAAGATCGACGGCTCGAACCGCCAGCAATTCATCGATATCCGCAAAGGCTCGCCCGCGGATGCCAGTTCGGCCTCGGTGGGTTTCTCGACGATCCGCTGGAGCCTGCCTGCCGGGTCGGTGCGGACGAGAGCGTAGTTGGCGATCCGCTCGGGGGGTATGTTTCCGCGCAGCAGCCCATCGCGCGTGAAGGCTGCCAGACCGCTGCCGCAAAGCTGCTCCCGCACGGCTGAGAAGGCCTCGACGGGATAGTAGTTGTCCGAGTTGATGACGAGCACCTGCTTGCCGCCGGCGAAGGTTTCCGCCGCCGCCAGAGCGTCTGCCGTGCCGCGAGGGACCGTCTGAACCGCGAACTCTACGCTTATCCGCCGACTCGCCAAGCCGGTGTAGTAGTCGCGAACCTGATCGTGGGCTGGTCCGATCACCAGGCACACCCGCTGGTAGCCCGCGTCCGCAAGGGCGGACAGCACGTAGTCCAGGAAAGGCCTGGCTATGGGAATCATGGCCTTCACGCCGCTGTCGGCCGCCCGGCGCTGCTCGGGTGACATCTGCGCCGACTCGTCCGCTCGCTGCATGCGCGTGCCGAGACCCGCCGCCAGAATCACCGCGCTATCGAGCATATTTCACCAGGAGCTGACGCTGTTATTCATCTCCCAGGGATTGCCACCCCTGGGCTTCGGGGTCTTACTTGCTCGTCGCCTTGCGTGGAGGTCGGCCCTACGCCTCGCTCACTTCGACGACGCAGCCTTCCTTCCTTGCTCGCTCAGCCGCGAAAACCATCAGGTGGCTTTCGAGGGTTTCATCCGGACCCGAGAGGATGTGCGAGCGGTCGCCGGAGCTCACTGCCGAGATGAAGCCGTCCATCAGACCGAAATCGCCGCCTCCGTGTCCGCCGAGGATCGAGGCGTCGGCGCTATCGAGGTCCACCTCGGTCTTCTTTTCGGTCAGGAAGTCGAACAGTTCGATGCGCGAGCCGTCGCCGTAGATCTCGCCCTTGGTGCCGAAGACGTTCGTTTTTCGCCCGCCGCCCTTGTTGAATGCCGTCATCGTGAACGACGCGGTCTGCCCGCCGTCGAACTCCATGTCCACGACCTGGTGGTCCACCACATCGTTGTCGCACTCGTAAACGCAGCGGCCATAAGGGCCGTCGATAAGAGCTTGGGTTATGCTCTCCTTATTCACTACCGGCGCCAGCACATCCAGGGGCCAGCCGGTCTGGCCTTTTGCGATCCGGCCCAGGTATATCTTCTTGGCCGAGTAGGCGCACTCGGGCTCGATGGCGCAGTCCATGCACCGCATACCGGCGCCGGCGGGCTTGTTTTCCTTCTTGAACAGGTGCAGCGAGCCGAACGAATGGCACCGCAGGCAGGATGTCTTCATGATGTAGCGAAGCCAATCGAGGTCGTGGCAGCTCTTAGCCAGCAGCATCGAGGACGACTCGGCCTCGTTTCGCCAGTTGCCTCGGACGTACGAGTGAGCCTGGTGCCACCAGCCCACTGATTCGAGGTGATGTATGCTGACGACATCGCCGACAGCGCCCTCATCGACGAGCTTCTTAAGGGTCCGGGTGTACCTGGTGTACCGCATGACGTGCCCGACGGCGAAAATAACGCCCGCCTTCTTGACCTCGTCGACCATCGCTCGGCACTCGTCGGCCGTGGGGGCCATGGGCTTTTCCACCATGATGTGATAACCCTTCTTGGCCATCTCGATGGTGGGCTGGGCGTGCATCGCGTCGGGCATGCAGATCAGCACCGCGTCAGCAAGTCGCGGGCGGTCGATCGCCTGGACCCAGTCGGTCATTACGTTTGCCGGATCGATGCCGTGCGCCTCGACCATCGGGTTGCGGTACGCGTCCCGCGGCTCGGCCACGGCCACGATCTTGGCCCGGTCCGGTAGCTCGGCGGCATATCTGGCATACCCGGTCCCTCTGTTTCCCGCCCCGAGAATCATCACTGTCACAGGCTTCATCTGCGTTTTCCTTTCGATATTCTCTGGCAACAATACATGTCAAGAGTTTACACCATCATCGCCGGGCGACAAGGGCTGTTGTCGTCAAATGCCTCACATCCCGGCCAGGAACTGGAAAATCGTATCGCTGTGGCCTGGCAGACCCTCGTGGCCAAAATCGGGGTAGAACACCAGCGATTTGGGCGAACTGATCTTGTTGTAGGCCGCGAACTGGGTCGATGGCGGGCAAATCGTGTCTCGCAGGCCGACGGCGAGCATAATCTGCCCGGCAATTCGGGGCGCCAGGAACTGTACGTCCACGTAGCCCAGGCGGGTCCAGAAGTCGTCTTCCCGCTCGTGCAGCGGGTCGAAGTGACGGAAATACTCCTTCAGTTCCGCATAGGCACCCGTGTCCTGGTCGATCTTCCAAATCCGTTTGTAGTCCGACAGGAACGGGTAAACCGGTGCGGCCCGGGCGATTCGCGGCTCCAAGGCTGCGCATGCCAGCGTCAATCCGCCGCCCTGGCTGGCGCCCATCGCGCCGACGCGGGCGGCGTCCACGTCATCCATCGCCATGACGATTCCAGCCAACTGGGCCGTGTCCAGGAAGATTTGGCGGAAGAGCAGCTTGTCCGGCCCGTCGTCCAGACCGCGAATGATGTGCCCGTGAAGCGTGTTGCCTTTGACCGAGCCAACATCCTCGCTGAGCCCGCCCTGGCCGCGACAGTCCAGGGCCGCCACCGTGAAGCCCATCGCGACGTAAGGCAGCTTGGCCACCCAGTCGCCGCCGCTTCCGCTGTAGCCGTGGAACTGCACCACGGCCGGGTGTGGTGCCTGGGCCACCACGGGCCGGAGCAACTGGGCATGGATCCTCGCCCCGCCGACGCCGGTGAAGTACATGTTGAAACACTCGGCGAACGGCGCGGTGAACCCGGCGGGCCTGAGCTCGATATCGGGGTCGATCGCGTGCATCTCAGCCAGCGCGCGGTCCCAGTACTCATCGAAGTCGTCCGGCCGCGGGTTCGTGCCCTGGTAGGTCTTCAGTTGCTCGAGCGACAGGTCAAACGTAAGGGGCATTGCATGTTCTCCATCTCAAAAAACTTCACCCGTCGGCCCTGACGAAGGGCCTCGGTGGTGTATAGGGTGCCTCGCCAGATGATTCCGCCGCGGCGGACGCCCAGAACCGCCGCCCGGGCTGTACCGAAAAAAGCCAGACCCGCCACAATTGGGGCCATCAGCGGCGGGAGTATTCGCCCGCCGGCCCAACGAGCCATCATCCCCGCCGTTGCAAGGAACGTCGCGGTAACAGCCAGCCCCGCGGCGGCGCTGGCGATAAGGGGTCCGCCTGCGGAGAGGGCAATCGCCGTCGCCAGCAGCGCCGGCAGGATAGCGGGGGCGGCCTCCAGCAGCATGATGACGGCCCCCCAGACTATCATGCCGACAGCGCGGAAATCCCCCGGCGTACTCCAGCCTCGTTCACTGCAGCGCATGGCCTGGCCACACGTCTTGTACCAGTGCATCTCCAGCAGTCCCATCGCGTTGACCACGCGGCACTTGAAGCCCGCCTGCTTCATCATCATGCCGACGGCCATGTCGTCGGCGACTTCCATTCGCAGCCACTCGAGCCCGCCCGCCTCGGCAAATGCGGCCCGGCGGACCATGTTGAACGCCCCGATGCCCATGAAACGCTTCGAGTCGGGGTCGTCAGCCTTCCACGGTTGGACTATGGTCAGCAGTTGGCGGATGAACATCGCGATCAGCCCGTCCAGCAGAGGGCTCGAAGGCCAAAGCACCGGCATGGCGGTGAGATGATCCAGCCCTGACGCCTCGAAGTGCGCAATAGCCTTTCGCAAGGTGCCCGGCCTGAAGTGAACATCGGCGTCGGTCATCAGCACCAGCTCGCTGTCGCCGGCGGCCAGGCCTTTTGACATCGCGTGGACCTTGCCGAGCCAGCCGTCGGGCAGTTCGGTAACGTGCAACGCCACGACGCGGGAGTCTTCCGAAGCCAGGCGGTCGACGATCTCGCCGGTTCGGTCGGTGGAGCGGTCGTCGATCAGGACAATTTGCAGGTCCGGGTAATCCTGGGCCAGCAGCGTGCGTGCGGCGGCCTCCATCTTGTCGGCCTCGTCGCAGCCTGGCACTACTATCGACAGCGTCGGCCAGCGCGACGGCTCTGGCGCTTCAGCCCGCGCGAGATACATCATCGACGAGCCCATGTGCCACATCGCCCAGGCCATCCACAGCCAGTACGCAAGCCCTCCGGCCACGTATAGCCCAAGCAATATGGTCAGCATCACGGTCATGCCCCCAATAGTCGCAGGCCAGGCCATCGAGTGCAAGCCGCCAGCGGGTCTGGGCGGCAGGCTCGACCATGACTATCGCGTCGTGGTCCGCCTTCGCGGAGACCGAACTTTCATGCGGTTTTACGCGGCTTTCGGCGGTTGGGCCAAGCGCCTGATCGCCTTTCCCGATGTGCATCGGGGCTGCCGGATAAGCCGGACTTCCTGCTCTATCGCATGTTGACGGGGCTCACAGAGGCAATAACTGCATGCGTTTACACTGGGAGAGCCTTGCCATGAATGTACTTGTGAAAAACCCTTAGTTTGAGAATTATGGCGATCACCTTGATTCTCGCGTCCAGAACTTGTGCATGCGGCGAGTAAAGGGCTTGTGAAGGAGGGGGTTATAGGAAACGCTATTTCCGACAAAACTATGTTTCGGCGCATGTGTTGCAAATGAGTGAGGTGTTACAAGCGAAGCAGTGTCCCTGGCAGAGGGATGCATGAAGCAGTGGAATGCGTATAATGAGAAGACCTCGGCCCTCGTTGAGAGTACCGTGAAGGAGACTATCGATCTCTACCTTCCGAACGGTCGCTCGAAGGCTTAGCAGGCCAATCGGCGCAGATGGCGCTATCGCGAACACCATCGCCAGGCCAACTCTTGTTGCCAGGACAAGCCATCGACGAATGGCGCAAGACCATGAAGATCAAGATCTTCGGAAGGACTTCAACGCGCTCCAGGCCAGGCTCGCGCTCGTCACCATCGCGTTGGGGGTTGGAAGCTGGCGGGTGCAGGCCCGTTTGAGAATCAGCGAGCAATCTGGTATCTCGTTAAGTAGGAAGTAGATGGATGGATATTAGCTCGAACTGAACGTTTTTCATGCCCGAGGGGCTGGCCATGACCAGCCGGCCCTTCGAGGCTTTGTAATTCAGCCAGTTTGTGGATTGAAAAGAACAATGTTGAATGTGCGTCGATCCCTTTATGGTGATGGGGATCGCCTTTCAGGCCCTTACGGAGCAACTTGTGGCGTGTTCTTAATGGGACATCATGTTTTGGAGCAGCATTATGAACATGAAACGGACACCGCGGGTCGGCCTCGCGCTATCGATATTTGTCTTATGTGCAGGCGGTATCGCCGTGACGCAGGCCCAGGCCAAGAGCTTTTACAGGGGTCCTCAGCTCTTTTCCACCAGTCCGAGTGATACGAAATCGCTTCAGACCATCGCCCGTTTCGGGCCGGTGGGCATGGGGATCGACCTCGTTCAGCCTGCCTTTGTGATGAAGATTCACAACATCGAGGAAGGTTCTCCGGCGGCGGCGACGGGCAAGCTCAAGGCCGGCCAGATTATCGAGACGATAAACGGCCAGAAGCTGGCGGATATTGATCCGCGCATTCAATTGGGTCGTATAATCGCCGCCGCCGAGGCGACTGACGGTGTCATCAACTTCATGGTCAAGGACGCCCCGGACGCCAAGGCCATCGAGGTGGTCATAAAGATCCCCGTGCTGGGTGCATACAGCGACACCTGGCCGCTGAATTGCCCGAAGTCGGACAAAATCGTCCGCAACTTCGCCGATTACCTTTCCAAGCCCGGTTCCAATCCTGGTTTCGGCAACATAGGGATGTTGTTCCTGCTGTCGACCGGCGAGGACAAGGACCTGGAGGTCGTGCGGAAATGGGCCAGGGGAGTTGCCAGGAAAGGCTCGCCGACCTATGCCTGGCATTTGGGTTTCGGCGGCATTCCGCTGACCGAGTATTACCTTCGCACCGGGGATAAGTCGGTACTTCCGGGCATCCAGAGATGGGCGGATACTGCCGTGAAGGCGGAGTTCCTGGGCGGCTGGGCCGGTCGAGGTGGCGTCGCTGGAGCGACCTACGGTGGCGGTAACGGACAGCTCAACGCGGGCGGCACGGCGGTGGTAACCTTCCTGATGCTCGCCAAGGAGTGCGGTGTTCGTGTGAACGACAATTCGCTAAACCGCATATTGACCAACTTTTACCGCTACGCGGGGCGCGGCAACAATCCTTACGGTGCCGGCAGGCCCGAGAGCAGCTTCGTCGACAACGGCAAGAACGGCAACCTGGCATTCGCCATGGCGGCGGCGGCTTCCCTGACGCCCGACGGCGAGCAGTCGATTTATGCCCGGGCCCGCGACATTGCCGCGATGACCAGCTTCTACACGACCACCTACATGTTGCACGGACACACCGGTGGCGGCATTGGCGAAATCTGGCGCAGCGCCGCGATGGGCCTGCTCCGCGAGAAGAAGCCCGCCCAGTACCGCCAGTTCATGGACAATCGCCAATGGCATTACGACCTGTCCCGCCGCTGGGATGGTTCGTTCGGCATCCTTGGCGGGGCGCGCTATGACAACACGGAATGGGGAGCCGGTTACGCATTGGCTTACACGATCCCGCGAAAGAACCTCCGTGTCACCGGCGCGCCGCCATCGAAGTTCTCCAGGAAATACCAATTGTCCAAGCGGCCTTGGGGCACCAAGGCGGACGATGTGTTCTTCTCGCTCCAGGCTGCGACGGACAAGGACGGCAATCGCCAGGATATGTCGCAGGAGACCTTGACAAACGATTCCGCCAAGCCGCTGATTGACAGGCTCCTTGCAATGGGCAACATCAGCGATGCCGTATTGCGCAAGTACGCTCACCACCCGGACCACATGGTTCGACGGCTCGCGGCCAATGCCGCCATGGGCATCGAACCCAACTACATGTGGATCAAGCGTACCGGCAAGGTGAGAACAGATCTTGTTAACGAGTTGATCCGATCGAAGGACCCACGTGTCCGCCGAGCGGCCCTTGAGGCGATGAACATCGCTCTGCCAAGCCAGGATTCGCAGAAATACCTGACGCCCGAAGTCTTTGGTCTGCTGATCAAAATGCTTGCGGATAAGGAAGAATCGTGGTGGGTCAAGGACGCGGCCCTGCAATTGGTAGGTCGTGGGCCGGCGGACTGGATCGTTCCTCACGTCGATCTGTTGATCTCGTATTTGAAGCACGAGGAATGGTGGCTGCAGAGCGCATCGCTGACGGCTCTGGCGCCCGTGGTGGCGGATGAGCGATGCTATCGCAAGGTCTTGCCGGCGATTGGCGAATTCCTGCGGACATGCAACCGGTGGAATGCAACTTCGCCCGTCAGGTGGGGTCCGTTGCCCACAAACCTGCGCAATGCAGGCCCCGAGGTGCAGCAACTGGCTGCCGAAACGTTGCAGGAATCCTATGCCGGTTTCACCGGGGTGAAGACGGCCCCCAGCGGGCAGGACATCTCCGGCTTGTACAAGTCTCAAGTGGAATTCCTGGCCCAGTCGTTGGCTAATGTGCCGGGCGGATACGATTTGCTCTACAAGGTCGCCAAGCAGCGTTTCCCCAAGGAGCCGTTGCCCTATGCCAAGATATTCCTGGCTGCGGACCCCGAGAAGTTCAGCCCTAAGCTCAGAGAAGCAATCAGGCCCATTATCCGGGACAAACTGGTTTACGAGTTTATCGGCAAGAACCTGCGCCGCTTGAAGCCCGCTCTCGAGGGCACCTTGCAGGGCGTACACCTCACGAGCACTGTCGATGGCTTGGCGGACCTTTACCGGAAGGTTGGGGTGCATGACTACGACTGGCATGCCTTCGGCCCGGACCTCAAGAACGCCCAGTGGGATTACTTCACCTTCAACCCCCGGGAGAAGCAGAAGTATGACATTTCGCCTTGGCGGTATCGCAAGGTAACATACCCCAATGGGATGGATAGCTGGTTTATGCCGGACTTCGACCCTGCCAAGGCAGGGTGGCAGAAGGGGCAGGCGCCCTTCGGCCAGTACAACGGCAAGCTGGTTACCGACTCGGCGCCTTGTTCCAATTCCGACTGCCATTGCAAGGATCCCATGCGAACCTTCTGGGACAAGGAAGTCCTCTTGCTGCGAGGTACGTTCAAGTTCCAGCCACTGCGGAAGGGACATCTCTACCGGATTCGAGTCGGCGCCGGACAGCACGTCGGAAGCGGCGACGGATACAAGATTTACATTAACGGCAAGGAATTGTACGAAGCCAAAGCAGGCAATGGCAGACGCACTGGCGGCAAGCCCCGTGGCGCCTACATCACCAGAGACTTTTTCGAGGAGTTCAATAAGAGCGACGTGACGATCGCGGTGACGAGTTTCCTGAGGTATGGCCGAAAGGCAATCGTAACCATGCCCCCGGTACCCCAGGGAATCTTCGCCGTGTCCCTCGAAGAAATGAAGCTTCCCCCGATCAACGATGAGGCGATACGCAAGTCGGCGACGGTGATTCCCATGCTTTCGTCGCAGTGGCAGGACAAACAGGATCCCGACAACACCGAGGTGCAAACGGGAGATGACAAGTTCCACTACGATGGCAAGTTCGTCGCAAATGCGAAGATTCTCGGCACCTGGAAGACCGTCGATCTGGTCAAGGCCGTCGACGAGTTCACTTCCGACAAGAAGATGGACGCCCGTCGCGCCCGGATAAAGGGCATGACCTTTAAGGACAAGGGCTTGACCGGTGAAGGGATGTGGATATGGTCAGGGGACACCCTGATGGATCTCAGCCGCTATCAGGCGTTGAAGATGACCATCAAGACCATCGACGGAAGCGACTACCTGTTCGTCGAGGCCGGCGGATTCAGCACTCGAAACGCGCCGGGCTGGAAGTCCGCGATTTGCGTGATGAAAAAACAATCCAAGTAACGTTCAGAAAAGAAAACAGGAAAGGAATCAAAATGAACATCAAAATCAAAGCCGCTATGGCCTTGTCAGCATTGTTGTTGACAGGGGTCGTTGTCAGCGCTGCCGCGATGACTGTCCCGGCCCGACTGCCTGATCCGGACGGCAAGCCGGGCGATGCCACCAAGCCGGTCAAGGTTTACATCCTGGCCGGGCAATCCAACATGG
>Ga0307990_1001956_pt1 | contig 16879 bp, 20 predicted proteins | sample EllFjometagen129_FD_203168 | JGI IMG/M metagenome (GOLD analysis project Ga0307990, IMG submission 203168) | Marine microbial communities from Ellis Fjord, Antarctic Ocean - #129 | ecosystem: Environmental > Aquatic > Marine > Unclassified | place: Southern Ocean | collected 2014-10-08
AAGAGCGTATATTCCTGATAGGGGATACCCCCCATTCCGGCGGCACCACCGACATAATCAATATTGATAAAGATCACACGAACAATCTCCCCAAATCCCAGCGTCAAAAGGAGGAGATATATTCCTTTAATTCTGAGCGCCGGCATGCCCAGTAAAAACCCTGCGATTCCTGCGACCACACCTCCCATTAATACAGCGGGGACATAGGGAACGCCGAACTTGACCGTACACACAGCCGCCGTATATGCCCCAATTGCCATAAATCCTGCCTGGCCCAGTGATATCTGACCGGTAATAAAAGGCATGTAGAAGCTGAGGGCCATAATAACATTAATACCCGCAATGGCCGCCACCGAGAGTAAATAATCCAAACTTGTTACCCCTCCTATTTTTTGTTCACACGAGATCCAAAGAGACCTTCAGGTTTGAAGATAAGAATGAGAATCATGATCCCGAAAGAAAAAACATCCTGCAAGTTGATCTCCGACGGCATAAACACGACACTGCTCACTTCGGCCAGTCCGAGAATCAGCCCCCCAATCATGGCGCCCACGACATTCCCCAGGCCACCAAGCAACATCACCACCATCCCCTTCAGGGCAAAGGTAAGCCCCATAAAGGGCGTAACGGCATGAAAGGCAGTACCTACCATCACCCCGGCCGCCCCTGCCAGGGCAGAGGCAACACCAAAGGTTATAAGAACAATCCGGTCTACATTCACACCGAGAAAACCGGCCGTCATGTGACTTTCTGCAACGGCCCTCATGGCCCTTCCGACCTTGGTCTTGGAAATAAAGAAATAAAGAACAATCATCAAAAAGAGGGCGGTGCCGAATATCATGATGTTATCGGAACTTACAGTAACCGATCCTATTTTGTACATCCTGTAGGCTATTGCATCGGGGAATTTGGTGCCGTAGCCACCGAAGATTTTGATCGCAAGGTGCTGGAGAATTATGGTGACCCCTATTGTACTCAACAGGGGGGCCAAATGGTAATCCTTTCGTATCGGCCTGATTGCAAAATACTCGATAATGAGGCCCAAAATACCCGTCGCTATCATAGTGAGCGGAAGGGTAATATAGAAAGGCCAACCAGTCCAAATGATTATATAGAGACCCATAAACGCACCGGCCATGAGCACTTCGCCATGGGCGAAGTGCAGGAGCCCCAGCACCCCGAAGATCAAGGTATAGCCGATGGCCACCAGTGAATAGGTGGCCCCCAGCATGAGCCCGTTTATAAGCTGTTGAAGGATCACGCAGCCTTCCTCATATTTTCCGCAGCCGCCATAACAGCCTCAACTATCTGCGTATATCCAGTGCAACGGCAAAGCACACCCGCTACCGCTTCCTGTGCCTCTTCCTCTGTGGGATTTGGATTTTCCTTGAGGAAGTGATAGACGGTAAGGAGCATACCCGACGTACAGAATCCACACTGCAATGCGTGATGTTCGTGAAAGGCCTCCTGAATGGGATGAAATTTACCATTCTCGGCAAGACCCTCAACGGTCATAATCTCCGCACCGTTTGCCTGAACGGCAAACATCAGACAGGAACGAATCGGTTCTCCATTAAAGAGTATCGTACAAGCACCGCATATACCATGTTCACAACCGACGTGCGTTCCCAGAAGCTGCAGTTCTTGCCTCAGAAAATCCGACAGGAGCATTCTCGGTTCCGCATATCCTTCACATTCTACGCCATTTACCTTCATCTTAACTTGACGTTTATCTGCCATCTTAGTTACTCCCTTCAAAGTTTGTCCAGGCCTCTTTGAGCCCTCTCTTGGTTAGAACCTTAGCCATGGCCCTCCGATACTCGGCGGTAGCGTGATAATCAGCATCAGGATCGACGTTATCCTCGTCGGCAGCTTTGATTGCCGCTTCTTCGATGAGGCTGTCTGTTATTTTTTGTCCTGTCAACAGGGCTTCCGCTTCCTTCGCCCTGATCGGGGTCGGCGCTACGCCGCCCAGAGCAATCCGAGCTGACCTGCATACGCCCTTTGTATTCAGTGTCAGGATAGATGCGACTGCAACGATTGCGAAATCACCGGATCTCCTGGCGATATCAACATATGACCATGCAGTTGTTTTGGGATCAAACGTGGGAATTCTTACTTCCACCAGAAGTTCGTTTTCTTCGACGGCACTGGTAAGATAGGTCAGGAAGAACTCACTGGCCTTCAGGACACGCTCTCCCGATGGGCCTGCAATCTTCATCTTTGCATCGAGAGCCATCGCCATAATCGGTATCTCGGCGGTGTTGTCTGCATGAACCAGCGTACCCCCTATGGTGCCTCGAAACCTGATGGGCAGATGGCCGATATGGGTAATCGCCTTGGCCAGAACAGGACATTTCTCCTTTACCAGAGGGGATACCTCCAGCGTCCTCTCCCTGGTCAGGGCGCCGACAACGATCTCATCCCCCTCTTCCTTGAGGTAATCAAGTTCTTTAATATTATTTATATCGATCAGCACTTCCGGACGGGCTGCTCGAAAATTCATCATCGCGACAAGGCTCTGGCCGCCGGCAAGTATCTTCGCCTCATCCCCCTGGCTCTCCAGAAGCTGGAGTGCTTCCTGGACCGTGGAAGGGGTAAAATATTCAAATGCGGTTGGTTTCATTTCCTTTCTCCTATTCTTTTTATGACAGTTCTTTATCCATGTTTTTGAAAAACTGCTCCAGCATCATCTTCGAAATCCCACCGATCATTCTCTGACCGATACCGGCAAGGAGACCGCCTACCTGTACATCCCCATCATACGTGAGAATGGTGTCTTCACCCTCCTGGGCCAATGAAATGGCCGCCTCTCCCTTGACATAGCCGGGAAGTCCCTTGCCTCCGCCCATGAGTTTATAGCTGTTAGGCGGCTGCGAATCGGCAATCTCAAATTTACCTTTATATTTTCCCTTAACGGCCGAGATTCCTATTTTCAGGAAAACATCAAATTTTCCGGGCTCAGTTTCTTCCAGTTTTTGACACCCCGGCAGTGCTGCCTGCAGGTGTTCCACCGAATTAAAGGTATCCCAGACTTTCTGCTGGGGTACTTTAAATGTATATGTTCCTTCAATCTTCATTCAAATTCTCCTTCGTATATATACTAATTAGTTTTTGCTTTGGCTTTGTCGATCAAATGCCAGATCTTGCTCGGCGTCATCGGCAGTTCATCAATCACTGCTCCCAGGGGCGCCAATGCGTCTGCAAGAGCGTTACCGATCGCCGGCGGTACGGACATGCTCGATCCTTCTCCTGCTCCCTTTGATCCGAGTGCAGTAAGTACCGAAGGCGACTCAAAGTGATCCACATCAACCTTCGGCATTTCCATGGCCGTCGGACAGAGATAATCTGCAAATGATGCAGTCAGACACTGACCATTTTCATCGTAGGCCTGTTCCTCATACATACTGCCGCCGATCGCCCCGACAATACTCCCCAGGACCTGTCCCCTGACGATCTGAGGATTGAGGATGGTGCCGGCATCGTGGACACTGGCCCATTTGAGAAATGAGACCTGACCAGTTTCCTGATCAATCTCAACAACAATCGCCTCTGCAACAAAGCCATATGTGTTCGACGAGTTGACCCTGTCTTGATCATCAGGCGGTTGGGATGTGGGAAACGTATACATACTCGTTCCAAAGAGACCGGCGTCCTCCATTCCTTCCGGCAGATTAGACTGGTTCCAGTGGGCGGCGCCGGCAATGTGCCTCAAATTGATGGCCTTTTCCGGTTTGCCCTTTGCGAAGAACTTGCCCTCTTCAAAGACGATGTCCTCCACTTCGACTTTCAGCAGGTGGGCCGCAATCTTGTTCGCTTTTTCAATACACTGCCTTGCTGCCTTTACAATGGAGGTAGTCCCCGAAGATGCGAAACGACTAGAGAAACTCCCCGTTGTAATAGAGTATAAGCGGTCTGAAGAATCGACAACGGAATCGACGACAACATCGTCGGGATGGACACCGAATTCATCGGCAATGATCTGGCTGATGACAGTTTCATGCCCCTGACCCTGCGGGTTAGTCGAACAAATGACCGTTATGCCTCCCAGAGGATCGACCTTGACAATGGCAGCCTCACCCGATCCCGATTTGTCACGTTCGTTCTTTCTCTCTTCAACCGTCTTACCAATGGCAACATAGGCAATATTTGTCACCGAGGGATCGGTTACCGAGGCCAGACCGATACCGACGAGTCGTCCTTCCGCTCTGGCCTTTTTCTGATACTCTCTCATCTTGTCGTATTCAACTAAATCCAGACACTTCTGAAAGGCCGCTGGATAGTTTCCAACATCGTAATAGCCGCCTGTGGCCGTCGTATAGGGCATCTGCTCAGGCTGAATAAAGTTCTTGAATCGAATCTCGGCGGGATCCATACCCAGCTTGGCCGCCGCCATATCGGTAATTCTTTCGGTGCTGAAATAGAGTTCCTGGCAGCCATACCCCCTGAGCGGCGCCGTCAGTCCCTTGTTTGTGGCAACGATGTATACTTCCCGGTCCACGTTCCTGATGTCATAGGCACCAGTGTGATTGCCCGTACTGCGATAGGCACACCCCGGTTCCGGCGCCCGGATGTATCCGCCGGTGGTATCCATGGCCTTGTCCTTAAATGCAAGGATTTTACCGTCTTTCCTGACCGCTGCCTCCATATAGGTGACCCTGTCGGTACAGGTGGCCGAAGCCATCAGGTGTTCCCGTCTGTCCTCTATCCACTTTACCGTTACACCCGTCTTTTTGGCAACGATGGACATTAAGGCACAGTATGGATAGATCCCCGTTTTGCATCCAAAACCGCCGCCGACATCGGTGGGGATGATCCATCGCATCTTGTTTTCGGCAATACCAAGAGCCATGGCCGTCAGGGCGTGATTGACAAAGGGACCCTGATAATTATTGTACACCACATAGGCCTTGTCGTAAGGACTGTATGTGGCGATGACACCATAGGTCTCTATGGGAGAACCGGCATATTTGGGGAAGTTGAATTTCCATTTGACCACTTCATCGGCCTCCTGACAGACGGTGTCCCAGTCCGTACCATACTTGAAGAAACGATGATTATAGATATTGCTGCCGATGTTTTCATGAAGCACGGGTGCACCGGGTTCTATGGCCTTCTCTATATTCACAACCGCTTCCAACGGCTCATAATCCACCTCGATCAGATCGAGTGCATCCTCGGCGAGGTAACGATTATCAGCCACCACAACCGCCACAGGTTCACCGACGAAGCGTACCTTATCGACGGCGCAGCTGTAATACTTTGTGGGAATCGTCACGCCGCAGGGAAAGGGCTTCGATTCCTGTTTGACATCCTCACCGGTCACCACACCGATCACTCCGGGGGCCTTCAGGGCCTCAGAAATGTCCACATCCAACAGTCTCGCATGGGCATAAGGACTTCTGAGAATCGCCGCATGTTTCATGTTCGGCAACATGATGTCATCCATAAAGGTTCCTCTCCCCGTCAGAAGCCTCATATCTTCTTTTCTCTTATAACTCGTACCTACCCATTTTTTCTTTTCACCGCTCATAACCTTCTCCTTAGCAATTTAGTCATCAACTACCTTCATTTTTTACCGAGAAACTACCTTAAGGCTAATAGTCAAACCAATCAATCGTCTTGACCGAGTAGTCAATGGTTATTTTTCTCTTCAGGATGGGATCATCCAGCTCCCCCTCGAAACGGTCCGCAAATATCATTTCCCCCGTCAGAATGGGCGGAGTACCCGATAATATTGCCATACCATCAAGAGAGCCACTGACCCGTTTACCCACCAAGTCAATCAAATCCTCGGGACGCAGCATCGTGAAAAGGGCTGACTCCTGATAGAGCGTCCTCTCACCTGCTGTCGTAACCCAGCTCCGAATCTGAATCTTATCCCAGTGATCCTTCACTTCGTCATAGTTCCACATCTCCTGAGACACAACGGCGGGACATACCTGCTTCGACTTCAATATATCGAGTCTCTCCATCTCCCGATCCGTATGATCGCTCCCAAGCCCTACATATATATCATTCTTATCAACAATCAGCACATATTCAATTTCACCCGACGTTTCACTCCCCTGAACATCAATCACAGAGGCCTTTTCAATACCCCGGGGTGGTTTGGGATAGTACATCGGAACAGACGGAGGTGGTTCAATGCCCTCTTTCTGCAATTCTTCTACGTGTTTTTTGACGGCTTCCTGATCCCGTCCCGTATAACCGCAAAGAACGACTCCCTGAATATCCACAGAAATGTCCTGCTTTGCATTCGCTTCTTCTATTGTGAACGATTCAGCCATATCCTCGTGCTTCACCTCGTAAAATAATTATTTTCCTTCAAGTTTTTCTTTTTCCCAGCGCCTCAATTCTCTGCGTAGAATCTTCCCCGCTGAATTCTTGGGAAGTTCCCCGATAAATTCGATCTCTCTGGGAAACTTATAGGGCGCAATGGTCTTTTTGACGAAGTCCTGCAGTTCCTTAGCCAATTCCGGAGATCCTTCATATCCTTCGTGGAGAACGACCCAGGCCTTAACCTTGTCACCCATTTCGGGATCTTTGACTCCTGCAACACCGGCCTCGAAGACCACTTTATGTTCCTGAAGAGCCGTCTCTACATCGGAGGGAGAAATTCGATAACCGTGACAGGTCATAATATCATCGGACCGAGATCCATACCAAAAATATCCGTCCTCGTCCATATAGGCAAGATCCTTCGTATCGTGCCATTTCCCTGCAATGGTAACCTCTTCCATCAGTTCCGGACTCTTAAAGTACTCTACAAAGAGACCGGGGTGATTTTTGTTAATCACCAGATGACCCAACTCGTCGGGCGGCATACGATTACCGTCGTCATCGACGATGGCCACGTCAATACCTGGCAGCGGCTTTCCCATGGAACCTACCTTGACCTTCAGATCAACGCGCGTCGTACAAAATTCATGGGCCTCCGTCTGTCCCATACTGTCGAGAATATCGATCCCGAAACGCCTCTTCCATTCCCTGGCAGTCTCCGCCAGAAGTGGTTCACCGGAACTGAGACACTGCTTTAACGTACTCATATCATATTTCTTTTCAGCATCCTCAATGGACATCAACATCTTGTATATGGTCGGGCTACCAACAAAGTGCGTCAATTTATATTTTTCAATAAATTCAAAGGCTCGTTCCTTGTCAAAGCGCTCGTCGTAATAGATGGCCGTAGAGATACCCCATCTCCGGGAAAAGATAAAATTGTGACCAAGGGCATACATCCAGGTCAAGGCAGTGGGACCGCTGCATATGTCGCCTCTCTGTACTCCCATGGCAAACATTCCGACCGGATCACCTGCACCGATAGTAAAGCGATGGGCATGGACAACCCCCTTGGGTGCTCCCGTCGTCCCCGAGGTGTAGAGAAAGTAGGCGGGATCATCCTTCAGTGTCTCCACATAGGGGAGGTTCGCTCCATCCTCCTTCATAAGCTCGTTATAGGAAACCTGCCCTTCTTTGGCCTCCCCTATTACGATCACATGCTTCAGTGTCGCACACTGGGGCCTGATCTTTTCAATCGCCTCTACGTATTGATCGGTGGTGATAACAGCAACAGCCTCGCTGTTATTGATGATGTGCACCAACTCGTATTCCCGGAGCATCGTACTTGTCGGGATGGGAACGGCACCCACCTTCTGGCCTCCAAAGAAAGCTACTTCGTATTCGGGCAGATTGGGGGTTCGTATTACAAAACGATCACCCTTCGATACACCCAGTTTGTAAAAAGCGGCTCCAAAGCTATTCGTCAGATCTCTCAGTTCACCATAGGTGATTTGCTCGTCCTTATAATACATGGCCACGTCGTGGGCTCTCCCATGATCCGCCCAGTAATCGACTGACAGCCTGGCCATATTCAGCCTTTCGGGGATATCCAACTTATAAAACCCATGACTATCCATCTGTAAAAAAGTATCATATTCTATATGGTTTCCCATTTCGACACTACCTCCTTCAACAATGTTCAATTAGTCATCTTAATTAATAACAGCATCTTCCCCATCTTTAATGCTTGAAATCAGTGATTTCTCTGAATTGCACAGATGGGCAATCAACGTATCATATGCCTCTGTTTCAGATCCTCTCTCCAGCGCAGAAAGAAAGGCACTATGTTCTTCTATAACGCGTCCAGGTCTCGTATCATTTTCAACGGCCTTGATTCCCATGCGCTCTATCTGATCTCTCAGGTTTAACAGAACCGAATCCATCTGCCGGTTCCCCCGTATTGAGGACAGATAAAAGTGCAATTCACGATCGGCCCGTATGAAGGCCAGCATGTCTTTTTTTTCAGCCATTTTCTTCTGTTTGTTAATAATAGTCTTCATCCTCGACAGATGTGACGGGGTCATAAGAGGGGTAATTTTCATGATGATATGCCCTTCAATCAACTTTCGGATCTCATAGACATCGTGAACCTGGGCCTCGGTAATCTCCTGTACCTTGACACCCTTGCCGGGGACAAAAAGCACCATCCCCTCCCCGCTTAATTCCAGGAGGGCTTCTCTCACAGGCGTGCGGGACACTCCCAGCTTCGCGGCCAGTCTGCTTTCATTATAAAGGATTTCCGGTTCCAGTTTTCCCGTAAAGATAAGCTCTTTCAATATCTCATAGGCCCTCTCTTTGAGAGATTTGGCCCTGAGTATATGTATATCGACATCCTTCATAATCCACCATGAACACCTGAGATGACACTATCAGAATTCTTTCGCAATGGCAGGCATTGCTCTGTAGTATATTACATACAATATGTAAGCTGGTTTTGTAACATCGTATTTTGAATCATGTCAAGTAAAAATGAATAGATATATATAAAAGAACATTCCCCCCCCCCCTAACTTTTTACGGGTGCCGTGGCATTTTTTTTCATGAACTTTTGAAATACTATAACACAAAGAATCAACAAAACACCTATCGCATCGGTCGCAAGCTGAGGAGAGACCAGGGCAATTGCTGCGGCCAGAAGGACAAGACGAGTCACAACATTTAAATTTCCAGAAAAATAGCCCACTACAACCCCAGCCAGCGCCCACACTCCGAGGGCACAACTAATTGAAACCGCCAGTATCTCTAAGGCCGATCCCTGCATGAGAAGAGCGTCGTTAAAAACAAAGACATAGGGAACCATAAAGCCCGCAAGACTGAGGGCAAAGGCCTAGACTCCCGTGCGCATTATATTGCTTTCTGCAATGCCGGCCGCCGCGTAGGCGCAGAGCGCTATGGGCGGCGTCACCATGGACAAAATGGCGAAATAAAAGATAAACATATGGGCGGCCAGGCGATTGATTCCCAGATCTTGCAAGACTGCCGCCATCATGATGGTAGATCCCATTATTATAGAACTCACCAGAACAATAAGGGGTATAATCAAATGTATCCTTTTAAAGATACTCCCGAATGTAGGGAGCTCACTCTTTTTCATCCCCACTATTCCATCTTTCTGGGCCTTAAGATCGACAATGGCAAAGATTGAAATGTAAAAGATGATGGCCGGGATTATGGCTATCTCCATGATTTTCAAATAGGGAACCCCCACTATTACGAGGCTCCAACCCAGTAAACGTTTGCATGCCTCCATGACCAGCAACATTGCTATAATCGCAAAAACATAATCCGGTTTGTAGAGATCATCTACGTACTGCATCCGTATCATGACTCGCGGTATGTTGATGATTACATAAATCGCGATTGCAAAACATAAAGCTATTAAACCGGCATCAATGGTGACTGCCAGGCCCTTTCTGGATTTGATCCAGCTGCTTTCAGAACGAGTAAGGGGAGAGAGAAGGAAGGCTAAAGCAAGCGCCAATAACAGGTGCAGAGGTCTCTACAGATATCCTGCCTGAAATCCAAAAATAACCAGGTATAGCTGGTACAGTGACCATCCAATGGCGATCACAGCGCCTACCGATACAAAATCCTTAAAACCTCTTTTTTCTCCCTTTTCTCCCTCTAAAATCATTGTTCCCCTTCCTCTTTCTTTCGGCCTGAATATCATCCGGGAACTGTACCCTGCCGAGCAGTCTTTTCATGAGAAACCACGTAAATCAATCACCATCGAAAAAGGATTTTCGCAATGCATATCCCTATCTCTTTCTTCTTTCGGGCAGCGTGATTCCATATTCATCCCACCTTTTCTCGATCAGCTCTTTTTCCGGCTCGCCCAGATCGTAGGAAAAGGGTCCCCAACTGAGATTTCCATATTGATCGCGCTTTGCCTTGCTTATATCCCTGGTGGCATCGAGAAGTATCCTTCCACGACTTCCCGTTCCGAAGAGCGTATCGTCATATTCCGCCAGATCCAGGCCTCCCCCGCGCGTGTGGGGCATGGTGATGATATCATGGGTGCCCGGTTCCATCCGGTAACAGAGGGCCCAATCGATCTGTCGATGATTATATATATCGATATCATGGTCGACTACGACAAGTATCTTGTACATCCATTCAGCAGACCACGAACCCCAGAGGGCATTGGCAACCTGTTTTGCATGACCATTATAGGCCTGCCTGATCTTGACATAACAGACGGGTCCCGGCCTGACATCAACGATTCCCGGCACACCGGCCCTCTCCAGGGCCTCCATGAAATTCACCTTGCTTGTTACTGAATAAATCCAGGTATTCTCATTGGGATGTCCCGGACCCGACCCCTCCATGCTGCCGCGGAAAATCGGATCATTCCTGTGCGTAATACATTCAACCTGCAGTGTATGGCGAGGTCTCCGCGCACCGCCGTAGTATCCCGTATATTCGCCGAAGACGCCCTCCATGGCATAGTGTGCAGGATTGGGATCTACATACCCCTCGATCACCAGTTCGGCGGAAGCGGGAACCATTATCTCCGAGTTTTCACACTTTACCAGGGGTACCGGTTCCCCTCGAAGGGCCCCCATCACCTTATATTCATCCATCCCCATGGGAATCTGACTCCCCGCAACGATACCCAGTGTGGGTTCATAGCCCCAGACGACGGCAATGGGCATCTTCTCCTGGCGCTGACAGTACTTTGAAAAGTGGACACCCCATCCCTGTGACAATATTATTAGCACCGACAGCTGATCCTTGGCCGTCAGCATCCCTCGATAGGCGCCGACATTGTGCTCTCCCGTATCGGGGTCTCTCGTTATCGCCGCACACCACGTCATCATATATCTGCCGCCATCGGGCGAGTGCCACAGAGGTGTTGGAAACTGGTAGAGATCTATGTCGGAACCGGTAATTTTATTCTCTTTTACAGACCCAGTCTCAACGGTTTTATACATAACGGGATTGTGGATCGCATCTGCGAATATCTGTGACAATTCTTCACGCTTCGTATCTTTCGGCTTCCCAAGGGCAAGGGGAAAGGTCTTCCTGTTCAGGCCATGGGCGAACATCTTTGTAGAGATAGTATCCTTGTAATCTTTGATATTCTCAAAGAGAATGGCCGGACCGCCGTTATCCATCACCTTGCGGAGGATTGCACCCATTTCCAGGTTCCAGTCCACCTCCGTCGTAATCCGTGCCAGTTCACCTTCATCTTCCAAAATTTTTATCCAGTTTCTCAAATCTTCCATAACACACACCTCCTGAATACTTTTATTAATTAGTAACACTATTGTAAAAAGTCTTTTTCGCACTCCTTCGAACATTTTGGGAAAAAGATGATTGCCGCGGTTGGCGTAATTGAGTGCGTAAGCACGAGTTTTAAATTTTTAGCCAGACGCCGAAATCATCCCCAAAATGGTCTTCAAGCGAGAAAAACTGACTTTTTACGGGTACATCATTTCGCCTTTTCGGGACAGGTAACGACGGGCAGTAGCTCATAGTCCACTTCAATGAGATCGAGGACATCCTCCGCCGTATATCTGTCTCTCGCCACGACTACGGCCACCGGTTCACCAACGAAGCGGACCTTATCGATGGCCATGGAGTAATATTCCTTACCCTTATCGGAGAGCACAGGAAATGGGTCCGACATATTCTTTACGTCTTCACCCGTCAGTATATCTATTACGCCGGGAACAGCCATGCCCTCGCTTGTATCTATACTCGTAATGCATGCGCAGGCATAGGGGCTTCTGAGAATCGCGGCGTAGTGCATATTCGAAACGGGGGTCAGATCGGCAATGAATCGTCCACTGCCCGTTAACAGTCTTCCATTTTCCAGTCTGGGAATATCCTGTGACACCTAGCGTTTCACTTTTTTCATGGTGTTCAATCCCTTATATGACCATCCTTGCATCGACAACGACAGCACCATCGGATGCGGCAAAGACAGGATTAAAGTCAAGCTCTTTAATTTCAGGAATGGCGGACAATAACTCAGCCGCATTTACAATCAGATCGGCCAGGGCATCGAGATCACTGGGGGGTGCGCCCCTGACGCCCTTCAATATTTCATAGGCCTTCGTCTCCTTGATCTGCCTCATGGCTTCGTCTCTATCCAGGGGCGCCAGTCTGAAAGAGACATCCTTAAATATCTCCACCAGAATTCCCCCCGAGCCGAACATGACGACAGGGCCGAAGAGATCATCTTTCAGGCCGCCTACGACAACTTCTGCCGCCTTGGGCATAGCCTTCTGTACCAGGACGCCGTCAATGGCCACGTCGCCCACTTTTTTCTTCACTGTGGCAAAGAGAAGATCATAGGCCTCCTTGAACTCCGTCTGAGAGGCGATACCGACGATTACACCACCAGCATCGGATTTGTGGACCACCGCCTGTGAAACAACCTTTAAAACGACGGGATAGCCCAGGCTTTCCGCCGCTTCCACTGCCTCGTCCCGGGTCGTCGCAAACCTGGTGGGCGAATAGACAATACCGAATTCTTCACATATCTGATAGGCCTCATGTTCAGGGAGAACCTCTCTCCCTGCGTCTATGGCACTTTTTATTATTTCTCTATAACCCATTTTAACCTCCATTGATTGTGTCTGGAGCTGATAACCGGTTCACCGCTAGCAGTTGTTTCTGGAACGATATTGGCTGTAACGAATCATGTTTGCCATTACCTGAGCGGCCGTGTCGGGATACTCGAGGGTCGGCATATCGGCATCCTCCATAATCCTCCTCCCTTTCGCAACGGTTGACCCGTATAATAATACGGAAAGAACCGGTTTTCGTTCTTCTTCGGGAAAGGATTGATAGGCCGCCACTATATTTTTCGTCAGCAATTCTTCATCGAGGAATGCGGGCGGCGGCGTCAGATAGATAACACCGTCTATATTCTTGTCACTGAGAACGATTTTGAACACCTCCTGATGAAGGGTTTCACTTACCGAGCCGGTCATGTCTATATAACCGTCGGGTTTACCCACATTGGCAGTGGGTGCCAATATCTCCATGAGGCGTGATTTTGTTTCTTCAGAAAGTTTCGCCAGTTCGACTACACCCGATGTGATCAGTTCATCCACACAGAATGTCCCCGAGTCAGCACACAGACACGGTTACCCTTGGGCATAGGCATTTTCGAGAATGCCGCCGCCGTATGATAAAATTCCGGCACATTGAAGGTCTGAATCACACCGGCCTGGCGAAAGGCCCCCTTATCAATTTCGAAGCTTCCAGCTTTATAGTCCATCTCCAGGGCATATTCGACGATCTTGTTCCCCGGCTTTCCCACCTTAGACGAAGCCCCAATAATAGCGATCCCTTCGGCCTTGAATAATCCGTCTAAAGAACTATCAGCAGTTGTTCCCACATGTACCATTCTTGTCACTTCACACTTGATTGGTTTTGATATTTCACAGTTATACTTCTCTCTTAATCCTACTCACCCCAGCGATTGATCAGATCATGTTCTACTCCGAAATGATCCAGCACACGCCCAACCAGGTGGTCGACAATGTCGTCCAGGTTTTTTGGTTTATTGTAAAAGGCGGGCATCGGTGGAAGTATGAGTGCGCCTGCACGGGCCAGTTTCAAAAGATTCTCCAGATGGATGACACTGAGGGGAGTCTCCCGGGGAACCAGTATCAGTTTCCGCCTCTCCTTCAGAGTAACATCGGCGGCACGGTGAAGCAGGTTTTCTGTAAAGCCATTCGCTATGGCGGAAACAGATTTCATACTGCAGGGGATGACTACCATGCCGTCATGCCTGAATGACCCGCTCGATACGGCCGCCGCAAGGTCCTTGTCTTTGTAATGTTTATAGGCCAGAGAAGAAACCTGACTGACGGCATAATCCGTCTCCAGTTCAATGTTCCTCCTGCCCCATGCCGAGAGGACCAGGTGAGTTTTAATATCCAGGGACCGGCATACCTCTAAAAATCTAATACCGTATCTCACTCCCGAGGCACCCGATATACCAACGACTATATTCATTTTTACAGTTCTCCTTACACTACCTTCCATTGAGGTTTTATAATCGGTTCCAACCCCGTCTTTGCCAGGATTTTTCCCGTCAGTCTCTTAACTTCTCCATACACTTTTCCCTCATCGATCGATACCGCTTCACCATTGGCAACGAGAACGTTCCCTGCCACGATGACCGTATCGACGCTGCTTCCCGTAGCGCTGTAGACAAGATTGACGAGGGGGTTGTTGTAGAGGGGCATCCATTCGGGTCTCATGGTGTCAAACATGACAATATCCGCCTTTTTCCCTGCTTCAAGAGATCCTATCTCCTTATCCCAGAGGGTACCCTTTGCCCCGTTGACTGTGGCCATTTCAAAAACCCTTTCCGGCGGCATTATCTTGGGATCAATCCGTGTCTCCTTGAAGCCCATGCCCACGATACGCAATTCCTGCAGCAGATCGACAATGCCCGATGATGCGTGATCCGACCCGACTCCAACGGAAAGACCCATTTCGAGTAATTCGGGAATATGTCCCATGGTTCTATTGCCATAACCGTTGTGAAAACTGGAACTGGGGCAGGCCACGGCGCATACCTTTCTCTTCTGCATCAACAGAAGCTCGGCCGGTGTGAGCCATCCTACATGTCCCAGAAGCACGTTCGGCCCCAGTACGCCAAGTCTTTCGAGACGTTCCACCTCGGTCATACCAAACTTGTCCAGTGACGTGTCTCTCGTTTTCTGGGCAAAGGCACAGTGGGTCTGGATCCCCGTATTGTGTCTGTCGGCGATCTCTTTCAAACCCTGAATAAGCTTGTCTGTACAGTTGTTGAGCCCCCTGAAAGAGGCAAAGGCCCTGATACGTCCATCGGCTTTACCATGCCATTTTTCTATGACGGCCTCCGCCCGTTCCAGGGCCTCTTCCGTCGTTTCGATCCATGCCTCGGGAATGGCCCCGAAAGATGACTTTCCGATATCAAAGCTGCTCTTGGCAACGATGCCGCGCATACCCGATTCTTCAATGGCCTTCGCCGTCTGATCTATACGGTAATTTCCCGGATCGACGAAACAAGTCACACCATGTTTCAGCAGTTCGAGTGTGCAGAGGACGGCACTCCAATAGGTATCTTCATCGTCCATGCAACCTTCATAGGGATACATCCTTTCAAAGAGGAATTTTTGCTCGCCCACCTCATCGGCCAACCCGCGACTCATTTGAAATGCCGAATGGACATGACTGTCGATCATGCCGGGAATTATCACCCTGTCTTCTGCATTGATAGTCTTATCCGCCTCATATCGGCTTTCCATGACATCGGTCTTATCGATATCCAGTATGGTATCACCCTTCACGGCAATGGCGCCGTCCCTGATGATCCGTCTTTCTCCATCCATGGTAATGATCCAGTCGGCCTTTTTTATCAAAAGATCTGCCGCCTTCTTTTCCATGTCAACCTCTCACGCTCTTTGCAATATCGATTCCCTGTACCACTTCCTCTATATTATCGGAATAAATCTTCAACTCTACTATAATGTTTTCACTCTCAGTCTGCCCGGGGCTGGACCTGTGCGCTATCCCCTTGGGAATAATCATCATCTGTCCCGCCGTCAATTCCGTATTACCGAGTTCAGTCTCCCATAGTATGGAACCCTTGAAACAGAAGATCAAACTCATGGAAATCACAGCTCCTGTGCCAGAAGTCCATTGGTTCCTTCGTGCGCTTGGAAAGATCTACTTTCAGGTTGTCCGCCCTTAAGAGCGTCATGGGCGTTCCGCCCGGTTTATCAAAATTTCCGGGCTTCAATTGGGAATCATTGATGTCGTATGTCAAAAGCTTCAAATCTCCGGCTGTATAATCAACATTGGTGGGACTATCTGTGCGGGCAACAGAAATATTTCTGCCGTTGATTGTAATTATTTCTTCATACTTCTTCATATGTGCCGAACCTCCCTCCTGAACAATATATTTTTTTATAGACATCCGGGAATACACCGGAATGATAATCAATTCCGAATTTTCAATTGACCCTCGCCGCAACAGGTTGCAGGAAACCTTCGACTATGATTTTTCCTACTCCAGAACCGACGTTATTGTTGCTCCCAATCGACAAGGATATCACCGATAGAGCTGCAACTGGCACTGGAATGCAGGCCATTTCTCGATCAATCACTCGTTGTCGATTACAATACCGGACACCCTTACTCACGTCATCAGAGAGTCGATAAGGGAAGCCTACGTCTATGCTCATTTTCGATAAAAAAAATTACACATTTCGCCAGAACCATCACATGTACGAAGCAGACAATTTTCAGACTCTTTTCGATATACTATACAGTGTGTCCAACCTTCCGTGAACCCTTTCGATGTGTTTTTTCATCACATCCCGGGCCTCTTCCTTTTCTCTGTCACGAATTTTATCCAGGATCACTTTATGCGCGGCAACCACTTCTGTCGTAAATTCAGTGTCGGATGTTGACTTCATCACATTCTCCTCCAATACATCGATTACTGAATCGAGGGCAAAGGTAACGACAGGATTTTTCGTGATATTACAAACCAGTTGATGAAATTGGAGGTTCAAGATCC
>Ga0307990_1001958_pt1 | contig 16871 bp, 24 predicted proteins | sample EllFjometagen129_FD_203168 | JGI IMG/M metagenome (GOLD analysis project Ga0307990, IMG submission 203168) | Marine microbial communities from Ellis Fjord, Antarctic Ocean - #129 | ecosystem: Environmental > Aquatic > Marine > Unclassified | place: Southern Ocean | collected 2014-10-08
CCACAAAGGTCGTCACTCTCGCGCAGGCGGGAGTCTAGAAATCTATGCAAAACCTCTGGATCCCCGCATTCGCGAGGATGACGAATACGGGGAACAGAACCAGAGCGGAAGATTAGTTCTACTCAGGTAATAATTTATAGCGTCTCGTAACTCAGCTTCAGCGTCGAAATGAAAATAAAAACTCATTTTCCAAAACTATCCCAGATGTTATTAAACACTTTATCTCCATCAACTACCTGCACTTCACCATTCTGTATAGCGGCCAGTCTTTTTTGAGCAATACTCTTCCATTCCTGATCAATTTCTGACTCCGGACTATTCAAGCTTTGCAATAAAGACTCAACAACTAGAGTCCGCTCTTCAACAGGAAGAGAGATAGCTTCTTCTATCAAGGCAGCAGTATTCATTTTTCACCTCCAAGACTACTTTAACGCTCTACATATTGGAATTATCGTAGATAATATCACAAAGATAACCCTGTAGTCATGTTCACAAGCTCATTTAACAGGGATGCACAGGGGGTCAGGATGGGGAAAAAGAACCAGGCACTCTCAAACCAGAGAGTAAGAATTTATCCTGTCTATTCTGGATATCCCTGTTAATTTACCTTATAAGCAAAGTAACAAAAGCGATCAATTTTCTTCACGCTTATGTCGCGCTAAATCCATTGCCCCATAGAGGATTCGAATACATCAATAATGGGTTTAGCAAAACATTACCGGTAAACCTCATCATGACTGCCAATATCAAGCAGGACAACCTCTTTTTCTGAGATCAGAATCGTAAGTGTAATCCGGTAACTATAAGTGAGACTGATTGCATGCATCCCTGCCAGTTTCCCCGAGAGAGGATGAAGAGCAAGTTGAGATTGAAAGGGATCATCCTGTAAAGACTGTACAACCTTGGAAAATCGCGGTTTCAGGTCAGGATGTTTGCGGAAAAATTTTCTCGCCTGGCGAAGAAACTGCTCCGGCGTCACAATACTGTACACACTACTGCTCCACGTCCAATGCCCGTAGTAATTCATCAGCCGTGGCAAACGTTTTCACCCGACCCTCTTTTACATCCTCCAGCGATGTACGCACGCGTGCCAGATAAGCCTCTTGCACTTCAGAGATCAGAGACTGGTAGCGTTCTTCAGTCAGCACAACGTATTGCGGACGATTGTTACGAATCACGTGGACATCACCCTCATCCAACAGGTCGTCAACAGCTGCCAATCCACGACGCTTAATTTCCTGAGCTGGGATAGAATTCATGAAGAGCTCCTTGATGTTCAATCTGCAAACTAAAACCAGTACCAACATAGATACTCTTAAAGATACCAAAATAAGTCGAAACATTCAAGTTCGTCAAAGACTATATTGGCCACGGACCCACACGGACAAAGGCGGACAGATCTAAACTTTTTTTTGTGAAGTTAAAATCACAACACGAAAACATTAAAACGTTAGCTACTACAATAGAGAAAACATAATATATTTTATGAGGTTAAACCAATAAAATTTAGTTTGTTGCTTTTCAACAGCCCGCGTCCGCTCTTGTCCGTGTGCGTCCGTGTGCGTCCGTGTGCGTCCGTGGCTAACATGCCCTTGACTTTACAGCAGCTTTTCGCAGCCCCTCATCAACACTAATCGGCGGTGTCCAGCCCAACACTTCACGAGTTTTAGTAATATCCACCTGCAACGAACCGCATAGCCGTTGTGCCAGCGCCCGCTTTCCCTAAGAAATATATGCCTGTACCATAGTTTTATTCATTCCTATTTTATTGAACAAACTCAGGCGATTGATTCCAGCCCTTTACTTTTCACCAGAGCAAGAAGCTTCAATGCTGGGCCACTGGGGTGCTTCTCACCACGCTCCCACTTGCTTACAGAGCCAACAGACACATTAAGGTAGTGAGCAAAAACATTTTGACTCACACCCTCCCTACATCTCGTCGCCAAAATTTCATCCGGTGTCATAGCTTTGACTGGGGTCAGACAAGAACTATCAAATTGGCGCAGCGTTTTGGTATCAACCAAACCAATATCGTGTAACCCTTGCACCGATTCATGCAATGCTGCCAACGCTGGACTCTTATATTTTTTAGTCATTGTATCCAACCTCCAAAAGCTCTCTGTTTTTTAAAGCAATGGCAATCTCAATTTCACTCAACCCAATATAGATACCTGTCGCATTTTTGTATTGAGCGACCTCGTTTATATTCAGGTTTCCCCGACTACTCTTTGCAAAGCAAAACATAAAAAAACATTTCTCTTCTGACCGGTAAGCAATTATGCTTCTGTAGCCGCCGCTCTTCCCGCCACCATCACGAGCGACACGCTTTTTGATCAAACCGCCACCGTAATCTGCCTCGATTAGACCTTTCTCTATTTCTTGCATCGTCGCTAACAACTTACTATCAGCAATGCCCTCTCTGCGAGCAAACCTGGCAAACCATTTCGTTTTAAAGACTCTCAAAAATGCCCCCAGGCTCAATACATTATAACACTAAAGACCATAGTCTATCAGAACGAATAGAATGTGCAATGGAAAACAACCCTAAATACAGACTCATCTCCAAAGCATTTTCAAGAGCCCTATGGTTTTACATTACAATCCTCACCCATAAGTGTTTGTCCTATTGACCCACACCAAACAACTCTCTTGATTTAGCCATGGCCGTCAATAGCGCCTTTTCATCAAGCAGGGCTTGGGATTTATAACGACTCTCCCAAAAATGTCCTTTGACAACCATAAAGTGCCTGTCCTTTTAGCTTTTTCATAACGGATGTTATGTAAACTAAGCGCCAACAAAGTGGGTGTCCCATAGTGAGCATAATAATTCCCACTTGAAAAGCTCTCATTTTTGATCTATATTTAGGCTTTAAAAGGAGCTATTTATGGAAACAATACTTACCGATTATTCGATCAGCATATCTGAGTTCAAGAAAAACCCTTCTAGTATCATGCGTGATGCTGGTGAGAAACCTGTTGCCGTACTCAGCCACAACAAACCAGCTTTCTATATGATTACTCCCAGTCTATTTGAAGCAATGCTGGAAGAGCTATCAGATAGAGAGCTGGTAGATATTGCTCGGCATCGCCTAACGCTGAAGAACACAGCTATTGAAGTTGACCTTGACAGCATCTGATTCCACTACGGAAACCAAATACAGCCTAAAGTTCATCCCTGAAGCTCTTGACGAGTGGAAACGGCTGGATGGTAGCGTTAAAACTGTTCTGCGTAAACTTTTGAAAAAGAGACTTGAGAACCCACATATCCCCGGATCTGAACTTCACGGCAATCTGCAGCACTGCTACAAGATTAAGTTGCGGAAGCAAGGGTATCGATTGGTGTACTTTATCGAGGACGATACACTTGTTGTCCTTGTTCTTTCCGTCGCTAAGAGGGAAGATATGGAATCTTATCGTTCTGCCATTCAACGCTTCCAACAACCACAGTAGTTCCTCCTTACCTGTCCCATTACCTCAGCCATTCCAATGCTTTCTAATGGCAGTTAAATCCTCAAAACAAATAATTTCCATAGCGGCTGCCGGTATATTTACTGAGCAGCCGTTTCTCGTTGAACAGTTGGATACCACGTCCTGCACAAGCTCGAACAAGGGTACAGATTATCTTCCGGTGTCCTATAGTGGGCAATATCGCATAAAGAATGTTATGTAAACTAAGTGCCAACAAAGTGGGTGTCCTTTAAGCTTTTCTTTGGTTTATTGCTTTTCAACAGCCCGCGTCCGCTCTTGTCCGTGTGCGTCCGTGGCTAACATGCCCTTGACTTTACAACAGCAAGTATATGCCTGTCCCAGAGTTTTCCCACATACAACATTTGTCACAAATTGACAATTTGTTGTTTTAGTATAAGATAGAGGAAACTATCATTTTTGAGGAATTTACTCTATGCGACTTTCTATTGAAATAACCCCTGATCAACATAAAAGTTTAAAAGCTGCCGCTGCGTTACAAGGTCAATCGATTAAAGACTATGTCCTTAAGCGCACATTGCCAAAGCCGGATGAGCAAGCAGCACTGCAGAAACTTGAAACCTTTCTAAGACCACGTATTGAAGCAGCCAACAAGGGCCAACTCTCAGCCAAATCAGTTGATGATATTTTCAATGAGGAACTAGAAGAAAAAACTCACAATGCAAACATATAGGCTTTCTACCGCTGCCGAAAATGATCTTCGGGATGTTGCACGCTATACTTTGAATACTTGGGGTAAAAAAAGCATTTGAACACTACCGAAATGGACTCAAAAAAACTTTTCAGTCCATAGCGAAAAACGCAACACCAAAGCGTGTTTTCTCCAGAGCATTCCCTGATTTATTCGTGAGCAAATATAAGTACCACTACATTTTCTATCTCAGCAAAAATCATGAAAATCCGGTGATTATCGGTGTCATTCATGAAAAGCGCGATATTGTTAGCCGATTAACCGAACGTCTGAATTAGCCCTGAATAGAGCGAATCCCATTGTCTAGTCTTAGCGAGCATCTCTAGCAACAAGCAAGTGCCAGCCGCACAGGTTCAGACTCAAGCAGCACCCAGCATCTCCCGTGCCGCTTTCATACCACGCAAAAACTTCACCTGCCGCCGCGCACAACACACCGCCATAGCCTGCGGTGAACCAACGGTCAGGCCAAAAATATACATAAAATCACCGGCACATTGAATAAACAACGCCGGATCAAGTCCAACACGGCGTAAAATGTGCGGCGCATCTGCGTCAATGGCACCACGCTTATCAGGACACAACACGCGACCACCCCAATCGACTAACTCAAGATAATCATGCAACGGGCATTAACAGCGGTTCCTGAACTATCAAAGGGCATTAAGGGAGCTGATGGCAAGAAGTATATGCCTTTCCCATAGTTTCTTTTCTTTCCCATAGTTTCTTTCAAGATAAAACCATAAATCGAAAGATATTTTAACAGGGATGGACAGGATAAACAGGATGGAAGAACAGAACCAGAAAAAAATCAAACCAAGGCGTTAAGCATATCCCTGTAAATAAAGGTGGTGCCATTAACTAGATATCAATTCAGGACCTATCTAGGATAGTAGTTGCCTGTCCAATACATCAGCAACAACGTTACCATGACCACTGACATCTGAAATGACTAACTTCTTACCTTAACACCTGTCCTTCCAATAATTTGGGCAACGGTGCACATTCATCACAGCGAGAATATAGATTTTATTATTTACCTCAGAATAGAGAACACCATAAGGAAATCTTGAAACAAGGGAACGTCTAATATTGACATCGATCAATGCCTAGGAATCAGGCAATGAAACTGCTCTCTGAATAGCAGAGTAAACTTCAAAGGCAAAGTCATGTCCTAAGCCAGTTCTGATATCTTCATAATAATTCCTGATTAATACTAATCTTCCGCTATCGCCACAAAGGTCGTCACTCTCGCGCAGGCGGGAGTCTAGAAATCTATGCAAAACCTCTGGATCCCCGCATTCGCGAGGATGACGAATACGGGGAACAGAACCAGAGCGGAAGATTAGTTCTACTCAGGTAATAATTTATAGCGTCTCGTAACTCAGCTTCAGCGTCGGAATGAAAATAAAAACTCATTTTCCAAAACTGTCCCAGATGTTATTAAACACCTGGTCTCCATCAACTGCCTGCACTTCACCATTTTGCATAGCAGCCAGTCTTTTTTGAGCAACACCCTGATCAATTTCTGACTCCGGACGATTCAAGCTTTGCAGTAAAGACTCAACAACCAAAGTCCGCTCTTCAACAGGAAGAGAGACAGCTTCTTCTATCAAAGCAGCAGTATTCATTATTTCACCTCCAAGGCTACGTTAACGCTCTACATGTTAACATTATCCTAGATAATATCACAAAGACAACCCTGCAGTCATGTTCACAATCCAATTTAACAGGGATGCACAAGATGTTCAGGATTCTAACCCTGAATCAAAGCCGTTGATTTTATCCTGCCTATCCTGAATATCCCTGTAAATACAGCCTTTGATTTCACCAGCAAGGTTCACCGTCCGCCCTTTTCCGTGTGAATCCATAACTAAACCACATAGATCAGTTTCCTGCAGCGGGCAAATGTCGCGGTAAATCCATTGTCTCATGTAAAACTCTCAGTACTTCAATACAAGGTGCAGCAGAAGAAGAACTCACTCTAAAAACCACAAAGTGCCGACCTCGACGACCCTTGCGCGCAACATGGAGGGTATAAATTCCGGAGCCAATTTCTTCACGCTGCCTAGCTCCCAAGATATGGGGGCCATTAACCAAATCAGTTAAAGCCAGCGAGAGGGTTCGGGCGTAGGTCTTGCTTTGCCGTAGACCAAATTGAGTGCGAGTCCACCGCAAGATACGCTGAAAATCATCCTCAGCGGACTGTGTAAGTCGAATCTGCCAAACGGGTTTCACGGCGCACTGATCAATTGATCTGACAATGTGTCAAGGTAACCCTTGAGGTCCCCTGCTGTTTCAAAGGTAGAGTAGCGTCCAGCTTCACAATCCATTGTACCAACACCAGCCGCCTCCTTCAGTGCACTTAGGCGTGCTGTATTTTCCAGTTCAATGCGCTCAATGAGTCGTAAACCTTCACGTAGCACTTCGCTGGCGTTCTGATAACGACCAGAAGTTACAAGCTGCTCTACAAGGGCATTTTGATGGCTAGTTAAAACAACATTTCGTGTAGGCACTGGAGTTCCTCCTTTTATGCATAATGGCATAATATGCCAACAAGTGATATCAGTCAAGTAAGAGCCCCATTGATTTTCAAGGTTTCAAGTCCGCCCTTTTCCGTGTGCGTCCGTGGCTAAACAAATCAAAAGACGTTGCCCGCTCCCATAGTTTCCGATTAACGGTACACCTCATCATGACTACCAATGTCAGAAGTATATGCCTGTCCCATAGTTCTCTGTCCCATAGTTCTCGACATTGACAAGATATAAATAAGAACCTATCCAAGAAGGTGTTGCCCGACCCACAGTTTTCGTAATCCCAGACTAATCAGTAACACTCGTTGCAGTGATCTTGACACCCAGAGCCTTGCAGACTCGCTGAATTGTTTCAAAACGAGGATGGCTATTGGGACGTAATGCCTTGTAAAGAGCCTCACGCTTAATGCCACTAGCTTTGGCTATTTCTGTCATTCCACGCGCCTTCGCAATGTGACCAAGTGCTGCAGCGAGTTCACCAGCATCCCCCTCCTCTAGCACCTGGCGTAAATACTCGACAACATCATCATTTGGAAGATGTTGAGCCATGTCGAATTCAGGCAATTCATCAATATGTGTTTTTTTACGCATAAATCCTCACTCTTCTAATGTTACAGCTAAAGATTTAGCCATTTCAATGTCTTTAGACTGACTGGCTTTATCGCCACCACCGAGCATAACAATCAACGTCTCACCTCTCTGGCAGTAATACAATCTCCAACCCGGTCCAAAGAATTCACGCATCTCATAAACACCACCGCCAAGGGAAGATACATCACCAAACAACCCCCGCTGAGCTTTTTCAAGCCGTCTGAGTAAACGAATTCGCGTTGGCTAGTCTCGAAGACCTTTTATCCAACGGTCAAACTCTGGCATAATCTTGATAGTATACATCACCTCAACTGTAATCGAAAGAGGACGACATTGCAACACTTTTGCGCTAAAAAGAAACCGTTAAAAAAAAGATGTGACGTCAACTAGGAGGCTGACCTATAAAGAGTAAACTCAGGCGGCACCCAACATCTCCCGAGCCGCCTTCATACCACGCAAAAACTTCACCTGTCGTCGTGCACAACACGCGGCCATAGCCTGCGGTGAACCAACAGTGAGACCAAAAATATACATAAAATCAGTTGCACACTGAATAAACAACGCCGGATCAAGACCAACACGGCGTAAGTAAATACCTGTCCCATAGTTATCTCCATAGTTATCCGTTCCAGATCAACACTGGCCGATATTGAAATCGAGTGATCATGATAGGGTTGTTCTGTAAATATGTTTCAATTTTGACTATAATCTTGTAGTATTTTGACATTGGAGGCTTGACTATGGACACTAAAAATCTCGAAAAGAAACTTCTGCCGATTTTGCAAAGCTATGGCGCTTCTCGAATTGGGATCTTCGGCTCCTATGCTAGAAATGAAGCTGGGCCAAATAGTGATTTGGACTTGCTGGTTGATTTTACTGATCGCAAAAGCTTGCTGACCTTGGTACGCATCAAGAGAGAGCTATCTGAAGCTCTCGGCATAGAAGTTGACCTTTTAACTGAAGCAGCAATCAGCCCCCACCTTATTGACAGAATCAAGTCAGAGCTGCGGATCATCTACCAATGAAAAGAGATGATCGTGTCTACCTTCTCCATATCCTTGATGCCGTAAAGCAGATTGAACACTATGTTCAAGGCCTTAACCATGAAACCTTCATGCAATCTCGTTTGGTTCAAGACGGAGTAATTCGGCAATTAGAGATTATTGGTGAAGCGACCAAAAACTTATCTGTTGCAACGACTGGCAACTCCCCAGAAGTGCCCTGGCGAGACATGGCCGGGATGAGAGACGTACTGATTCATCAATATTTTGGAGTCGACCTGTCTGCCGTGTGGGATACAGTTAAACAAGATATTCCCGAATTAAAACAGTGCTTAGCCAAATTAATTGAGAGCTCCTAAGTCGTTGATTTCATACTAAAGTTGGCTCAAGCAGCCCCCAGCATCTCACGAGCCGCCTTCATGCCACGCAAAAACTTCACCTGTCGTCGCGCACAACACGCCGCCATAGCCTGCGGTGAACCAACAGTGAGACCAAAAATATACATAAAATCATTGGCACATTGTATAAACAACGCCGGATCAAGACCAACACGGCGCAAAATGTGCGGCGCATCCGCATCAATAGCGCCACGCTTATCAGGATACAACACGCGACCACCCCAATCGACCAACTCAAGATAGTCATGCAAAGCAAATGGAATGGCATTAACAGCGGTGCCGGAACCATCAAAGGGCATTAAAGGTGCCGATGGTGCCGACGGAACTGATAATGACTCGACCTCACCCTGTTCAGTCGTCACAACGTCATCGCCGGTATCAACAGAAACCTGACACGACTTAAGCTCTCTTATCCGTTCACAAACCGAGGTAAACTCTGACTCTTCAGGAGTTTCAGCCATCACGGCCCGCACAGGATTCAGATCAACATAAGCCATTGCTGTCAGCAGAGCCTTATCATCCAACAACGCCTGACACTTATAGCGGCTCTCCCAAAAATGGCCCTTAACCTTATCTTCCTTATTGGCTTTACGCGCAATATGTTCATTTAAATTCTTCATAAACCACGAAAGATTACCCAACCGCTCTCGATACACCGCGGCCAGCTGTTCGACACGAAACAGCTCACCTTCACTCATATCGCACCGTTGATCTGACAAATAACGGCTAATCAATATCGGACCTTTATAAAGCTGAGTCCAGCGCTGAACCACCTCTTCAGTGGATAATTCATCAGGACGCTCATTATCCACCCGCACCACAATGTGATAGTGATTGCTCATCACCGCATAGGCCGCTACATCAATAGTAAAAACAGCGGCAAGCTGTTTAATGCGCTGCATCACCCAATCACGACGATGCTCGTAACTTTGCCCAGTCGTATAATCGTTACCACACAGATATGCCTGACGAACGCAACGCGAGACGCAGTGATACCAAAGGGTATCATCAAGAGAAAGCTGGGAGTAACGGGGCATCGTCATAAGCAGGAAAATCCTTTCAAAAGAACAGCAAAGGGACGATCTAAAACTCTGATCCTAATCTAACCCTAGGGCTCGCCAATAAGGTTCAAACCCCTGAGCAACGGTATCAATCATTAGCTGCAAAAAAGGGCAATAATCATCAGACACATGAGCACGGTCCAGGGCTTCGTAATACTCCAACCTTTTCTCAATCGGCAGCACAACTGCTGGAAAACCACTTTTCATCAGCTCAAGATTCATCAACAAACGCGCTGTTCGACCATTACCGTCAACAAAAGGATGAATTTTCACAAAATCGGCATGCACCATTGCTGCACGCTCTACAGGATGAAGCTGTTGCGCCCCCGTTGCGCACCAATCAACAAACCGACCCATCTCATCAGCAACGCTAAACGAATCTGGCGGTACATGCTGAGCACCAGATATAACAACATTAACCTTTCGATACGATCCGGCATTTTCATCGTCAATATTTTTCAATATCAACTGGTGAATCGACTTAATATGCCACTGCGAAAGATACCCACCGGCAGAGACTAAAGCTTCAACATAGCCGATAGCTTCCCGGTGATTTATTACCTCGAAATGTTCGCGCAATGTCTTGCCACCAACAGTAATCCCCTCTAAAGCCACCTTTGTTTCTTTAAGCGTCAAAGTATTGCCTTCAATCGCATTCGAATTATAGGTCCAGCGCAACACAAGATCTTCATGAAGATTGTTAACAACCGCAAGAAGCAACGGTCGAAATGAATCCAACTTCGCCTTCATCTCATCAAGCATTTCATAACTTACTGTCATAAACCATCCTCCATAAACACAACACCATTCAGCTATCATGACAACAACATAGCGGAAAGGGACATTTCCGAACAACCAACCGACACTCGTAACCTACCCTGCAGCACAATCGCTACCGCTCAAATACGCCTGCCAAACACAACGTGAAACGCAGTGGCACCAGATGGTATCTTAAGTGAAAGCTCAGAGTAACGCAGCATGACCATAGAGTGAAAATCCTCTGGTAGCATTGACACAGATACTAACGAAGGGAAAGTTTGATGTCAATAAGTATATGCCTGTCCCATAGTTCCTACCTCCATAGTTCCTACAACAAAGTGGGTGTCCTTTAGTACTCGTCGACATAAGAAGCCATGACGAGGTTTACCGCTAGCCGAGACCTTGCGCCCTACCTCATCTCCCACCCAAATTCGCTGATGTTTCGTTTGGTAGAGTCGAAGTTTATACCGATCAGATAAATATCGTTACCAGCACTCTGATACTTCTGGTGATAGTTCATGTCTTTAATCTGCTGTAGGGCCTTACCTTCGCCATCAACTTTAAACTCAATGATGTAGATGTTGTTACCCACCTTAATAGTCAAGTCGATACGACCCAGACTTGTGGTATCTTCTGCAGTAAGATCTAACCCTAAACTAGCTAAGTAAGTATAGACAATGCTGGCATAATAGCCCTCATAAGCACTTATTTTATTATTGGTATAGTTAGCGTGAGATATCGAAGCAAAGACGCCTATAAGAGCATTATGGAACTGCTCCATATCACCCTGCTGTAAACTGGCATATAATAACTTTTTATCTGGCAAGGTATTACTGACACCCGTAAGTGAGCTGGCTACAACATCATTAAAAGACATGGTTACTTCGCGGTTGGGAAAGTCGAGTAAGTACTCTACTCCCAGTCCAGTGTCTTCTACCCCTTTTATGCTCAAGTAGCCTGACTGAAACAAGATAGGTTCCAGCTCTATATTCTCTATGTCATAGCTATCTATAATGCTTTTGCTAACACGTAGGTTGTCCAGACGGGGAACATAATAATTGTTTTGCTGGATCAGCTTGATCAACAAAGTTGGAGTACCTGTAGCGAACCAGTAGTTCTCAAACACCTTGCCTTTATCTATAAACAGCAATATGTCAAACGGATTGTATACAGGTTCACCGAGGAAGCTATAGCCGTTATACCAATCTCTAACCTTCTCCATGTCTACACCCTGTAGATGATCAGAAAAGGTGGTTTCTAAGTCGTGTTGGGTGTAGCCACAAATAGTAGCATAACGCTCATCTAAGCTAATATCATTTAGGTTATTTAGTCCACTGAACACCGAGACCTTACTAAACTTACTGACACCAGTAAGCAAGGAAAACTTCACGAACTCATCGCTGTCTTTAATGGTAGTGTACAGATCTCTGAGGACTTCACGACCCAGCTTAGCAACTTCTACTTGGTCAATATTATCAACAATAAGCTTATCGTACTCATCTACCAGAATAACAACTTTTTGCCCGTATTTATGATAAGCCTTTTCGATTAGTTCTTTAAGGCACACCCCACCAGCTTCAGGATGTTGACATTCTATCTGTAACCGCTTCTGGTTGGAGTTCATGATACCGCCCACCATCATCTGCATCGAAGCTAAGTCACGAGCTACACCACCAAAGCTAATTTTAATAACTGGGTACTTGGTATCCCAATCCCACTTATCATAGATATATAAGCCCTCAAATAGCTCCTTACGACCTTCAAACAACGATTGCAGGGTTGAGATAAGCATACTCTTGCCGAAGCGACGAGGACGGGAGAGAAAGTAATAGCTACCCTCTTCTACCATTTTTAAAACCAGCTCGGTTTTATCTATGTAGAGGTAGTCACCTTCAATAACTTTAGAAAATGTCTGAATCCCAACGGGAAGTTTTGCTAACTTTGCCATACATGATCTCCACATCCTTCACTGGTGGTACTTTACACCTATCCTAATCTATACATATTATCTTGAAGCTAAGTAATTCGCAAAGGTTTACTACCTAAATATTACTAGTAGGCTTAGCCTTATCACTGCCCGTACCCATCTTCTGCTGATTACTGATGTTTCTATCCTACAGCGACATTCCCACCTTTAAACACGGCTCGTGCTGTAGATATTCCACGCAAATAACGATTCTGCCGTACTGCAGCCAACTCCACAAGTTTTTCTGGAGTACCAACCGCGCAACCGAACTCTTTTAGGAGATGATCTGCATAATCAATAAAAGCATCAGCATCTATGCCCAAACGAGTTAAAATTTCAGGTGTTTTTTCAAGAATACACCCGCGTTTATTAGGATGAATAACTCTTCCAACACAATCGACCAATTCAAGATAATCATCAAAGGAAAAGGGTATCCCAGCAGACAAGCTACAGGTAGGTTCAAACGGCAGCAATGGTGCTTCAGTGAGTTTCTGTAAGACAGATTCAATGCGTAAGTTCAGCACCAGACTGCGCTCTTTTGTCGATGCTGAATGTTTTTTTAAACCAGTTAGCCCTGGAACTTTCTTGCCAGAATCAATCGTCTTTTTTCCTGAGATATTGGATAAATCATCAATACGTTGCTTAACTGAGGTATGGACGCTATCTTCAGGTGTTTCGGCAATACCAGCACGGATGGGATTCAAATCTACATAAGCCATAGCTGTTAACAGCGCCTGTTCATCCAACAACGCCTGACTCTTGAAGCGTCCCTCCCAAAAACGACCAGTGCAATTATCTTCAGCATTCGCCATACGAGCAATACTCTCGTTGAGAACGCGCATCATCCACGATAAATCGCATAAACGCTGACGGTAGAGCTCAACCCACTGCCCTACTCTGTCGAGTTCTGAATCACTCATCTCGCTGCGAGCATCAGTAAGATAGCGCTGAACAAACAGCGGACCAGTGAAAAGTTGCGTCCAGCGTTTCAACACCTCTTCGTCACTCCACCCGTTGGTACGTTCTTCATCAATTCGCACAACCAGGTGATAATGGTTATTCATCACCGAATACGCAGCTATATCTATCGCAAAAACCGAGGTCAGTTTACGCATACGAGTTTCGATCCAACCGCGACGGTGCTCAAAGCTCAATCCAGTTACGGTATCTTCTCCACATAAATAAGCACGACGCACACAGCGGCATACAACATGATACCAAGGTGTGTCAGATAGAGAGACTAGGCTAGAGCGTGGCATGGTCATAAGCAAATACCTTAAATGTTAAATCAAGCGTCATGAGGACAATATCGCATAAGGAATGTTACGTCAACAAAGTGGGTGTCCTTTAGTACTGTTACGTCAACAAAGTGGGTGTCCTTTAGTACTGCTGCCAAGAAATATATGCCTGTCCCATAGTTCCTATGGCCTCAAACTACAGCCTTATCAGATAAGAACTTCAACACCCTTCTTTTCAATTAAACTTAAAAGCTTTTGTGCTGATCCAGCAGGTTTTTTGGCACCTTGCTCCCATTGCCTTACCGTAGATGGGCTAACGTTAAAAACGCTGGCTAAAGCGGCCTGACTAAGTTTGTAGCTTTTCCTTATACGAACAATTTTTTCAGGTGTATATTCCCCGATTTCAGGCAGACAAAGTTTTTCAATGTTTTTCATCGTAACATTGTCAACCAAGCCACTTTTATTCAGGTCTTTTACTACGCTTGTGACTGAATCAACAATTGACTCTCTCATGATGTCACCTCCACAAAGTTTCCATTACCAATTGCTATATCTATACTTTCTTGCGGTAATTCAATCAGAATTTTCGACAGTTCTTTAAAGGCCAGAAGTTCTTTTTTTGACAAATTAGACGTTTCGTTTTTAGCAAAACCATGGATGAAAATAATTCGATTATTTTTCTTGTAACAAATAATAGTACGGCCACCACCGCTTTTACCTTTTCCCTCAAAAGCAATGCGCTTTTTATATAAATGCGGACCAAGATGGGCGTCAAAAAGACCATCTTCAACTTCTTTTATCGCATCAATCAGGGAATCTTCAGAAATATGTTGCCTTGATGCCCATTTGGCAAATTTTCTCGTCTGAAGCTTTAGCATAAGCAAACATATCACCTAGTGTTACACCATGCAAGAAGTTATCAACAACAGCATTAAAGCTTCACAAAGTGTGATCGCCCCAAACCTGACTCCACACGAAGAGTTCTGAACTGCAGCACGCGGTTTAATTACACCTTGAACCCAGTCCGTCTGAAGTATAAGCCTATCCTATAGTTCTTCCCTTTTAAAAGCTGGGAGTAACGGGGCATGGTCATAAGCAAACAATCCTTTTATCAGAGTTGGCACCGATAGTAATACAAGGGAAATGGAAGGTCAAGAAGTATATGCCTGTCCCATAGTTCTTTTCCATAGTTCTTTACTTAATTACTGCTCCTTTGAAACCTGCTCTCTACTCTACTTAATTTACCCACTATTCCGCTAATGGAGAGTAAAAATTTCTAACTGTAATTTCTAGAATCAAAATTAGAATTTACATCCATTGCTCCATGTAGAATTCGGACAATACGTACACTTTCATCAATTGCTGCGAAATATATTACATAGCGGCCAAAAACGCATGAACGAATATTTGCTCCAACCTCTGAACGTAACAAATAGGTCGTTGGTCTTTCACTGATTTGTTTACATTGTTGACGAATTTCGCGAATAAAAGTTAATGCTCGTCTAGGGTTATCCCGAGCAATATAATTACCAATCGCCTCTAAGTCTTGTTCTGCCAACGGCGTAAAGAGGAGAGACATCAGTCAGGCATCCCACTCATGCTCTGGTATTTTTGCTCAAGCCGATCAAAAACGGACTCACCACAGACATCAGAACCACTATTGAGTCCCAAGGCAACAGCCTTACGCAACTCAACGTTCAACAATACCTGCCTAGACTCTTGATCTTCAAGCATGCGTAACCCAGCGCGAACCACTTCGCTGACATTGTTGTATCGGCCTGTATCGACTTGTTGACGGATAAATTCTTCAAAATGTACACTCAATGAAACACTGGTTGGCATAGTCACCTCCTACATAAGTAATAATAGTTATTATTACTTATGTCATTTCGTGTGTCAACTATGAGATTTACTCAAAAACGTATTAATCGCAGATGTAGAGTATAAGCATTTCAACATTGCCCTTACGCGAACTAAATCTTTTTACGATCCCACGAACAGTTTTTCGATTTTAACATAATAGCCACTGTCCACCCTTCTAAGTGTGGGTCAGTGGCTAAGAACTCCAAAACATAACAGCATTCAACAGGGATGCACATGATGATCAGGATTAAAAACAAAAAACTTCAAGGCCCTATCCTGTCTATCCTGTCTATCCTGTCTATCCTGTCTATCCTGTCTATCCTGTCTATTGTCTATCCTGAATATCCTGAATATCCTGAATATCCTGAATATCCTGAATATCCTGAATATCCTGAATATCACTGTTAATACAGCCCTTGCAGAGTCAAAAGACTCTATCCGCCCTTTTCCGCGTAGGTCCATGACTAAATCTTAGGTTTTCCAGCAGCCCTTCGCAACCCCTCATCAACACTAATAGGCGGTGTCCAGCCTAACACTTCACGAGTTTTAGAAATATCCACCTGTAATGAACCACATAGCCGTTGCGCCATCGCCCGCTTCCCCAGTAATGTTGCCCCAAACTCCAACAACCTAGCTGGCACAGGAATCAACCTTGCTGGCCGACCCAAAGCTTTGGCCATCCGCTGCAACAACTCAGTCGTCGAAAGATCCTCACCGTCGCCAGCTAAAAAGGTCTGGTTCGCCGCCGCAGGGTGATCGATGCAAGTCACAATCAGATCCACAAGATTATCAAGTGCCACCAAAGAACGTTTGTTGTGGATTGCTCCTAAAGGAAGAGGAACCCCTCTGTCAACAGCTCGGATCAACCGTCCGAAATTCCCTGGAGCATTTGGACCATAGACCAACGGCGGACGAATAATAACGACTTCCAATCCTGAGTCATCAGCTAGTTGTCGCAAACCATTTTCAGCTTCCATTTTGGAAACAGCATAAGGTTCAACAGGTGCCTCAATATCGGCTTCAGTAAAAGGGCAATCATTGCGATTACCATTAACACCGATTGAACTGATAAAGACAAAACGCTTAACACCAGCTGTTACTGCCTGCCGTGCAAGGTTCAATGTGCCAGCAACATTGATTTTACGAAATTCATCTAGAGGCTCAGCAGCGTCTTCTTTCAAAACATGCGCACGAGCTGCAGCATGAACCACCACATCTACACCTTGAAATGCAGCACTCCAGTCCGTATCTATAGATAGGTCACCGACTTGAGTCACATTAACCGA
>Ga0307990_1001959_pt1 | contig 16861 bp, 13 predicted proteins | sample EllFjometagen129_FD_203168 | JGI IMG/M metagenome (GOLD analysis project Ga0307990, IMG submission 203168) | Marine microbial communities from Ellis Fjord, Antarctic Ocean - #129 | ecosystem: Environmental > Aquatic > Marine > Unclassified | place: Southern Ocean | collected 2014-10-08
GTCGGTACCTATATGACCCAGATTGCCAAAGCCATGGGGGCTCGGGTGGTGATTGCGATTGACATCGATGATGAAAAACTTGAACGAGCTCTCAAATATGGAGCCGACCTGACGATCAATCCGATCGGTAAATCAAGTAGAGATGTTAAAGGAATCATAAAAGCTTACTGCAAAGAGCTGGGCGTGCCGCATAATTACGGCTGGAAGATTTTTGAGTGTTCCGGAAGTAAACCGGGACAGGCGCTGGCGCTTGACCTGCTTTCATTTATTGGTAAGCTGATAGTCGTTGGTTATTCCACAGCCAAACATGAGTACATGCTCTCGAAACTGATGGCCTTTGATGCCGAAATGATCGGGACTTGGGGCTGTCATCCGAAATACTATCCCCCGGTTCTCGATATGGTTCAGAGTGGTAAGGTTGAGATCGACGCTTTTTTGGAAACCCGGCCCATGAGTTCGATCAAGGAGTCCTTTGCCGAAGTTCACGCTAAACCGATCAGCCGCCGGATAGTTTTGATACCAGATTTCGATTAGAGGTTACTCGAAATATTTTTAACCACGAAGACATGAAGATCACGAAGTCGAAAAGCTTTTCTTCGTGATCTTCGTGTCTTCGTGGTGCAATTACAAATAAGGAGAATAAGATGTCTTTAGAATGGATACCACGCGAGAATGAACCGAAAAACCACTATCTTTGGGAAGATGATCATTTTGGCGGCGAAGGCGATGCCCCCTGTACGATCTATGAGAAACGTCCGGTTATCGATCCCGACGGCAATGTTGTTGAGGGTATCTACACCGGTTGGATTATTCTCAATAACCCGAAACAGTACAACTCTTACACAACCGAGATGGTTAAAGGTGTAATCGCCGGTTTCCAGCGGGCCTCTGCCGACCGTCAGGTGGTTGCGGCCATCTTTACTGCAGTTGGCGACAAGTCCTTCTGTACTGGTGGTAATACTAAGGAATATGCTGAGTACTATTCCAAGCGGCCCCAGGAGTACGGCGACTATATGGATCTTTTCAATGGTATGGTTGATGCGATCTTAAATTGTAAAAAACCGACCATCTGCCGGATCAACGGGATGCGTGTCGGTGGCGGTCAGGAGATCGGGATGGCGACTGATTTGTCGGTTGCTTCCGATCTCGCGATTTTAGGGCAGGCTGGCCCCAAGCACGGCTCGGCTCCGGATGGCGGCTCGACCGATTTTCTGCCTTGGTATCTCGGGATAGAGCAGGCTATGTGGAATTGCGTTTCCTGTGAGATGTGGAGTGCCTATAAAATGAAACGTGAGGGCCTGCTTTCCAAGGTTGTTCCGGTCATTAAAGATGGTGAAAAATGGGTTCGTAATCCTTTAATTGAGACCGACAAATGGGTTGATGATGGTGAAATAGTTTACGGTGAATTCAAAACTGGAGCCGCCGCCAAAGAGGCGCGTGCCTATATCAAGAACGCGACCACTGATTTCGAATTGCTCGACAAGGCGGTCGACGAAATTATCTGGCGTTTTACCAACCTGATGCCGCATTGTCTCATGAAGTCGGTAGACGGAATTCGCGCCAAGAAGAAGTTTTTCTGGGATCAGGCGAAGTTGCCCAACCGGCACTGGCTTGCCGCTAATATGAATTATGAAGCTTTTATGGGTTTTAATGCTTTCAATACGAAAAAGATCACAGGCCAGGATACGGTCGATTTTATCAAATATCGGCAGTTGGTGGGTGAAGGTCAGGAGATTGGTGAAGCCCTTTACGAGCAGACTTTTGGTAAACCGCAAGAGTAGTATCTTAAAACAATGAGATTGTAGTTAGTCGAAGGACGGGATGGATAACATCCCGTCCTTTTTGTTTTGACATTGATGTGCTGGTTGTGTATCGTTGTTGTAACACATGAGAAGTTTTCAATGAATTGACGGTTATCAGGGAGGCGCCTATGCTGGAAGTAAATATTAGAGAGGCACGTTCCCATTTCGGTGAGTTACTGAGCCGAGTGGAAAAAGGGGAACAGGTTATGCTGACCCGACGGGGTAAACGGGTTGCTCGTTTGATGCCGTTGGACCTTGAAGAGCACCTGCCGAGTTTGGAAGCATTCAGAAGATCAATAGTTGTTAAGGGAGAGACAATGAGTCAAACGGTTATTGCTGGTCGTTTAGAGGAGCGCTATTAATGGCCTATCTTGATACCAGTTTATTGGCTGCTTACTACTGTCCGGAACCTTTAAGTGAACAAGTTGAAGAGTTGATTTTACAGGATCCGGATCCTGTGATCAGCCAACTGAGTGAGGTCGAACTTTTTTCAGCGGTGGCAAGAAAAATAAGAGAGGGCAACCTTCTTGCTGGTGATGGTGAAAAAATTGTCAGGCTCTATCGTCATCATGTAGAATCTTTAAACTTATATCGCACTTTGACGGTTGAGCCTGAACATTTTCGCCAAGCGGGTAGTTGGATCTGCCGCTTTAATTTATCGCTACGGACTTTGGATGCTCTGCATTTGGCGGTTAGTGTTAGTGAGGGATTAGCGCTCTTTACTGCAGATCGTAAACTTGCCGTTGCGGCCGAAAAGTTGGGCCTGGATGTTGTTTGTGTGTCGCAGGATAAAGGATAGTTTATGTCAAAATTGCTCTGTTTGATTGATACCAGCGCTCTGGTCTATCGTGCTTTTCATGCAATCAGGCCCTTGACCACCTCGACTGGTCAACCTACCAATGCTTTGTTTGGTTTTTGCCAGATGTTAATGAAGGTGCTTGAAGATTTTAAACCGACCCATGCCGTGGCAGCTCTCGATCTTCCCGGGAAAACTTGGCGGCACCAGGTTTTCCCCGCCTATAAAGCGCAGCGGCCGCCGATGGATCCCGAATTGGCGGCGCAATTTCCGTTTGTGCCTCGTCTCCTTAAGGCCTTTGCTCTGTCGGCGGTGGGGGTAGCGGGTTTTGAGGCGGACGATGTTATTGCCACTTTGACACACCGTGGGCGGGCGGCCGGATATGAGATTCTGATTATCTCCGGCGATAAAGATCTTATGAGCCTGGTCGGCGACGGGGTCGTCATGTTTGATACCATGAAAAACAAACATTACGACTTGGAAGCGGTAGCCGAACGTCATGGAGTGACCGGTGAACGCCTGCTTGATCTGCTCGCTCTGGCCGGAGATGCCGCCGATAATATTCCCGGAGTGCCGGGGGTCGGCCCCAAAACCGCCCTCAAACTGCTGGCTGAATTTGGCGACCTTAAAACCCTGCTTCAGGAGAGTGAGCGGATTGAACGTAAAAGCTGGCGCGAAAAAATGTTACAAAATCGAGCCGCAGCTGAACTCTCTCGGCGCCTGGTGACCCTCTCCGATGATGTGGAGATTGGTTTGGGACTGGATGATTTTCTCTGTCGAGACCCCGATCGCGCCGCTTTGCGGGAGCTTTTTGCGGAACTTGAATTTCATGCCTTAAGTCGTAAACTGAGTCCTCGGCAGACCGTAACCCGGGAGGGTTATCGCCTGATTGATACCCCGGATAAGTTCGCCGGGTTATTAGAAGAGCTTAACGGGGTGCATGAACTCGCCGTTGATACCGAGACGACATCCGTGGATCCGATGAGCGCCGAGTTGGTGGGCATCTCCCTGGCCTGGACTAAAGATAACGCCGTCTACATCCCGGTGGGGCACGACGGTGATGTAACTCAGTTGGATAAAGAGACAGTTTTGGCCGGGTTGCGACCGGTGTTGGGTGCTGGCAAGGTCAAAAAATGGGGCCAGAATATCAAGTACGATGCCATTGTTTTGAAACGGGCCGGTTTAGAGCTTGGTAGTTTAGATTTTGATTCGATGGTGGCCTCCTACCTGGTCAACCCGACCCGGCATCGGCATGGACTTGATGCTCTGGCGTTAGAATATCTCGGGCATACCCCGATTACTTTCAAGGAGGTGGTCGGTTCGGGTCGCAATCAGGTGACCATGGATAAAATTGTGCCGGAGAAAGTTTCCGATTATGCCTGTGAAGATGCCCAGTTGGTCTTTCTGCTGACAAAATTGTTGGCGCCGAAATTGAAAGATGACGATCTCGAGGAACTTTTTTTAAAGATAGAAAGGCCCTTGATCGAGGTCTTGATGCGGGTCGAGATGAATGGGGTCTATCTTGATGTTGAGTTGCTCAAAAAGACCACCATTGACTATGAAAAGCGTCTGCAGGCGATGGCAGTAGAGGTCTATGAGCTGGCCGGGGGTGAATTTAATATCAATTCGCCCAAACAGTTGGCCGAGATCCTTTTTGAGCGCCTGGGCCTGCCGGTTTTGAAAAAGAGTAAAACCGGACCCTCAACGGCGCTCGATGTTTTGCAGAGGTTGTCCACAGAACACCCTCTGCCGGCGAAAATCTTAGAGTACCGATCCCTTGCCAAACTGGTTTCAACCTATCTTGTGGCTCTGCCGCGGCTCGTCAATCGCCACACCGGACGGGTTCATACCTCCTACAACCAAGCCGTAACGGCGACCGGGCGGCTCTCCTCCTCCGACCCCAATCTCCAGAATATTCCGATTCGGGGGGTTGACGGTGCAGTTATTCGCCAGGCTTTTATCGGAGCCGGTGCTAATCTGATCCTGGCGGCTGACTACTCGCAGATCGAACTACGCATTCTGGCCCATTTTTCCGGAGATCCGGCTTTGGTCGATGCCTTTAGAAAAGGCGATGACATCCATACCCGGACCGCTGCAGAAGTCTTTAATGTATTGCCGATGATGGTCAGCCCCGAAATGCGGCGCCAGGCCAAAACCATTAATTTTGGCTTGATCTACGGGATGGGGGCGCATAAATTGGCCCGTGAGCTTGATATTGACAGAAAAACTGCAAAGGCCTATATAGAGGGCTATTTTGTCGCTTACTCCGGGGTGAAAAAATATTTTGCCAAGGTTGTGGCTGAAGCTGAACGCCTGGAATATGTTTCGACGATCTTTAAAAGGCGTCGCTATCTTCCGGAAATAAACAGCAAAAATAATAACTTGAAAGAGATGGCCCGGCGCACTGCCCTAAATACTCCGATCCAGGGGACGGCAGCTGATCTGATCAAATTGGCTATGGTGGTTATCGACCAATGCTTGCGTGAACGTAAATTTAAAAGCAAGATGATCATGCAGGTTCACGATGAACTGGTCTTTGAAGTGCCGCCGGATGAAGTTGATGAGCTGACCCTGATGGTTCGCAAAGAGATGGCAGATGTCCACCCCCTGAAAGTACCGCTCGTTGTCGATATCGGGGTTGGTAAAAACTGGCTGGAGGCGCATTAAATAAATTTATGACTTCATTTCAGGACACCCTCGATTATCTTTACGGACTTGAGCATTTTGGCATCAGTCTCGGACTCGAGAATATTGACGAACTTTGTGAATCCTGTGGGAATCCTCAGAAGAAGTTGTGTATTGTTCATGTTGCCGGCAGTAATGGCAAAGGCTCAAGCATTGCCTTTTTACGGGAGATGCTGCGTCGGCATGGGCTTTCGGTCGGGGTCTACAGTTCTCCCCATTTACGTCATTTTTCTGAGCGCATTGTCATCAATGAGATTCCGATCAGTGAAACTGAAATCGTTGCTTTAACCCGAGAGCTACGTCCCGCCGTTGAAAAAATTCCTCGTATCGTTACTTTTTTCGATTTTACCACCTGCATGGCCCTGCTCTATTTTGCCCGGCAGGCTCCCGATATTGTGCTACTTGAGACCGGTCTTGGGGGACGTCTTGATGCCACCAATGTGGCGCGCAAACCCCTGCTTACCATGATCACTAATATCGCTCTTGAACATGAGGATTTTTTAGGCTCGACGCTATTGGCGGTGGCGGCGGAAAAAGCTGGCATTCTGAAACCGGGGGTGCCCTTGGTCTCCGGCGTCAAGCAGGAGAAGGTCCGCGCTTTCTTAGCTGAAAAGCAACGGGAGATGGCAGCCGCAAGCGATTTTCTGGGGCGGGATTTCCGGATTAGGCGCCACCGTGACGGAACCTTTTCCTACTTTGGCTCGGACTATCGTTTTGCTGGCTTAAGGCTTTCAATGAGCGGTCGCCATCAGCAGGATAACGCGGCTTTGGCGTTGCGGGCCCTGGAGTATATTTCATATGAAGGTCTTTTTGAGATTGATGCAGAGAAAGTGACCGAGGCCCTGTTTCAGGTGCGCTGGCCCGGGCGTTTGCAGAAGGTGGCAAGCGCTCCTGACATCTATCTTGACGGGGCCCATAATCCGCATGGAGTGCGCGCTCTGGAACCGGAATTGCGGCGTCTGGCGACTGACCGCCGGCTGATTTTAATTCTCGGCGTTATGAAGGATAAACGGATTAAGGATATGGTGGCCCGGCTTGTTCCTCTGGCCGATGAAGTAATTGTCACGCAGGCGCCTCTGGATCGGGCCTGCTCGCCGGAGCGGTTGGCTGAAGAGGTCAGGAAGCACTGTGCCAAAGTAACCGTGACTGACTCGGTGGCCGAGGCTTTTGTTTTGGCTCGTGATCGGGCAAAGCCACAAGATCTGATCTTCCTTACCGGATCGCTCTACTGTGTCGGTGAGGCCTTTAATGTGCTGGATCTGCCAGTCGTCCAGGAGAGCTCATGAAGGTAACCGCAATTTATGGCAGTCCTCGGCGTAATGGTAATACTGCCAAACTTTTACAATCTGCAATTGCGGGAGCCCGCAGTGCCGGGGCTGAGGTGACTGAGATTGTCTTAAGAGATCTTAAACTACAGCCCTGCCTTGAGATCTACGCTTGTCAGAAAGATGGTTGTTGTGCCATTAAAGATGATTTTTATGGTTTGGCGGAGACTCTGCTTTCCGGCCAAGCGACAATTTTGGCTTCACCGATATTTTTCTATGCCGTCAGCGCCCATGTCAAAGCTCTGATGGATCGTTGTCAGTCTTTGTGGGTGAAAAAATACTGGCTCGATAAAAAACCTCTGGGACGACTCGATAATCACAAACCCGGCCTTTTTCTTTCCGTCGGAGCGACTCAGGGGAAACGGCTTTTTGAGGGAGCCCAGATGAGTGTCAAATATTTTTTCGACACCTTTGATACTGCGCTTTGGCGGACTTTGGGTTATCGCGGCCTCGATGAGGCCGATGATATTCTTAAACATCCCGAGTATCTCGCCGAGGCCCGCCAGGCTGGAATCGATTTAGTAGGGGAATTAAATATCAGCGGGTAGCGGCGAATATCGCTGCTGTTCGTCCTATCTCGGTTGGGGTCGTTTCTTGACACTTGGCGGCAGCGATGATCTTATAAAACCGGGATATTTAACCCGCCATTTGTCAAGATGTGACCCCGTTTATGAGGGCGAAGCAAAGTAGTAAGCTGCACGTAGTTAATTTTTACCCATTACAATCCAGGAAAATATGCAAAGATTTAAGGTTAAAAATTACCCTATAATACTCTTTCTTGTCAGTTTGTCAGTTCTGCTAACGGGAATTTCAATCCCGGTTTCTGCCGCAGTCCCCCACCTGGCCGGTGCCACCGCTGCCGTTGCCGATAAAACGGTTGAGATTGAGGCCCGCTATCTCTATTATGACAAACAGGCCAATCTCTACCATGCTCAAGGCGAGGTTGTAATTCGTCAGGAGGGGATGGAGTTACAAGCCGACAAGGCCGTGCTCAATCAAGCTTTAAATGAATTTGAGGCCTGGGGTGATGTGCTTTTGCGTGATCGTACCGACTATCTTGCCTGTCGTTATCTCAAGTTTAACTATCAAAAACAGATCGGTTCAATCAAAAATGGCCGGATTTTTATTAAAGAGAAAAATTACTATATTACCGGCGAAAATATCGAAAAGTTGGGTCCCAACGAGTACGATGTCGAGAATGCAACCCTGACCACCTGTGATGCGGAACGTGCCGCTTGGTTGATTCGCTGTAAAAAGGTGCATGTTAAAGAGGGAGGCTACGGGGTCGTTGACAATGCCGTCTTCACCGTCAAAAATGTCCCGGTACTCTATCTTCCCAAAGGGGTCTTTCCGGTTAATACCAAGCGTCAGACCGGTTTTTTACTGCCTGGTATTGGCTACTCCGACAAAGATGGTGTGATTGTTAAAAATGCGTTTTTCTGGGCGATTAACCGCTCCCATGACTTGACCCTCTATCCCGAAATCTATAGCGAGAGAGGGGTCAAATTTGGGGCTGAATATCGTTATGTCATCAATGAACAGGCCCAAGGGGATATCCGGGCATCTTTTATCAGCGACCAGCTGGTTGAGGATAATCCTGAAGATTACCCTGATGCCGACAAAGAGCGCTGGGCCTTTGGGGCGCACCATTTCCAGACCTTAAAGGTGGGTACGACTTTAAAGGCTGATGTCAACCTCGTCAGCGACAATGAGTATTTAGAGGACTTTCCAGATACTTTTTCGGGTAATTTCATCGATGAACTGGATAACTCCGACGCTAAAACTGATACCTATCTGCGCTCTCTGGCGGTGGCCTCCCATAGTTGGGAGCGTTACAATGTAAGTGGTGAAGCCCGTTACTATCAATCACTGCTGCGCAAAAATGATGATGCCACCCTGCAATTGCTGCCGGAAGTTGCACTTACCGCTCTCAACCAACCGGTGCCTGGGGTTGATTGGCTTTTTTGGCGGATGCAGGGCACCTATGCTAATTTCTGGCGCAAAGATGGCGAGCGCGGCCACCGTTTCGATTTTAATCCCTCTCTGACTATGCCGCTTAAATTTGGGGTTTTCGAGGTTATCCCTTTTCTTGAGCTTCGGGAAACCTGGTATCAAACCAATAATTCAGATGTTCGCAGTGATGGCAGTGAGTCCCGGGAGACGCTGGCGGCCGGGGTTGAAATAAAGAGTGTAGCGGAACGGGTTTACGCCTGTGACTGGTTCGGCATGGATCGCTTGCTTCATACCTTGGAACCGACCGTTGGCTATCGTTATGTCCCCGATGTGGACCAGTCTGACCTGCCCGCATTTGATGATCTTGACTATCTGGCAGAGGAGAGCAATGTTACCTGGGCCCTGGTTAGTCGCTTGGTTGGACGTTATCCTAAAGCCGGAGCCCTTGACCAGTTTGATTATCATGAGTGGCTGAAATTTCAGGTTGGCCAGGCCTACAGTTTCATCGATGTTGCCGATGGCGTACGCTTTTTAGAAGATGATCAACACGCTTCGAATTTTTTCAGCCAGCTTGAGCTGCGCAGTCGTGGCGGTGGCCTCTACATGAAACTTGAAAACCGTTTCGATCCCTATGACAACGCCAACGAGTTGATGACGGCCCTTATCAGTACCAATGGCCGGCGCGGTGATTTTCTCTCGCTTGAGTATCGTTATGAACGGGAGATTGCCGAACTTGTTACCGGGGTTGGTCGTCTGCCGCTCTCGAGTTGGCTCGATGTTTATGGCAGTGTTCGATATTCCGTCGCCGACAGCCATATCTGGGAGACCATCTACGGCTTCAACTACCATCCCCAATGCTGGTCGTTGGACTTTTCAGTTGATGAGGAGCGCGATCCCTACGATCTCTCCTTTCGTTTATTGTTGAGTCTTAACGGACTGGGGGGCTTGGGAAGTAATTAAGGAGAAAATATGCATATAACCGTAATCGGTACCGGCTATGTCGGTTTAGTGACTGGTGCTTGTCTTGCCGAGTTTGGTATGAATGTTCTTTGTGTTGACCTTGATGAGGTGAAAATCGCAGCTTTAAATCGGGGTGAAATTCCGATCTACGAACCTGGTCTCGAAGATCTGGTCAGTCGTAATGTGGCTCAGAAACGGCTCGCCTTCAGTACCGATCTGGAGCAGGGGATTGCTGCCTCTTTGGTTATCTTTATCGCCGTTGGCACGCCACCGGCGGCCGATGGTTCGGCCGATTTAAGTCAGGTTCGCGGGGTGGCCGCGGATATTGGCCGCTACATGAACGGTTACAAGGTAATTGTTGATAAAAGTACGGTTCCGGTTGGTACCGGCCAGATGGTTAAAGAGGTGGTCAGCGAAAATCAGTCGACCAAGATCAATTTTGATGTCGTCTCAAACCCTGAATTTTTGCGTGAAGGTTCCGCTATTGGCGACTTTATGCGGCCTGACCGGGTTGTGATCGGGGCCGAGAGTGAGCAGGCGGCAGCCATCATGAAGGATATCTATAATGTTCTCTACTTGAATGAGACCGCTTTTGTTTTGACCAATATTGAGACTGCAGAACTGATCAAATATGCCGCTAACGCCTTTCTCGCGACCAAGATCAGTTTTATTAATGAAGTTGCCAATCTTTGTGAGAAGGTTGGTGCTAATGTTCAGCAGGTGGCGCGGGGGATTGGACTTGATGGACGTATCGGCAAAAAATTTCTCCATGCCGGGCCCGGCTACGGGGGTTCATGTTTTCCTAAAGATACGCTGGCGATGGCGGCCACCGGCCGCCAATATGAAGAACCTCTGGCAATTGTCGAGGCCGTGATAGAAGTTAACCGGCGCCAGCGGCAACGGATGGTCGAAAAGGTGACAGCTCTGCTGGGTGGAGATGTTAAAGGTAAAACGGTTGCCGTGTTAGGGCTCTCTTTCAAGCCCGAAACCGATGATGTCCGCGATGCTCCGGCTTTCTATTTTATTAAAGCCTTAAGTGAGCTGGGGGCCAAGATCAGGGTCTATGATCCGGAAGCGATTGCGGCCTTCAAAGAACTTTGTTCTGAGGACGAAGTGTATTATGCCGAAGATGCTTACGAAGCGGCGACAGATGCCGATGTGCTGGTTTTGATGACCGAATGGAATCAATTTCGCTATCTCGACCTTGAGCGCCTGCGTGGCCTTATGGTGCAACCGATTTTTGCCGATCTCCGTAATGTTTATGATGGCGATAAAGTGAGAGCTTCAGGTTTCACCTATGTCGGTGTTGGCCGCAAATAATTAAGAGCAGTTTTTTCTTGACAGGGGAGCGCATACTATAATAGTGAACCCTTTCGTTAGGACGGTATGCAATATACAATTCCATGTGGGTTCTAAACTCTTGTGACTTTTCAGGTTGTCGTTTCGTCTCAAGTGGGGTCATTGCTGGTCTAAAGGCGACCGGGGTGATCACGTAAGCCGAAATCTCGATTCGCTTTAGTCCAGCTTTGGCCCCGTTAATGGGGGCGAAGCAAAGTTTATAGTTGTTCGTTGTAACTTAATTTTTGGATAAATTATCCGGGGGGATTAGCAAGATGTCATTGAGAGAAGCCCAGTTAGATCGTTTAGAGAGTATGAATAAGGCCGCTGAGATAAGCGGTGGCGAGGCGCGTATCGCCAAACAGCATGAGTCTGGGAAGTTGACCGCCCGTGAGCGCATGCTCTATTTTTTTGATGAGGGAACCTTTGAGGAGATCGACAAATTTGTCACTCATCGTTGTACCGATTTCGGGATGGAGAAGAAAAAAATTGTCGGTGATGGGGTGGTCAGCGGTTACGGTCGGGTCAACGGTCGTCTGACTTATGCCTGCGCCCAGGATTTTACTGCGATTGGCGGGACATTAAGTGAGACCAATGCCCAGAAGATGTGCAAAATTCTCGATATGGCGGCTAAAAACGGGGCTCCTTTTATTGCTTTGAATGATTCGGGTGGCGCCCGGATTCACGAAGGTGTCTCCAGTCTTGGCGGTTACGCGGAACTATTTTACCGCAATACCATCTATTCAGGTGTTATCCCGCAGATTGCTGCGATTCTAGGTCCTTGTGCCGGTGGTGCCGTCTACTCTCCGGCGATCATGGATTTTATTATCATGACGAAAAAGAGCAGTTTCATGTTTATTACCGGTCCCAACGTTATCAAAACGGTAACTAACGAGGATGTTACTCAGGAGAAACTGGGTGGTGCCAATACCCATATGAAGACCAGTGGTGTGGCTCATATGGCTGGGGAGAGCGACCAAGATACGATTGATCAGACCAAACGTCTGCTTTCATTCTTGCCGCAGAGCAACCGGGAAAAAGCGCCGCTGGTGCATTTTGAGGGTGAAGTTGGGGCCGTCATCCCCGAGCTCAACGATATTGTTCCGGCCGATTCCCGTCGGCCTTATGATATTAAGAAGATCATCAAGCTGGTCGCCGACAATGGGGATTTTATGGAGACTCAACCGGATTACGCAAAAAATCTGGTTGTCGGTTTTGCTCGTTTTAATGGTGAATCGGTCGGTATTATCGCCAACCAGCCCAATTTCATGGCCGGTTGTCTCGATATCAATGCCTCCGACAAGTGTGCCCGTTTTATTCGTTTTTGTGATTGTTTCAATATTCCGCTTCTGACCTTTGTCGATGTTCCCGGCTTTCTGCCCGGTTCTGGCCAGGAGTTTGGTGGAATTATCCGTCACGGCGCCAAGATTATCTATTCTTATGCCGAGGCGACGGTTCCGAAAATCACCGTTACCACTAGAAAATCTTTTGGCGGGGCCTACTGCGCCATGTCGTCGCGGCAGCTTGGTGCTGATATTCACTTTGCCTACCCGACGGCCGAATTTTCGGTTATGGGTCCGGACGGTGCAGTTAATATCGTTTTTAACAAAGAGCTCAAGGCCGCTGAGGATACGGTTGCCAAACGTCAGGAGTTGGTCGATAACTACAAGGAAAACTTTGCCAACCCTTACCGGGCTGCTTCTTACGGATTTGTCGATGAAGTGATTAAGCCGGAGATGACCCGGATAAAGATCATTCGCGCCCTGGAGATGCTGCAGGATAAAGAAGAGCAGCTGCCCTATCGTAAGCATGGCAATATGCCGCTGTAAATTACTAAGAGGTGAATATATGAGTTGTACAGAGAAAAAAATGCGCCTGGCGGAACGTCAGGAGCAGTGGCAGGGGATGGTTGATAAAGCCTTGAGCCGTTTTCCGGAACGTAAAGAGAATTTTTCGACAACCTCCGGGATTGAGATGAAGCGACTCTTTGGGCCGGTTGATGTTGAAGCTGTTGACTTTACAGAAGATGTTGGTTTCCCCGGCGAATTTCCCTTTACCCGTGGGGTGCAGCCGACCATGTATCGGGCTCGTTTCTGGACCATGCGTCAATACGCCGGGTTTGGTTCGGCCAAGCAGACCAATGAACGTTATCGTTATCTTCTCGGACAGGGACAAACCGGTTTAAGTGTCGCCTTTGACCTGCCGACCCAGATCGGTTACGATTCCGATATGGAATTGGCTGACGGCGAGGTTGGTAAAGTCGGTGTCGCCATTGATTCGCTGGCTGATATGGAGATTCTTTTCGACCAGATCGATCTTGACAAGGTCAGCACTTCGATGACCATCAATGCTCCGGCGGCAGTGCTTCTGGCGATGTATATCGCGGTGGCGGAAAAACAGGGGGTGAGCTCCGATAAGTTGCGCGGCACGATTCAGAATGATGTCTTGAAAGAGTATTTTGCCCGTGGTACCTATATCTTTCCGCCGCAGCCGTCGATGAAGATCATTACCGATATCTTTTCCTATTGCAAAGATAATATGCCCAACTGGAATACCATCAGTATCAGTGGTTACCATATCCGCGAAGCGGGTTCTTCAGCGGTTCAAGAAGTCGCATTTACGTTGGCGGACGGCCTTGCTTATGTCGATGCGGCGATTAAGACCGGTCTTGATGTCGATGTTTTTGCCAAACGTCTTTCATTCTTTTTCAATGTCCATAACAATTTTCTCGAAGAGGTAGCCAAATTCAGGGCTGCTCGCAGGCTTTGGGCGCGGCTTATGAAGGAACGTTTCGGCGCCAAAAAAGCCTCTTCAATGATGATGCGTTTTCATACTCAGACGGCCGGTTGTAGTTTGACGGCGCAACAGCCCGACAATAATGTGGTCCGGGTCACGATGCAGGCCTTGGCTGCAGTGTTGGGTGGGACTAATTCGCTACATACCAACTCCCGGGATGAGGCGCTCTGTCTGCCGACCGAAGATTCGGTCCGGATTGCTCTTAGAACCCAGCAGATTATCGCCCATGAAAGTGGGGTTGCTGATACTATCGATCCTTTGGCCGGTTCTTATATGGTTGAGTCGATGACCTCGGAGATTGAGGAAAAAGCCTTAGCATACATCAAGAAAATCGATGATCTGGGTGGGGTTGTCAAGGCCATTGAAGCCGGATTTATGCAGCAGGAGATTGGTGACAGTGCCTATGCCTACCAGAAGTCAGTTGAGACTGCCGATCAGGTAATTGTTGGTGTCAATAAATTTACGATCGAGGAGGCCCCGCCGACAAACCTCTTACGTGTAAAACAGGAGATGGAGATCGAGCAGCGTAAGAGTCTTGCGGCCGTGAAGGCGGGCCGCGACGCGAATGCCGTTGCCGACTCACTTAAAGCGTTAAGGCAGGTCGCTGAATCTGGAGATAATCTTTTACCGGTCATCGTCTCCGCCGTCAAAACCTATGCGACATTAGGTGAGGTTTGTGGCGTGCTCCGAGAAGTTTTTGGTGAATATATAGAATCCTAAATTTGTTTGTGACTATTTAAGGTTTTGTTCCAAATTATCTCGATGTGGTGACAGACCTCCAGGCAGGGCTTCAGCCCTTAGCCGGTCTGAGCTCTGTCCCTGGTTACAGTGGGGTACCCCCTAAAGGGCATAAACTTCACAAAGTTCGAGGTTACCCGCTTTAATTTAAAGCAAACCGAGGAGAAGTGAAAATGGATAAAAAAATAAAAGTATTGATTGCCAAGCCTGGGCTTGATGGCCATGATCGTGGCGCCAAGGTAGTATCGAGAGCTCTGCGTGATGCCGGGATGGAGGTTATCTATACAGGTATTCGCCAGACGCCGGAACAGATTGTCGCAACCGCCGTGCAGGAAGATGTCGATAGTATAGGTATGAGTTGTCTCTCCGGTGCCCACAATAAACTTTTTCCCAAAGTAGTAAACCTGCTGAAAGAGAAAGGGGCTGGCGATGTCTTAGTTTTTGGTGGTGGTATTATTCCGGATGAAGATATCGAGGGCCTGAAGGCCGCCGGCGTTACGGAGATTTTTCTGCCAGGAACTTCGACCGAAGATACTATCGCTTTTATTAGAAATAATGTAAAATAGGAAAATATTTTTCACCACGAAGACTCGACGAGCACGAAGGAATTTCTTTTCTTCATGCCCTTCGTGGTGCACACAAAAAATGCGCCATTTGCTTCCGGTATGTTTGGGGCAGGAGGTTTTTGAAAGGATTTTAAAGTGGAAGATTTAGTTGACGGACTTCTGTCCGGTAAGGTGCGGTCGCTGGCCAAAGCGATTACTGTTGTCGAAAATGACCGGCCTGGAAAAAGAGTGCTTTTAAAACGGATTTATCCTAAAACAGGCAACGCCTATCTGCTTGGTATTACCGGCCCTCCGGGAGCTGGCAAAAGTACCTTGACAGACAAGGTGATTGCCAACCTGCGTAAGCAGGGTAAAACTGTCGGAGTTATTGCAGTTGACCCCTCGAGCCCCTTTTCCGGGGGTGCGATACTTGGTGATCGCATTCGTATGCAACAGCATGCCTTGGATGATGGGGTCTTTATTCGCAGCATGGCAACCCGTAACCATCTGGGTGGTTTGGCCAAGAATACGGTTGATGTTATCCATCTGCTTGATGCCTTCGGTAAAGATGTTATTATTGTCGAGACTGTTGGTGTTGGTCAGGATGAGGTGGATATCGTCCGCATTGCTCAGACCACGGTGGTTGTGATGGTTCCAGGTCTTGGTGATTCAGTGCAGATCGCTAAGGCGGGAGTTATGGAGATTGCCGATGTCTTTGCTATCAATAAATCTGATCGTGACGGTGCCGACAAGCTGTTCAGCGAAATTCGAGCGATGCTCGATATGATTAAAGGTGATATTAAACCTGAGATTTTCAGAACTGTAGCTGTCGATAATATTGGCATTGATGAGCTCGTGCAGGGCATTTTTGCGCATGGAGCCCGGGTTGAAGAGAGCGGTGTTATTGAAGAGAAGCGGGCTCAAAAAGCCGAAAGTGAATTACGGGCCTACCTGGTGGATAATATCATGGAGCGTTCTATGGGAATGAGTCTCTATGGTGATGTGGTAAAACGGGTTGCCGTCAAAGAGATAACCCCGATGGATGGGGTCGAGGAACTTTTTGCCGGTCTGGGAATGACCATAGGAGAAGAGTAAAATGTTGAAAAAAATTGACCATATTGGCATTGCTGTAAAAGATATCGATGAGACCTCTAAGTTTTATCGTGATATGCTGGGTATGGAGTTTCATGGCATGGAGGAGGTCGCCGACCAGAAGGTCAAAGTCGCCTTTTTCCAGATCGGAGAAACCCACATTGAACTGGTCTGTCCGACCAGCGATGATTCGGCCGTTGCCAAACATCTTGAGAAAAAAGGCGAAGGCATTCACCACATCTGTTATGCCACCGATGATATTATTGCAGACTTGAAGGATCTTAAAGATAAAGGTGCGCGTCTGATCGACGAAGAACCGCGTATTGGAGCTCATGGAGCTCAGATTGCCTTCATTCATCCCAAAACCTCGAAAGGGGTTTTAACCGAACTTTCACAAAAGTAGTGGTTAGTTATCAGTTGTTAGTGAAACTCTTATTTCTGACAACTGGCGACTGACAACTGGCGACTGGCCACTGAATTTATGAATAGTTATCCCGGAGCTCTGCAAGGACTGGTCGAACATCTGATGAAATTGCCGGGTGTCGGTCGTAAGACCGCAGCTCGGCTCGCGTTTCATATGGTGCGGATGCCGGGAGAACAGGCTGAGAAACTGGCGGCGGCGATTATTGATGTCAAAAACCGACTAACCCTTTGCACGTTTTGCCAGAACCTCACGGAAAATGAGCTTTGTCCTATTTGTAGCGATACGGCTAGAGATTTACATCAACTCTGTGTGGTTGAATATCCTGCCGATGTTGCCTCAATTGAGAATAGTGGATCTTTTAGAGGGCGCTATTTTGTTCTGCATGGCGTTCTAGCGCCGATGCAGGG
>Ga0307990_1001961_pt1 | contig 16859 bp, 12 predicted proteins | sample EllFjometagen129_FD_203168 | JGI IMG/M metagenome (GOLD analysis project Ga0307990, IMG submission 203168) | Marine microbial communities from Ellis Fjord, Antarctic Ocean - #129 | ecosystem: Environmental > Aquatic > Marine > Unclassified | place: Southern Ocean | collected 2014-10-08
GGTGGCAACCAGCCAGACCCGGAAGTTGAACTTGGGATTGTCGGTTGGGATTTTACGATAGCTGGCGGAATGGGCATTCAGGGCTTTGGCTGAGAGTGCCAAAAAGAACTGAATATAGGCTTTAATCTTGCCGGCGTGAAGCGTTGAGTTAGGTGCTCTCCACTCTATAGTATTAAGATTACGCCACTTAGGTTGAAAATTCAGTGAGCGGTATCGAGTCACACAATAATGATTTGGGTGCGGCGTATAGCATCCAAACCAGGCTTCATTCAACTGACGATCGGTCCGTGGTCGGTGCTGGACGATCTTACGGATAAACTCGTCATCCATCGGGCGACAGTATCGCTGGCGGCGTTCGGGATAGACCTGCAGGGCGTCGAAGATCAGATCCTCGTTCTTGTAATACATCTTGGCAAGTATGGTCAGGGATTTGGTGTCATGATTGGCTGCGTCAACATGAATATGAATAGAACATCCCCGGTGGGCTAATGCATGTGTGCCCCTGACCATGCGCACCACATTCTGAAGGAGTTCAATATCGTCATAAATCAATATCGGTGTGACGATTTCTGAGCCTTTGCAACCATTGACTATGGGGATAGAACTGTCATTCAGGATTTTCCATTCTCGATCCTGCTGGTCGGTGACGATCGTGGCATCGTAGCCGGCTTGGTGTGTGGCTGTTATTCGCCCTTCCACCGCCTGGGCGACGGCATCTGCGATCATATTGCGTGGCACCCCGGCGAGTTCGATTTCAACGCCAAAATTCTGTTCTTGTAGGGTGATCATCGAGGTTTGTCTTCTCCTATCTTGTTGCTATGAAACGACTTAATGTTTGAGGGACAAGATGCGCTGGGGGTGTCGCTAAAGTCAAGGCAGATCGACGCTTAATGTATTATTATTTAATGTTTTACGAAGCTGTAACTAGCGAGTACATGGAGACTTAGCATGGTTGGAAGCATCAAATTCGATAACTTTGCACCGGTGATTGATGTGACCCTTTCTGGAACTCCGGTTGGGAGGATTGTTTCCGGTTTTAACGTCACTTCGAGCCTCGAAGAAAAGGCGGACACTTGCGTCCTGGAGCTGGCAGATTTCGGTCGGATTTTAACCGGATCGATCAAGCGAGGCGATCCACTGGCAATCAAATGGGGCTATGCCGGTGAGGAGTTGACAGAGATATTTCGAGGCGTGGTCAGGTCAGTGGGTGTGGACGATCCGGTGATTATTCGCGGCATCGATTACAACGCCATACTGAACAATAAACGGATTCAAATGACGTTTGAAGATGAAACCGCTTCTGGAATGGTGAAGGCGGTGATGGCAGGCTCGGAGCTGGGGCTGGATATCGAGGAATGCGACATCGTGATTGACAGGTTGCCATTGTTCAACCGAACTTTGCGGGAATGTATTGATAGCATTACCCAGCATGTTAAAAGGGAGACAGGTGAAGCCTGTATCGATTATATCCGTGAAGGAGTGTTCCATTGGGGAAGGAAAAACCATACGGGAGAAGCGGAGCAAGTCTTCAAAATGGGCATCAATATCATTCGGCAGGAAATCGTTTCAGATGGATTGGAATTTATCGAAACTCTCGTGTCTCCGGTCAAGCATAGCGAGATCATTGAAGTCGAAGGTGAACGGCAGTTTGTGGTGAAGGTCGAATACATATGGCAAGGGCGAGGATAAACATAAATTGGTGCGGGATGCATTCGAGTACTTCGACAAAAAATACAAGATCATTGACCGAATCGATGACCTGATTCCGCTGCCGTTCTTCCTAGAACCATTTGACGGCCCGTTCCTGCGGAAACTAGTTGACTTCCTGATCGATCAGGCGGTCGCTGTATTCAATGCGACCATTTGGAAGGAATCTGAGGACGTGCCGCCTGAACAGGAGACTGTATCGGCGACGACCTGATCGGCCAATTGAGATCGAATTACGGGGAGCTTTAGTAAGAGGCTCCCCGTTTTATTTTTGTGTTAGGAAGTTAATCTGTTCCGCCCAGCCTTTCCTGCTGTATGCCTTGATTTTCTAACCCCAGTATTTAGATTGCAATACCTAACTAAATGTTAATAAACAACTTCCAAATAATGGAGGCGTGAAATGCGAAAGCTAATCCGAGACACAGATTCCAATGACCCACCGCCAAAAGAAACTGGTGATGTATCAGCAGGGGAGGTGGAACAGGACGACAAGAAAACACAGATACTGATTCCTTCTGAAGTCTTCAGAGGACTTGAGGCGGTTCGGCTTTCAGGGCTGACCAACATGCTTGACCGACCGATGGTCGCTCTACTGGCTGATAGATTAGGTTATCCCGACGCTGCTCGTTGGATTAAGGAGCATCCAAAATTATTCGCCGAAGGTTTGTTCAGCGGGTTCTGTGTCAATCCAGAGGAAGAGAATGCTTGATGTTAAAGGATTTAGGATTGTTAACGATAACTAAAACCTTCTCGCCCTTTGCCTTGATTATCGCACCCAAAGATTTAAATTGGACTCGTAAGTAATGTTACATCAGCAAGTTAATCTCAGGAGAGAACAATGAGCAAAGTTAAAAAGCAGATCGGTGATCAGGCAATGATCACAGCCGGGCAGTTCAAAAACAGAATCGGAAAGTTAGTTGCCAAAGAATCCCATGGCTGGACTGTTGAGCTTGAAGATGGCCAGCAGGTTGCAGTATCCTTTCCTATGGTTGCATTGGTTCAGACTTCAGAACAGCAAACTGAAACGGAAAATTCAACCGTAGAAGGGATTGCCGCAGAGTCAACCGATTCACCTCAAACTGAAGAACCTGTCGATCAAGTAGGTTCTGAAACCCAGACCGAACAAACAAATGATTCTGATTCAGAATCGAACGAAGAAGAGCAGGATCCGAATGATGAAACGGGCGAGCAAGACATCACCAAGATGACTGTAAAACAACTTCAGGCACTGGCAAAGCAACGTGGGATTGGGATCGCACGCACCAAATCGGACTTCCTGAGGATTGTCAAGGAAAGGAATCCAGACGAGGATCTGGATCAGCTGGTTGGGAAAACGCTTTTCAACCGGGTCGGGGAGCTTCATATTTCGAGGTTGAGAACTAAGGAAGATCTGGTTAGAATGCTACAGAGTTGATAGTCTGGTTTAATTTTCACCAACCAAGGGGCGATATCAATGTCGCCCTTTTTTTTAATTCCAAAGGGAAAAATATGAAGTTATCAAATGATTAACGATTGACAATGACAATCAATAATAATAAATTATTGTCATTAGTTAAACGATCTTAAGGATGTTACCCTATGATTGAAAATGCCGATTACGGTGACCCAAACGAAATACTTACCATTGATGAGCTTTCTTTGTACCTAAAGATTCCTAAATCTACCCTTTACAAGATTGTAAGGGAGGGGAAAATCCCTTCACAAAAAGTCGGTCGTCACTGGCGATTCAGAAAAGTAGCAATTAACGCATGGCTACAAAAAACTTCATTATCGAACAATACCGAAGACATCGCAAAAAAATCTCAAATTGAGAGTGACGGTAATTGAGTACTGCTTATCATAGTCAGTACTGGGCTCATGCATTGAGTCTTCGAGGATCTGGAGGTAGTATAGAATCCCTCTCGCAATCGATTTCAAACGCGCGTGTTGATCTTAATCCCCATCAAATCGATGCAGCCCTGCTTGCACTTCGATCGCCACTGTCGAACGGTGCTATTTTTGCTGATGAAGTTGGTCTTGGAAAAACTATTGAAGCTGGAATTGTATTATCTCAACGATGGGCTGAGCGTCGTCGTTGCATTCTGATAATTGTTCCGGCAATGCTTAGGAAGCAATGGCAACAAGAACTTGAACAGAAATTTTTCCTTCCCTGCTTAGTTTTAGACACAAAAATCTATAGCAATCTTTTAAAGGCGGGTACAAATAATCCGTTTGTTCAAGGTGATCGAATTGTCATTTGCTCATATCATTTTGCCTCGGCCAAGTCAGCTGAAATTAGTCTTATTCCTTGGGATTTAGTGGTCATTGATGAAGCGCATAGATTACGCAACGTTTATCGTTCGCGAAATAGAGTTGGTCCTGGCGCAAAGAAATCTATTGCACATAAAATTTCTGATGCACTACAAAGTGCTCCAAAGTTATTATTAACAGCAACCCCTTTGCAGAACTCATTGATGGAGCTTTATGGCCTTATAAGCGTTATTGATGATCATGTTTTTGGTGATCCAACTACATTCAGTGAGCAATTCATTCGTGTTTCGAATGACGCTTTGCGAAATGAGGAATTGAAACAGCGTATAAAACCGATATGTGTTCGCACTCTCCGCAAACAAGTAATGGAATACGTTTCCTTTACTAAACGCGTCCCCATAACTCAAGACTTTCTGCCAAGTGACGATGAGCACGAGCTCTACAAGCATGTGTCTTCTTATTTACAGCGAGATTGCCTGATTGCTTTACCTGCCAACCAAAGGCAATTAATTACTCTTGTGTTGCGAAAGTTACTGGCATCATCCACTTTTGCTATTGCACAAACCCTTCGCAGGTTGACTCAACGACTTGAAAATATTCAACATAAAATCCAGATGCTCGATGATGATGATCTCGAAGGTATTGATGAGTTAGAAGAAGAGTGGCAGGAGAATGGGACCGATCAACTCAATTCATTGCGAGAAATTGATCCTGATATGCTCAAAGCTGAACTAGAGGAATTGAAACAATATGCAAATATGGCTGACCATATCCAGAATAATGCAAAAGGTGAAGCTCTGATTATTGCGCTCCAAACCGCTTTCGAGCATACAGAGCAACTTGGTGCTTTGCGTAAGGCAGTTATTTTCACAGAATCTCGTCGAACACAGCAATATCTACTCGATTTATTATCAGAGAGAGGGTACAGCAATCAAATAGTGACCATTAATGGCACTAACAATGACTCGTTTTCCAAAGAAGTCTATTCTGAATGGCTATTGAAACATGAAGGACAAGACGTGATTTCTGGTTCAAAGCCGATAGATATAAAGGCTGCAATAATAGAACATTTTCGAGACAATGCTGCAATACTAATTGCCACAGAGGCAGCAGCAGAGGGCGTGAATCTTCAATTTGCATCACTTGTAGTTAATTACGATCTACCTTGGAATCCTCAAAGAATTGAACAACGTATTGGAAGGTGTCATCGTTATGGACAGAAACACGATGTTGTTGTTGTCAACTTTCTCAATCGTCGCAACGAGGCTGATCAGCGGGTATTCCAACTGCTCAACGAAAAATTTCGTCTGTTCGATGGCGTTTTCGGAACAAGTGACGATATACTTGGTGCTATTGAATCCGGTATGGACATTGAACGCAGGATAGCTCAAGTATATCAGGAATGCAGGACTTCCTTTGAAATCAAAACAGCTTTCGATGCTCTCCAACTAGAACTTGACAGTCAGATTCAATCTCGCCTTATAGTAACAAGAAAAAACTTATTAGAACATCTGGATGAGGATGTTCGATCCCGACTTCGAATCAGCCAACAAAAAACTGTTGAAAGCCTCACACAGCGAGAACGTTGGTTGCTTAATCTCACGAAAGTCGAAATAGATGGTGATGCGAAATTTGATCCACTACTGCCCCGTTTTCAATTCATTGGTTCAGATGGTAGAAATGTTTGGTACAATCTCGACTGGAAGCAAGCTGAAAAGCATGGTGAACATTTTTACCGTCAAACACATCCATTGGCAACAAAGCTCATTGAAAAAGCTATCAAGAGGAGACTCCAATCAGTAGAGTTAACACTGGATTACTCTGGTTTTGAATCAAAGATCAGTATTCTTGAACCTCTAATAGGGCAATCCGGTTGGTTAGAGCTGTCAAAGCTGACTATTGAAGCACTTAATATTGATGAATTTATGATTTTCGCAGCTAAAACAGAGTCAGGACAAATTCTTGATCAAGAAGTGTGTGAGAAACTCTTTCTGCTTCCTGGTGAAATTGGTGGTACGGACGTAGACGTTCCTGACTTAAGTGCCCTTAGACAGACTGAATCGCAAAAAAAACTCGAAAAGATTGATCAGCGTAATGGAGAATTTTTTGATGAAGAAATCCTAAAACTTGACAGGTGGTCTGAAGACCTGAAGCAGGGACTGGAATGGGAAATTAAAGACATTGATAAGCAAATCCGCGAGTCCCGTAAGACCGCAGCCTTGGCTCAATCGTTGCAAGATAAACTGGTCGCGCAGAAGAAGATCAGAGTTCTTGAGAAAAGACGAAATTTGAAACGTCGTGATTTATTCGATGCACAAGATGCCATTGATGAAAAGCGGGAAGAACTGATAAAAGATATTGAGAAACAGCTTAAGCAACAGCGGAGTTTGCAGATGCTATTTCACCTTCGATGGAACCTTACCTGATAGGAGAAAAGAAATGGCAACCACAGAAGTGGGAAAGAGTCCAAATGATATTTTAGCTGAACAGATTGCCAGAGAATTGGTGAAGGAAGGTCTTATTCCTGAAAATCGGAAAACTGATTTTGAAACCAAACTAAAAAACAGAGGTGTATCCCAAGATGATTGGTACTTGTGGATCGATATTGCCACTGTTCCAGAGAAAACTGAGGAGAAGGATCATGAGTAAACCAATAAGCAGAGTAGTTATGTCTTCTTTTCGCGGTGCCTCCACGCCATTCGATTTGACTCTAGATCCCGAAAAAGATATAACAATGGTTTTCGGTGAAAATGGCTCTGGAAAATCAAGTATTTTGGATGCGATAGATATTGCCATTAACGGGGGCAATGGCTCTCTTGATGGTATCAGTGTTGGGGCAAATCCAAGCCAATACCTTTGTACACTCGGCTTACCTCCAGCCACGTTGGCTACTACAGTCTATTCTGGAGAGGAGTCATGGTCAGGTACCATTCGAGGAAGAACACTGCACTTGAGTGGTTCTCACGATAAACCAATTGTAAAAACCCTGCGTAGAAATAAAATTTTAACTCTTGTGCTCGCAACTCCCGGAGAACGATATAATGCATTAAAAAGTTTCATTGATATCTCTGTTATAGAGCAATCCGAAAACACTCTAAAGAGGAAGATTGATATCACTGGTAGTGATATAACTAAACTTATTGCTGATAAAAACCGTCAACAAAGCCAATTGGAATCTGTCTGGAAATCAGAAAGTCAACACGATTCACTTCAGAATGCTATGGAGTGGGCGGAAAGCAAATTGAGTACTGGTATTGAAGATCTAAAGGAACGATTATATCTCTTTAAACAGGTTGTTGTTGCCATTGTTAAAGTAGTCAATGCAAATAATGACTACCACTCTAAAAAGTCAATCTTCGATACAAGGCAGCGGGATTTGGTATCTATTAATCAGCAGATTGAAAGTTCACCTGAGTTAAAGGTAACCAACGCGATAAGACTGATTGAATCACTAACAAAGGTTAAGGAATATATTGACATAGAATCTCAACTCGATAAATGCCCCACCTGCCAGCGCCCGATGGATCGAGATGATTTAATTTCAATCGTGGATGGTCAGTTAAGTGAGCTAAAAGAACTTAAAGAATTAAACGACCAAAAAAACGCAGCACAAAGTCAGTTGGATACTGCAACAAAGAATTTGACAGAGGCTGAATCAGCATTTTTGGTGGAAATGCAGGAGTTTCAGAAGAATATCGAAGATTTCGATATCCCCGAAATATCAGCGCTGAAAATTGACTGGCCTGATTGGTCAGCAAGCAAACTTGATTTTACAATTCTCACTGGTATATCAAATAGTATTGAACAAGTTAATTCAGAATTAGAAAAAAAACGAGAAAGTACTCAGATCGACATCAATCAATTCACCTCAATCGAGCAATGGTATAAAGGTATAGTAGAAGCTTCAGAGGAAATAACGAACAATAACCGTATTCTCACCGGAATGCAACGTGCTTATGATATTGTACATGCTAAACGAATTTTCTATGTCCAAAGTGTTCTTAATGATATTTCTCAAGAAGCAAACAGGCTTTTTCAGGCAATTCATCCTGATGAAAATATCGGACTTGATAAACTGCAAATGGATGAATTCCTATCTGGTTCCGTAACTCAGGCTGGTGTATTCGATAACCATCCCAATATTATACCCCAAGCCTTTTTCAGCGAGTCTCATTTGGATACCCTTGGATTTTGCGTTTGGCTCGCTCTTGCAAAAAAGGATGATGCTGAGAATACAGTTCTTCTTATCGATGATGTGTTTACTTCGGTTGATTCTCCACATCTGGGTAGAATAATAGATTTGCTTGCAGCTGAAAGTTCGAATTTTCTTCAGGTAATCATATCTACTCATTTTCGTCTTTGGTGCGACAGGTGCCAAAATGCTAACAGCATTCAGAGAATTCAATTGGGTTTGTGGACATCTGATAACGGAATCGTCGCCAAGAATATGCCCCTCGTCACGAAACAACTTCGTGACTTAGTCAATTCACCGATACTAGATCGACAAGCAGTGTCTTCAAAAGCCGGGATTTTACTTGAAGAAATTCTCGATGGTCTAGCGCTGCTATACCAGCGATCATTGCCTCGAAATCACCAAAATCTCTATACTCTCGGCGCTCTGATAAATTCATGTAAAAAATTATTTACAAAAAACAACTTAACCGTTAATAGAAACATTAACTGGAATACAGAAGGTCTTCCGGAAAATTGGCAAACCACAGATGGAAAAGCAGCATTCGACAGAATAGATAAATTTCAATTTATAAGAAATCAGGTAGGCTGTCATTTTAATCCTCCAGGGGCAGATATCCCGGATAATGAAGTAAGAGATTTTGGTCAAGCTACAGTTGATCTTGTTGAAGCAATAACCTGTCCCAATTGCGGATACATTGCGACAAAACCTATGACAGATGGCGCATCGTTAAGATGTTCGTGTCAAAAACGGGCAATTCAAATGACTCCAGTAACAGTTCAATAGATAAGGAACGAGCATGACAAAAAACAAAACAAAACTTGAACTGACGTGGATCGGGAAGGATAACCGTCCAAAACTTGAACCACGCATTCTGATTGAAGACCCAGAAAAATCTTACCATGCAGCTCAAAGACATAGTGAAGACGATATTTTTGATAATCGACTTATCTTCGGTGACAATCTACTGGCACTTAAAGCGCTAGAACAGGAATTTGCTGGCAAGATCAAGTGCATTTATATTGATCCACCTTACAATACAGGATCTGCTTGGGAACACTATGATGATGGTGTCGAACATTCCCTTTGGCTTTCATTGATGAGGGAGAGATTAGAGATTCTTTGGAAGCTACTTGACAGAAATGTTGGGTCTTTGTGGATATCAATTGATGACCGTGAGATGGCATATTTGAGGGTACTACTGGATGAAGTATGTGGACGCAATTGTTTTGTTGCTACAAATGTGTGGCAAAAACGCTACTCACGAGAGAATAGGGAAGCCATTGGTGATACACATGAATATATTTTTGTGTATGCGCTCAATCCAATGAAATTTAAAGATTCTCGCAATCTAATCCCTTTACAGGCAAAACAGATCAATCAGTACAAAAATCCAGACAATGACACGAGAGGACCTTGGCAATCAGTTTCGCTTCTGGCTCAAGGCTACCGTCCTAATCAAATGTATGAGATTAAAGCACCTAACGGTCAAGTTCATACACCTCCTGCTGGGAATTGCTGGAAGGTTATTATAAGTGAGTATGAAAAACTAGTTTCTGATAATCGTATGTATTTCGGAAAGAATGGTAATGGAGTTCCGCGTCGGAAACATTTTCTTGTAGATGCAAAGGGTATTGTTCCTTGGACATGGTGGCCACACGAGGATGTGGGACACACAGGCGAGGCAAAAAATGAAGTCAATACCATTTTTGGAGCAGATATCAGTTTTGGGACACCTAAACCCGAACGCCTTGTAAAGCGTATTATTGAGATATCAACAAATCCCGGTGATTTAATCCTTGACTCCTTTGCAGGTTCTGGTACCACAGGCGCAGTCGCCCACAAGATGGGGCGGCGTTGGATTATGGTTGAACTTGAAGACACTTGCCACACTCATTGTATTCCCCGTCTAAAGAAAGTCATTGACGGAGTAGACAATGGAGGCATTACCAAAGATGTTGCTTGGCAAGGTGGCGGTGGATTCCGTTATTTTCGGTTAGGACCTTCCTTGATAGTAAAGGACGAGTGGAACAATCCTGTAATTAATCCCGAATTCAATGCAGGAATGCTTGCTGAAGCTATGTGCAAACTGGAGGGTTTCGAATATGCCCCCAGTGAGGAAGTGTACTGGATACACGGTAAAAGCACGGAGCAGGACTTCCTCTATGTGACAACCCAATTTATGAATTTAGATATGCTGACACGTTTCAGCGATGAAGTCGGTTCGGAGCGCAGCCTTCTAATTTGCTGTTCTGCCTTCAGGTGTGATCCAAGCCAATTTCCCAATCTGACCATCAAGAAGATACCAAGAGCCGTTTTGAAAAAGTGCGAATGGGGTCGAGATGATTATAGCCTGGAAATCCAAAATTTACCTCAAGCTCCACCGGAAACTGAAGTTGACAGTAAAGCTCACAAGTTTGGCAAAGGTAATCCTGCCCAGACGACACTATTTGAAAAGGGAGGTGACAAATGAGCAAGCATCTTCCCAGTGTGCCTGACGGAGAATTCCTGCTATATCAGACCGAAGACGACCGGTTGCATGTCGAAGTCCGGATGCAAGGTGAAACGGTCTGGCTAACCCAAGATCAAATGGCACAGCTTTTTGGCAAAGCCAAATCCACGATAAATGAACACATTAAGAATATCTTTAGAGAAGCAGAGCTCGTTGAAGAACAAGTGTTGAGAAAATTCGGAAATTCCGAATTTTCCACCAAACCCACCCATTACTACAACTTGGATGTCATTATCTCGGTAGGCTACCGGGTTAAAAGTATCCGCGGCACGCAATTTCGTATTTGGGCAACCCAGCGATTGCGAGAGTACATTATCAAGGGGTTTGCCTTGGACGATGAGCGCCTTAAAGAGGCGAGCGGGGGCAATTACTTCGACGAACTGCTTGCCCGCATTCGGGACATCCGTTCATCTGAAAAGGTTTTCTGGAGAAAAGTACTGGATATTTATGCGTTGAGCATAGATTATGATCCGAATACGGATTATTCCCGTGAGTTCTTTGCAGTAGTACAGAACAAGGTTCATTGGGCGGCACACGGACATACGGCTGCAGAGATTATCATCCAGCGTGCCGACGCAACCAAATCCAATATGGGGTTGATGACTTGGAAAGGCGAGAGACCCAAGAAAACAGATGTGACTATTGCAAAGAACTACCTGAACGAAGAGGAACTCGATGTTCTTAACCGGATCGTGACAATGTACTTGGAATTTGCGGAGCTACAGGCGTTGAACCGCAAACCTATGCACATGCGAGATTGGATATCCAAATTGGACGATTTCCTCAAGCTCAGTGACCGGGAGATTCTGACTCACGCGGGGACAGTTAGTCACAATCAGGCATTGGACAAAGCAAGGGGGGAATACGAGAAATTCCACCAGCAACATCTGAACGATGCTTCGCCGATCGAAGGGCATTTCCTGGAGGCTGTAAAGAAGATCAAACAGTTGGATGAACCTGAAAAAACTTCTGACAAAGAGGATGACCAATGAGCATCTTACAAGTTAATGCCATCAGTAATCGTTTAAGTCTGCGTTCACCACAACGGGATTCGTTAGAAATTCTGGCTCGTGTATGTGAAATTATATCGTTAGAAAAGAATGGGGATATCACACAAGCGTTGGACAATATAAAAAGCGAGTTTCCAACCATCGAGAACTTTGAGCGTACTTTCCCATCTTTGTGCTTTGCAATAGCAACGGGTGTCGGAAAAACCCGACTGATGGGAGCATTTATCAGCTACTTATATTTGAGCGAGGGTATCCGACATTTCTTCGTTCTGGCGCCAAATCTGACTATCTATAACAAACTGATCGCTGATTTCACTCCAAACACACCCAAATATGTCTTCCAAGGTATCTCAGAGTTTGCTGTCAATTCACCAGAAATTATCACCGGTGACAACTATGAAAGTGGTCGTGGTATGCGCGGGTTTGATCTGTTTGGGGGCGTGCATATTAACATCTTCAACATATCTAAAATCAATAGTGAAGTTCGTGGAGGCAAAAGCCCTAGAATTAAACGCCTCAGTGAATATATCGGGCAGAGTTATTTTGACTATCTTGCTGAATTGGACGATCTGGTAATGCTTATGGATGAGTCACATCGCTACAGAGCAAGTGCCGGAATACGGGCTATTAATGAGCTTAATCCAATTTTAGGACTAGAATTAACGGCTACACCACAAGTGGAGCAAGGAAAGCATGCAGAACCATTCAAGAATGTGATCTACAGCTACCCATTGAGTAGTGCAATGAATGACGGTTTTGTCAAGGAACCAGCCGTTGCAACACGTGAGAACTTCGATGCCGCGAATTACACGCCAGATGGCTTAGAAAGGGTTAAACTCGAGGACGGTGTTCGGATTCATGAAAATACGAAGGTTGAACTGGAAGTCTTTGCTCGAAACAGTGGGCAGCAGATTGTTAAACCGTTTATACTTGTAGTTGCCCAGGATACTACGCATGCTAATGCATTACAGCAAGTAATGGAACAGGATGATTTTTTCGATGGACAATACAAGGGTAAAGTGATCACTGTACACTCGAATGTGCGAGGTGAGGAGAAGGACGACGTCATTGAGCATTTATTGACAGTAGAGCATCCAAACAATCCCGTAGAAGTTGTTATCCATGTCAACATGCTGAAAGAGGGTTGGGATGTCACAAACCTTTATACGATAGTTCCCTTGCGTGCTGCAAACTCGCGCACTCTCGTCGAGCAATCCATCGGGCGTGGATTGCGCTTGCCTTACGGAAAACGAGTGGGAATTCCACCCGTCGATCGTCTAACGATAGTGTCGCATGATCGGTTTCAGGAAATTATAGACCATGCCAATGACCCAAATTCGATTATCCGTACTGGTGTGATTATCGGAAAGGATATCCCTGAAGCGGGTAAAAAGGCAGTGATTGTCGAATCTGAGTTTGAGAAGATTATATCTTCACCTCCGTTGAAGACAGGAGAGAAAGATACTACACCGGAAAGCCGTAGCCTCTTCGAAAAACCGGAGGAGCGAGAAGTTGCGAAAGCGGCGTTCCAAGTCATTGAACATTATGAACGCCTACGCGGAAGCGACCAACTTCAACGTAAGGATATACAGGAAGAAATCATCAAGAAAGTTGAGGAGATTGCTCGTCCCAAGCTCGGACTTCTGTACGATAGTCTCGGTGAGGAGACCATAACAAATGTAGTGAAGGAAACAACTGCATTATATCAGGAGATGTCCATAGATATTCCTAAAATCGTTGTGGTACCGAAAGGTGATGTAATTGCTGAGTACAAAGATTTCAACCTTGACACAAGTAACATTAACCTGCAACCGGTTGCACAGGACATTCTCATTCAGCATCTGCATGACATGCAAAGATTCCAGCTCCGTGATGGGTCAGGAATCGTTAAAGAGAAACAACCGGAAGATTACCTTGTACGGGGTCTGATTGATTTCGATGATGTCAGTTATGATGACCATGCGGCGTTGCTGTACAAGCTGGCTGGTCAGTTAGTAGTGCATCTGCAGTCATACCTGACAGACGAGGATGAGGTGTTGAATGTGCTGCAATACCACCAGCAACCTATTGTGAACCTGATCCATTCCCAGATGCAGGCACATTTCGTGGAATCTGCCGCATCTTACGAAGCTCATGTTACCAAAGGTTTTCGCACGTTACGCCCTAACAACTATACCGCCGATGCAGGTGAAGTGGTTCGTGAATTTAGGATCCCGATTCAAGAAGGCGACAAAAACCGAATCAAATCCATGCTATTTGGTGGATTCCGAAAATGTTTGTATTCGGTTCAGAAGTTTGACTCCGATCCAGAGCGGCGCTTTGCAATCATTCTTGAAAATGATGATGACGTTCTTAAATGGTTCAAACCATCCAAAGGTGATTTTCAGATTCATTATAGTCATGATAAATCGTATGAGCCCGATTTTATTGTCGAGACTAATAAAGAAATTTTTCTGTGTGAACCCAAACGATCAAGCGAAATGACAAGTGATATTGTCTTGGCAAAAGCTCAAGCAGCTGCAGTGTGGTGTGAAAATGCATCAATTCACGCAAAGGAATATGGGGGGAAATCTTGGATCTATCTTTTGATTCCGCATGATCAGATATCTGAACAAATGAGTTTATCCGGACTTACAGCAAGGTATGCATACAAAACACCTGAATAGGAGACCAGTAACGATGTCAAGGAACGAATTTATCACCCACTTTCTGCAAGCCGCTGACTGGTCGCGTGAAGACATGCAGACTAATAGAGACTACATGGCATGCGATGATGATGTGATCCCATTACAAGAGAGGATTGAGACTGTAACAGATGATACAGATCTGGATGAGGTTTACAATACTGAAAGGCAGTTGCTTTATGTTGCCTGCACAAGGGCGAGAGAACACCTGCTGGTAACAGGAGTGAAGCCTGGGTCTGAGTTTCTTGATGACTTTCAGTCGAATTAACTTGACAGAGGGAAGCAATTTCAAACTCATTGCAAAATACAATTATTGACAATCTGAAAGGTGGCTTACTTATCATAGCACCCGTCGGCACAGGTAAAACCCTAACTCTTGCCGAACTCGCTGCCTTTGCCGTCTCCCAAGGCATCGATCCCGACCGAATCCTCAGTTTGATATTTACGAATCGTGCAGCGAAGGAGATGGGAAACACCGCGGGATACCAGATACCTTCAGCTACCGAGGAGATGAGACGCTCGCTGAGGCAATGCAATCGCAGCTCAGAACACGATGCGGAATAGGATGCTTTTCACAATGAATCTCCTTTTTAACATAGTCAGAGATAATTCTTGCGTGAAGTTTTTCCGTAAGAAGGTTGCCAAGGTCACGCCGATTGTATTTTCCATCTGGATGGTAAGGTTTGTTTTGGCAGTTCTTCTCATCACTCTGATTTTCAAGTCACGAACAGCTTATGACCAAACGAAAGATGTACACGGAGAATCAGGGATCTGGGATACAGAGGCTAACTTAATTCTTCCGAATGACATTGAACATTTTTACACTAATCCCCAAAATTATATCGACTACAATCGGCGCCGCGCCCAATTCCTAATGAGCTTTGCCTGGCCGGACGCGAATCCTGTGGTTCGATTTCTTCCCATTAAAGATAAGAGATCAGAAAAGGGAATCGATTGGGCGGATACAAGTCGCGTACCAGTTATTACCTTTTATTACGACGATGAAGGGGAGAAATCCGTCGATTGTAATGTATTATTTATCGATCAGATCGCTGAGAAAATGATCAAGCGAGGTAAGTTAGTTCATTATCCTCGGAATCATCGTTTCATTGAGAACACCGCCCAATACAACTTAGTTGATATCCTGGAAAGGTGCAGTAAATATCCTGAATGGGAAGATAGTACCAGACGGGCTGAAAGTGAAGTTGCCTTTTCCTATCAAGAGATGAAGAAGTTAAAATTGAGTGCCAGTGTAATGCTAACTGTAATTGGACTTGTTTTGTACACCGAAGAATTTAGACCAGATTCAAGTAAAGGCATTGATAGTCTTGGGATTACTCAGACCTTAAACTGGCTTTCCACTGAATTCAAAGGTATCCCCAGCAATTGGATTCTCGCACATGCGCATTATTTCAATATTCATCACCAATCATATCTGCAAGAAGAAAACAAGAAGCGTCGCGATAGCTTTCTCGGCTATATTGCCGGATGCCTATTTTTAGTTTTTCTCTTCATTAAGCCCGGTTCGCTGACAATTATTCAGCATGAGTTGAAAAAAAGAGAAATTGAACTCTCATGGAAAAGTCCAGAAGCTTTTTTATTGTTCAAGATATTGCATTTATGGTTTTTGCCTGTGAATACCGCTAAATCCAGAGCAAAAATCGAGTCTGTCTGTAGTTTAATAAGAGAAATTCAGACTAATAATGCCATAAAGCAAGAAGCATATCAATTAGGTGCTCGTCTCTTGCAGTTTCGCGATCCAGGCAGAGCAACGATTTCTTTATACAAAGAACTCCAGATAAAACTTAAAGTTGCCACCGGTCGAACGAAGAAGAGTCAGGCATCATCTGAAGAACGTCAGATAGCACTGATGGAGTTAATCGATGGGATCGAGAAACTTAGCGATATTCAAAGTCGTGAGACTGCCGCATTAAAATCAACAATGTCAACAGCAGACTTGGCTTTTGCCAAATCCAAGCTTCATCGCAAACCAAATACTATTAGTAGATTGGACTCAGCGCTCGAATTAGTCAAGCAACGATTGCCTGAAGGATTTAATTACAAGCAATTGTCAGATTGGCAAACGGGCGAGTTGGAAAAACTTGCTTTAGCATTGCTAATACTGCCTGAGATACACCCCAAAGCTGTTCAAGCATTTCTTTCATTTGACAATTTCAAGGGGCTTTTAAGTAAGCATTCAAATTTCCTTGAGGCTTTAAATAACCGGGACAGAAATGGGATCATCGAAATCCTCATGCTGCAAGTTCCATCAAAAGCACCAGAGTTGGCAGTTAGGATTGATGACTATTCCAACTTGCTTAGTAATACGAATGTGATCCTTATTGGAGGCGGAAAGCTACAACCCAAGAGAAATCATCTGGGGCTTAGTCTGGGGAAATTGGGCGTTAGATCAAAACCACAGGTCTTTGACCCTTTCGAAGATTTTAAGGGATTAAGCGAAAATATTAAAAGCGCAGCTGATGATACGTTATATCTTTTATATT
>Ga0307990_1001962_pt1 | contig 16856 bp, 15 predicted proteins | sample EllFjometagen129_FD_203168 | JGI IMG/M metagenome (GOLD analysis project Ga0307990, IMG submission 203168) | Marine microbial communities from Ellis Fjord, Antarctic Ocean - #129 | ecosystem: Environmental > Aquatic > Marine > Unclassified | place: Southern Ocean | collected 2014-10-08
GGGTGTTACGAAGGCTTACACCCCGCTACCGGACCCTGTATGTGGAGACGAGGGAAAAGGCCAGCGCCGGGCTTCCCCGGCGTCCCGCGCGTGTGGACTTTTCTATGCCCTGTATGAGCCGTGATATTGGTGAAATCCTTGATAGGAAGGTCGGACCTGAGAAGGGGTTCTGCCTCGCGGGGAGTTCACTGGGGGCGACCGTTATCCTGAACTACCTGAGCGGTGCCAAGAGGCAGCCGGAGTGCGCTATTCTGATAGCGCCTATATGCGAACTCATATATCCCTTCTGGCTCCCCTTGCTGCTCAGACCGGTGCCCCCCTCGCTGTACACGCTGATCAAGCCGTTTTTGAAATGGTATCTGCGTAACATCAGGCTGGATAAGCACAAAGAGCCGGAACAGGTTAAGAAATACGAGGGGACGCTTGATGCCGCCGACCCGGGGAGGCTCAAGGCGAACGCATTCGCGATAAAGAATTACAGCCTCTGGGGAAAACTGCCGGACATCACCTCTCCGGTGCTGATCGTCGGCGCGAAGAGCGATACGCTGCACGGCCTGGATGTTATAGACAGGATGGCCCGCCTCATCCCTGATGTGGATACCGAGATGATGTCCAGTAACAAAGAGACGCACAGCGAGAAGATGGGAGATCTGATTGCTGATCGTATAACCAGACTACACGATATGAAAGGGTAATATATGGCTTCGGATGTAAATGAAATTACGGTGACGTATGAAGAAGACGGTATCATCATAGTCAAGGAACTGGACAAAGAAATCCTGTCAAAGGGTGCATGGGCGACGATTATATTCAAATACCAGGACTGGAACCGCGCAAAGAGTGAATACGGGCCGCCGCGTTTTACGATTCGTCGGTACCGAAAGATGAGTGGTGAATACCGCCAGCAGAGCAAATTCAATATATCGAGCGCAGATCAGGCGTTGAAGATTATAGGTGCACTTCAAAAGTGGGTTGATGTCCCGTAGGGGAAGTATTTGAGAAAGTTATCACATTTCAGGAGGTTATAACCGTGGATGATTTTATCAATTATCTGTCGGCCCATCCGGTAGCGCTTGTTATCATTGCTGCCGCCGCGCTTCTGCTTATCTACTTCGTCTTCAAGAAAATGCTGAAACTGGTCCTGATAGCCGGTCTTGTGATCATCGTTGTTGGACTTTTCGCCCTTTACGGATACTATCATTACAGCGGTGAGCCCGAGAAATTTCCTCAGACGGTACGTGAGGTAGTCGAAAAGATCGGGGATCAGCGCGAGCGGGTTGTCGAGGCGGGAAAGGACGTGATAGAGAAGGTGGGGGAGTCGATTAAAGAGAAGAGGCGTCCTTTGAAAGACGAGTAGGAGACATGCCCCGGGATGCCCCCAGTGTAAAGCCACAGACCGCACGAAAAGGCGCAGAGGGGAGAGAACCAGTTCAGCTCAAGCCCATCGTGAGGCTTCGGGAAAAACTTCCACGGTACGAAAGGGATCACGGACAGAACCCCGGAAGCGATGCACGTGAATCAGTCCGCTCCTGCGTAATCTTTTTTGATCTGTTCCCGATCTATCGTGCCGTCACCGGCCTTTGGCAGGTCCTCAACAAAAAGGACGTGTTTGGGTTTTTTATACCGGGCGATCTTTGATGCCACGAAGTCGATCAATTCCTCGGCTCTCATGGCACAGCCGCTTTTAAGAACGCAGATCGCCTTGACGGCTTCTCCCCACTCCGGATCGGGAACCCCGATGACACAGACCTCCCTGATTGATCCGTGACTGAGAATGGCCTTTTCAACTTCCACGGGATAGACGTTCTCGCCGCCGGGTTTTATGAGTTCCTTTTCAGGCTTCCGGCCGACATACCACAGGAAACCATCCTCGTCGATACGCCCTATGTCTCCCGTGTGGTGCCACCCGTTTCTAAAGGCGTATGCCGTCTCTTCCTCCAGATTCCAGTAACCCTGAAACACGGCGGGAGAGCGGACACAGATCTCTCCCGGTGCCCCCGGTGACATCTCATTATCAAGATCGTCAAACAGTGCGACTCGTGTCTGGATCACCGGCGGCCCGATACTGCCTGGCTTCTCCATGAAATCGCATCCCGAAACAGGCATCGCCTCGGTTTGACCAAAGAGACTGTAAAATACGGCATGAGGATTATTTTTCAAGAAGCGGTCGATGGTCTCCGGGCTATCCATACCGCCGACACCTCTCAAACTTGACAGATCACAGGACCCTTTTTCTTGTGCGTCCATAATCGATGCGAGAATCGGGGGAAAGGTTCCAAAAAATGTGCCCCTCTCCTTCTCTATAAGATTGAGAACGAGCAGGGGATCGAAGTGGTCGAGAATCACGTTTTTGCCCCCCTGATGCATCGTCGCCATCGTCATCGAGAAGCCGCCGATATGAAACAGGGGGAGTATGCATATGTGACAGTCCCGCCTGTCCAGGCTCACCAGATGGACAAGCTGAAGACCGGTTGCAACCATGTTTGACTGACTCAGGAGACACCCTCTCGGATTTCCCCCAACGGCGGCGGTATAGATGATCATATAGGGGGTATCACCGGGGGTGATAAATTCTTGTTCGGGCCCCTCCTGCAGGCAGAGATTCTCAAAGGGGATATAGCCCTCTTGCTCAACGTCAGGACTGAAGATATAGCGTTTTCGAATTGATTCCGTTTTGAGTGATGCTCTTGCGCTCAGGTCCTGAAATTCTTTACTGATAAACAGGTGTGTTGGGTTGCAATCGTTCAGCATGTACGCAAGCTCTTCCGCGTTGAGTCTCCAATTGAGAGGAACCACGATAGCCCCGATTTTTGCAGCAGCTCCGCACAGGACCATAAATTGATCACAGTTGCCTGATATGATCGCGATCCGGTGACCCCTTCCAATCCCTTCGGCGATGAGGCCGGCGGCATACTGGTCGCACTGTCTTTGATAGGCCGGGAAGGTGGTGCGATTATCACCAAAGACAAGCACGTCCCTTTCGGGATACAGAAGAGCATTTCGAGCTATCATATCGTATATCGTAAAATAGTGCTGATTCATTATCACACCTCGCGCGGGGTTCTTAACTGCTAAAAAACGTGCTCTCTATCCACCCAGGCATACTTTGCTGAAAAGCGTTTCGGTTTGTCTACATTTTTGAAGATGCAAACCCACCGTCTATCGGAAAGACCGATTCCGTGATGTAACTTGACGCCGGGGAGAAACAGGGATGTATTATCTATAACCTTTCGACAAATAAGAGGTATAGCTACAGGAGATTAATTGTCATAGCCCGTGTCGGGCAGCCCTTGACGCACAATTCACAGCCGTTGCACTTTTCGGGATCGAACACGACCTCCGTGGTGTTGGTGTCGATGTAGAGGGCGCCGGTTGAACAGAATGCCAGGCATGATCCGCAGTGCACGCATCTATCGATATCCCGGGTCACGCTTTTTGAGAGCGGTTCAACATTCAGACCCAGGTCTCGGAGGTAGCGAATGGCCCGGTCAAAGTTCTTCTTTGTGCCGGTCAGGTCAAGGACCATCAGTCCTTCCCTTCGCGGCGATATCCGTGCCCTCATTATGTTGAAGGCAAGATTGAAATCCTTTACCAGATTGTACACCACGGGCTTGTCAACAACGCCGGCGCCATAGCGAATGACTATCTTTTTTGAATACATGTTGAAGTCTCCGGGTGTTCGGTTACCCTAATTTTAAGCAAGAGTCAAGATCCTAATCGGCGAGCAGACCGTCCCAGTCAAAGGACGGGAATGTCTCGCTCAGCGGATGATCATCATCCACGGTGTGGTGGGTCAAGTTTGTAAAAACCCCCGCGGCAATCTCGCGAACCTCCTCCAGGGGAACAACATCATCCCGCCTGCCGTGATACAGCGTGGTGGGCACGGCAATCTCCCGGTTCAGATACGGCTTGAACTCCTCCAGATCAAGTGCCGGGGCCAGGAGGATGAGCCTTGTGATCGATGATTCATTTTCACAGGCGTACATGGCGGCCATCAGCCCGCCGTAGCTGGAACCGACCAGGACGAGATCTTCTTTGCCGGCCAGTATCCCGCGCAGCTTGTCCATTCTCTCTTCGAGACTCCCCGTGTAATCCTCTATGATCATGCCGGGATACCGCTTCCTGAAGAATTGTGACTTGGTTCCCTGACTGCTCCCTTCAAGACCATGTACAAAGACCCTGGCTGTCATGCGGTTTCTCCCCCTTTTGACGTTTCGTTCAGCGGGGTTCATACTATTCAAAGGGAAATTTTGCAAGCAGGCATGGATGAACCGGCGGATTTTCAGCAAAGATATTGCCTTCAAGATACTGACTGTGTTAGAAGGTGCCCAAACAGTAGAAGGATGGTTACGATGGTTGCGGTGAAGCCGTTTCGGGCCGTGAGACCGGCACAACAGTACATCAAGGAGGTTGCCTCCTATCCCTATGATGTCATTGACTCACGCGAAGCAAGGAGGCTGATCCGCGAGAACTCAAAAAGTTTTCTCCGTATCGTGAAGGCAGAGGTAGACTCCCCGGATGATATTGCCGCTGACTGTGAGGAGGTGTATCAGCGGGCGCGGGAAAACCTGTACGCCTTTCTGAGCGAGGGGACGCTGTTTCAGGATGAGAAGGAGCATTTCTATGTCTACCGGCAGGGAATGGGTGATCATGTCCAGTACGGGGTGGTTGGCTGCGTCAATGCGGCCGATTACGAGTCGGGGGTTATCAAGCGACACGAACTGACTCGGAGTGACAAAGAGGCCGACCGGACGAGACACATAGAAAGGGTGAACGCGCAGACAGGCCCCATATACCTGACGTACAAGGCATCAAAGTACATCGATAGCACGGTTCAGGAAATTATTGCCGGTAATCCTGAGTATGATTTTACGGCCGATGACGGAATAACCCACAGCGTCTGGGTCGTGGATGATGCTACTGCCATTGAAAAAATTAGACAGGGATTCGGGCAGTTGGAGTCACTGTATATAGCCGACGGTCATCACAGGGCGGCCGCGGCCGCGGCGGTTGCCCGGAAGCGCCGGGAGGAAGGCACTGGCCGCGATGGTAAGGAAGAGTACAACCACATACTAGCCGTGATGTTTCCCCATGATCAGCTTATGGTTATGGACTATAACAGGGTGGTCAGGGATCTGGGCAGGCTCGATGAGGAGGAATTTATCGGAAGGGTCCGGGAGCGGTTTGCCGTCTCCGACAATTTCACCTGCAGATCACCGCAGCGGCAGGGCGAATTTGGGATGTACCTGAAAGGGAGATGGTATGGTCTTCAGGCAGGAGAACAAAAGCTCAATGAAGATGACCCGGTTGCGGCGCTGGACGTATCCCTGCTGCAGAACAATCTTTTGAGACCGGTGCTGGGCATAGACGACCCAAGGGCCGACGAGAGGCTGCTCTTCGTGGGAGGAATGCGGGGAATGGACGAATTGGAACGGCTTGTTGACTCCGGTGAATTTGCGGTGGCCTTCTCCCTCTTTCCCACGACCATTGATCAGCTTATGAATATCGCGGACCGGGGCGAGGTCATGCCTCCCAAATCTACCTGGTTTGAGCCGAAGCTCCGCAGCGGAATATTTGTTCATCTTCTGGATTGATATGTCTGCGGGTGTCATGCGTGAGCTCGGCCCTGAAAAGGGAGGAATCCTGAAAGGAAATGGCACCCCGGAATCATAGATATATATCTCGCGCGGCAATTCTGGTCGCACTGTTCGTCCTCTGTTCAGTCGCTGCGCCCCTCCATGCGGATGTTTACCGGTATCTGGACAAGGAGGGTATCCCCTGTTTCACCAATCTGACCCCGCCAACATCAAAGTATCAAGTAATTGTACGGGAGAGAAAGAGATTTTCCGGATCGCGTTCGACGAAAAAATACGATAGGCACATACAGGATGCCTCCCGGAAGCATGACGTCTCTTTCCCACTCATAAAGGCCATCATAAAGGCGGAATCGGATTTTGATCCACGAGCCGTGTCGAAAAAGGGAGCGAGGGGGCTTATGCAGATCATGCCCTCCAACTTCAAGGACCTCGGGATACAAGATCCCTTTAATCCGCGGGAGAATATCATGGGAGGGGCGCTTCATATGCGGCGACTTCTGGATCGGTTCGGCGGCAGGGTTCGTCTGGCGCTTGCGGCCTACAATGCCGGAGAGGAAAGCGTTGAGCGCTCCAAGGGGATTCCTCCGATACCTGAGACGGAGGATTACGTACAGAAGGTTATGGCATTTTACAAGACACTTCGGGACGGGTAAGCCAGTCACTCCCTTCCCAGTCTGCGCAGCTCCCGTGTCGCCCAGAACGATATTATGAAGAATGATATGACATTCGCGATCGGCTGCGCCATCCACACACCATTCAGTCCGAACCATAGAGGCATAAGGTAGATCAGCGGTATGACGAATAGGACCTGGCGCCCGACCAGCAGTACCATGGCGGCCATTCCCTTTCCCAGACCCATAAACACGTTAATCCACGCGATTATCGGTCCGAGAAGTATTTGTGTGATAACGAAGATCCTCAGTGCGGGAACGGCGATGGCGAGAAGTGCGGGATCGTCGGTAAAGGCCGCCAGTATAGGATAGGCAAACAGTTCAATAAAGATTGAACTCACCGCTCCTATGAGGACCGAGATGTTTATTGCCGCCCGTGTTATTTTCCTGATACGGGCGTAATTCCGCGCCCCGTAATTGAAGCCTATCATGGGCATCACCCCGTGTCCTATACCGAAAAGGATCATCATCAACACGCCGTTTATCCTGAATCCCAGTCCCAGCGCGGCAACCGCCAGGTGACCGAAGCCTGCCAGTTGATGATTGTAGATTACCAGTACCGCACTGAATGCGATATTGGCAATAAAAGAGGGGAAACCGACATGGTAGATGGGCACAATGATGGACCACCTCGGGATGATGTCGCCCAGCCGTACCTGATACCCGGAGTGGCGGGAGAAAAGAAAGTACAGAGACAGGAAGAAGGTTGCGAATTGGGCGATTGTCGTTGCGAGCCCCGCCCCCCTGATCCCCATTTCGGGGAAGGGCCCCCACCCGAAGATAAGAAAGGGGTCGAGGATTGCGTTCAACAGTGCCGATGTTATGATGACAAACATGGGCACAGTCGGGTTCCCCTCGGCACGGAAGAGGTAGTCCGATATCATGATAAAAAACAGGAAGGGGGCGCCGAAGACGATCATCTCCAGGTACCGTACCGAGAGAGGAAGGATATTCTCCGTGGCGCCGAAGATCCTCAGGACCGGTTCGGAGAAGAAGACGCCTGCCGCTATAATGATCACCCCGAACAAAGCGGAGAGAAAGATGACCTGCCCCGCCGTCCGGTTCGCTCTCAGTGTGTCTCCCGCTCCGAACATGCGGGCGGTAAACGACCCTGCACCCACGCCTGTTCCGACGCCTATGGCCCCGAACAGCATCTGAATGGGAAAACAGATCGTGAGCGCTGCGATGGCCTCCGGACTTATCTTCCCTATCCAGAACGCGTCCACCACGTTGTACAGCGCCATGACAAGCATCGCCACCACGGACGGCAGACTCATCTTCAGGAGAAGGGTCCCGATAGGGTCCTTCCCCAGATCGAGCATACGTTTTTCTTTATCCGGCTTCATATGATATGTAGTAACAACTTTCAGCTGAAAGAGGTGCAGCGCGAACCAGCTATGATACCCCCGAGGATTTGAGCTCGAAACGTGCTGTAATATTTCATACACCAAAAAAGGTGATTGGTAAACAGATGAAGAGGGAAGGGTACAATCTGATAATAATACTGGGGCCGACCGCGACCGGGAAAACGCGGCTGGCCGCCCGTCTCGCGAGGGAGCGAGCCTCGGAGGTAATTTCCGCCGATTCTCGTCAGGTATACCGGGGTATGGACCTGGGAACAGGCAAGGATCTCTCTGAGTTCCTCGTGGATGATATCGCGGTTCCCTATCATCTGATCGATATCGTGGATACCGGGCATGAATTCAACCTCTTCGAGTACCAGCGGCTCTTCTACCACTGTTTTTCAGAGCTTGCGGGTCGGGGAATCATCCCGATCATGGTCGGGGGAACGGGGTTGTATATAGAGGCTATAGTGGGAGATTATCGCATGCTCGATGTTCCCGAAGACCCGTCCCTGCGCGATGAACTTCGCACAATAGGTATGGACGCCATGCGGGAGCGTCTCCTGAAGAACAATCCGGCCCTCCACAACACGACGGACACCCAGGACCGGGATCGACTCGTTCGCGCCATCGAGATCGCGGAATACACAAAAGATCATGAAGAAACTGATGAACCGGACCATCCAGCCATACGACCTCTTGTCATCGGTATCCGCTGTGAGCGGGTCATCCTCCGCGAGAGGATCACCAGGCGCCTGAAGCAGCGCGTCGATGAAGGGATGATCGAAGAGGTCAGGAGGCTGCACGACCAGGGGGTAAGCTGGGCGCGGCTGGGTTCTTTCGGACTGGAGTACCGGTACGTGGGCAGTTATCTCCAGGGTAAGATGGATCTTGATGAGATGTTTAATCAGTTGAACACGCGGATACACCAGTTCGCCAAGAGACAGATGACGTGGTTCAGACGGATGGAGAGGCGCGGAATAGCCATTCACTGGATAGAGGCGGCCGATTACGATTCGCTCAAGACGCTGGTTGAGGAACGGATCGGATGACCATCCCCCGGGAGATTCAAAGGTATCTGGCACGCTACTCCGTTGGTGGCAGATGGCATATCGTCTCCGGATCGCTTGAGGGGATCGACAACGCTGTCGTGATTCCCGCTCTTGCCGAATCCGACCACCTCTTCACCACCCTTACCAGTCTCTCTGAAAATCCCCGGGCCGAGCTCGCGCGTACACTCGTCATCTGCGTCATCAATAACGGCGGTCAGGATACCGTGACGGCGGATGAAGTTACCGACAATCAGAAGACCCTTAAGAAACTGAAAGCGCTCGTTGAATCGAATGGAGACGACCTGCGGGTCGCCTATATTGATGCCTCGTCGCCGGGGCTGGAGATGCCGGACAGGGACGCCGGTGTGGGCCTCGCGAGGAAGATCGGTCTGGACCTTGCCCTGGGTATCTTCGACTACGAAACCGATTGCCCCAGGCTCCTCTTCGCCCTTGATGCCGACACGCTGGTGGAGGAGAATTACCTCTCCGCAGTGCGGGAGTCATTTGAACGGGATAAGACCACAGCGTCCGTGATCGCCTTCGCGCATCAGGAGGTGGAAGATGCCGATGAACAGGCCGCGATCTGCTGCTACGAGTTGTTCCTGCGCTACTATGTCATCGGCCTGAGGTACGCCGGATCACCCTACGCCTTCCATTCCATAGGCTCCACGATGGTATGCACCGCCGGGGCATACGCGGCAGTGAGGGGGATGAACAAGAGAAAGGCGGGGGAGGATTTCTACTTTCTCGACAAACTTGCGAAAACCGGAACGATGGGAAAGATCACCGCCACCACCGTGCACCCATCGCCGAGGGCGTCCGGCCGCGTCCCCTTCGGGACGGGTAAACGGATTATACGTTTTACCGAAGGAGGGGAGGACGAGTACACCCTCTACAATCCCCGCTCCTTTGTTGTGCTGAAGGAGTGGCTTGCATATATGTCGTCCTGCCGGGATACGGACCCGGCGGCGATACTGGTGCGTGCCGAACAGATACACCCCTCCCTGGGGGAATTCCTCCGCATGCGCCGCTTCGGCGAGGCATGGCTCCGGCTCGTAAAGAACAGCGGTGATCAGGCCCATCTCCGCAGTCACTTTGCCCGGTGGTTCGACGGATTCAAGACCTTCAAACTGATCCGCCACCTGAGCGGAAATGGCCTCCCCCCTGTCGATATGTTCATGGCCCTGAGAGGGCTCATGGAGATGATGGGGAAACGGCTCCCCGTCGACATTGCTCCCGGCACGCTTCCATCCCTTCGGGACCAGATGGAGGTCATCGAGTATCTCAGGGGAGTAGAAGAAAGCCGTCATCCTCAATAATGCGGCACAGCAATCAGTTTACCTACTTATCAACGCTCTTAACTGTTACGAGAGATTACTGAGTTTATTGTAGTCAATAAATGAGGGGAACAGTTTCGCGTAGCAGCTTTCAACCCGTACTGTTCAGGTAAAATAAAGGGAAACGTCAAGAGAGTCTGCTATTGACGCCACCTACTCCTCAGAATTGTTTCAGAGGAAGGGCGAAAAGGGAGCGGCCGATCGCACGGCGCGCAGCGATTCCGCGTCGAGGGCGCGTGGGCTGATGAAACGATGGTGCGGCATGCTGCAAGGGCGCCCCCTCGGTGCTATTGAAAATTCGACTACGGTGGTTCCCCTCTCGCCCTAGGCAAAAGCACTGTCGGGGTATGATCACTGTCTGCCTATACGTTTCTTTACCTGGAGCAGATACGGGTAGTACTTTGTGTCCGTACTGTCAAGGGACACCGTATCGACGGAGCCGTCTCTGACGCGTTCGCGGATTTCCTCCAGGGGACCGGCCGCGGCCTTGCCCTCACTGCCAGAACTCTCGGCTGTGAAGTCCGGGCGCTTTTCGAGGGTGACGATAAAGACATCTTCCCTGCCCGTGCTGTCTCCTCCTCCCAGGAACCCCGCCAGGGCCAGAACGGCGATATGGACCGCCAGTGAGACCCCCACGGCTGTCAGAAAAATCTTTTTGTGGTCATATCGTTCACGGTTCCGACTGTTATATACGGTACTTTCACGCCGGTTTCCATCCAGAAATCCGAAAAAATACTCTTGACACACAAGTTCTCCCTTTATATACTCACACCATATAAAGCAATGCCTTATCAATCAATTATCAATTAAACTTTCTAAGTAGCGCAGAGATATTGAATCGAGCCATGCCCTTGCCGGAAGAGAGCGAGGAAATAAATAATGAAGGAGGAAATCGGCTCATATGGAAGTTAAATCCCCGTCAACGTATTCAGTCGATAGGATCGTGGAAGAACAGATCAAAAGGTGGCAAAGTGAGCGGAAGAAGAAATACAAGAAACCCATTCGTCCGGTGATAACCATGTCCAGACTGCCGGGCGCCGGAAGTCAAATTCTGGCCCAAGGTCTGGTGGATGATCTGAAAATCGACTTTTTCGACTCGGAAATTGTCGAGAAAATCGCGAAGGATTCAAAGGTGAGCGAAAGAATCGTTCAGACCCTCGACGAACAGGATCGTTCCATCGTTGACGATTGGATCCAGTCGTTAGGCAAGGGCCATATGTGGGCTTACGAGTATCTGGAGCATCTCACCAAGGTTGTCAACAGTATCGGTGCCCACGGTCATGCCTTGATTGTCGGCCACGGCGCCGGGTTTATCTTGCCGACGGAAGTAAGTCTGCGCTTGCTGTTGGTGGCGCCGCTACAGACACGCATCGACAATGTGATGAAGGCATACAACGTTTCTGAGAACGAAGCGAGACGGCGTGTGGTCAGGACGGAATCGGATCGTAAGGCCTTTATTCGCAAATATTTCGATGCCGATATGACCGATCCGATACATTACGATCTCGTCATCAATACCCAGAATCTCCATATCGATGTCGCCGTTAAAATAGTTGAAGAGGCATTCAACTCACGGCATTGGTATAACTACAATATAAGAAAATAGCAGCGCGGCTGGAAAATGTGTATCAAGCAAGAAAAGCCTCTGGGACTTATTGACCAGGGGGTTTTCTTGCTTGTCTTTCCGGTCCAATGAATTCCTTTCTCACAGCAACAAAGGTTGTTGTTATGTCTGGTCTCGGAGAGTAATTGTCAATTTAGCAATCGTTCTTCTTTCCGTATCAAACCCGCTTTTTTAAAAACATGCAGCATGGGAATATTATCCGAGAAAACCTCTGCCGTAAAGTCAAGGAGCCCCTGCCGCTTCGCCAGATAGGTGAGATAGGACAACAACGCTCGGTGTGGTTCTTTGCATGATTTAATCCTATCTCCGGAAGCTGGTTGAACGTGTTATAAATCCTCTACGACGCTTTTCCCCACCAGATCCGCCAGGATAGCGATTTTTTCGCTGTCCTCGGGTGTAATCAGCGCCTCCAGCCGGTCTACCTGTTTGGCCACCTGAAAGGTGTCGTGGGCAACAAGGAGCAGGGGGGTGCCCTGCTCCTCAGCCATTGCAATGATGTTTGAAGGGGGGATGATGTTATTGGTCAGGAGGACCCCGGCGCTATCGCTTGCAAGGGCGGAGAGGATCATGTCGTCCCGGTCGCCACTGGTGATGATCAGTTTGTTTCCCTGGCTGAATACGGGGTTTCTCATGCATGCCTCCGCGGACATGGCTCCTACAAGCACATGCTTCACCAAATTGCCCAGTCCGGCCTCACCGCTCAGGACCTTGGCGAAGAGAGCATCGGCGAGAAAATGCATGGAATAATAGGAAAGACTCTCTTCATAGGGGATGACACCCAGGACAGGAATGCCTATGGTGGCGATGTCTTTCATGAAGATGTCATTAAAGTCTTCAAGGTCTTGAACCTTGTTGATGACAACACCCCGAAGATTGCATGCGGACATATTGAAATATTTGTGGATGAATTGAATATCGTCCATGATGCCGTCAGGTTCGCCGGACACAACAACGATGACCTCCGCACCGGTGTAACAGGCCAGGGTCAATGAATCAAGGAATACAGAGGCCCCGTAACAGATGTCCCTGCCACCTTCGATGAAAAGGCCGTCCATACCGGTAGAAGCGTTTTTGACCATCGCGCCGGCGACACGCCTGACGCTCTCTTCATCATGGACAAAGCGCAGCTTGGCGTGATTAAACCCTAGCGTGACACTGTCGGGATCGCAATCGAGGCCCCACAATTTGATGATAAGACTTGCGTCGTAATCCCAGTTTTTTTTTCGCTGATAGATCAACCGGTCGCCGAAAGGTTTCAGATAACCGTATTTCTTCTTTCGCGCCGCCGCCAGTCCCACAATAAAACTGGTTTTCCCGGCGTTTTCGCGCATTGAAGCGATAAGATAAGCGCTCATCTATGGGTCCTCCTTCTTGTTTTTAATGAGGATTCTGGCGTCAACGGCGGTGAGGCCGCGGCCCTGCTCGTGAACGACAACCGGATTGATTTCAATATCAGTGATCCTCCGGCAATGGTTGATGACGGTGCCAATCTTGATCACCGTCGAAATCACCTCCTCAATGTCTTTTCTTTTCTCGCCCCGGACACCAAGCAGGAGGGGAAAGGAGCGGATGTCCTTGAGCATGGCCATCACGTCTTTTCTGTTCAGGGGTAGGGCTCTGAAGACGACGTCCTTCATGACCTCCACATAAATGCCGCCGAGACCGCACATGACGATCGGTCCGAAGGACGGATCGAGGCGGGCCCCGATAATGATTTCCATACCAGTTGGCACCATCTGGGTAACTTCGACGCCGTCGATGAAGGCCTGGGGATTGTAAGCCTTGACGTTGTGTATGATCGCCTCATAGGCATCGATCACTTCACCGCGATTGAGGAGGTCAAGGGCGACGCCGCCGGCATCGCTTTTATGAAGGATATGCCGGGAGACGATCTTCATCACGACGGGGTAGCCGATGTCTTCGGCAAAGTTCACGGCTTGGGTGATGTTACGGGCGATGCGGCTCTCGGGGACGGCGATCCCCGCGGCATCCAGAACGGCGATCCCTTCGTTGGCCAAAAGAAATGTTCGCTTGTCCTTGAGGGCCCCGTCGATGATGCGGTTGATCACTGCCGCGTCGATGAGCGCTTCTTCAGTCTCGACAGTCATGTCACGCAGGTAGTTCACGTACCGATAGGTGATTCCCAAGCAGGAAACGGCGTCATAGACATCGGAAAACAAGGGGATGTTGTGCCGTTTGAGGGTCTGTACCGCCTCCTCGATATGAACGCCGCCGATGGCCGCATAGGTGATGGGTTTTCCCTTCGCCTTGTGCTGTTCATATGTTTCCTCAATCATGGTGGCCAGGTTTTCCGAATCAAAGGTGGCTGTTTCACAATACAGGGCCATGGTGGCATCCATGGACTTACTTTCAGCGGGCGCTGCCAGGGCTGTTTTATAATCGGCGGAATTGGCCCCGCCGGTCAGGTCGACGGGATTCTTGGTGGAGCCGAAGGCCGGCGTGACGGGGGCAAAGACCTTTTTCAAAATTTCCTGATCGTCGTACAGGTCGATGCCGAACTTTTCGCAGGCATCTGTGGCCATAACGCCGATGCCACCACCGTTGGTGATGATGACGCTCCGGTTTCCCTTCGGCAGTGGGCTTTCAGCGAGAAATTGACACCAGTTGAAGGCCTCATCAAGGCTTTCGGCGCGCATAACCCCGCACTGTTTCATGACGGCGTCGAAGATATCGTCGGAGCCTGCCAGGGATCCCGTATGCGAAGCCGCGGCCATAGCGCCCCTTCGAGAGCGCCCCGATTTGATGGCCAAAACCGGCTTTTTCGCCGTGGCCTGGCGCAGGACTTTGATAAGGCGTTCGCCTTTTTTCACGCCTTCAATATAAAGGAGGATAACCCTGGTCGGTTTATGGCCGATGAGATATTCCAAGAGGTCGGCCTCGTCGATATCGCACTTGTTTCCTAGGGATACAATGGCCGAAAGGCCCAGGTTATCCACAGCGGCCCTGCCGATCATGGCGATGCCCAAAGCGCCGCTTTGGGTGAGGATCGCCACCGGACCAGCAGTAACGCCTGTCGCCGAGAAGGTGGCATTGAGGGAGACCGCGGACGAATAGATGCCGAAGATGTTGGGACCCAGGATGCGCATCCCAGCCGCGCTGGCGATGCGGACCATTTCCCTTTCCGCCTCGGAATTACCCGTTTCGGAAAACCCGGATGTGATGATCTGGACGTGTTTGACCTTCTTGTCGGCGCAACTCTGAACGGCGGCAACTACGTCCCGGGCCGGAATGACCACCGTCGCCAGATCGACGGTGCCCTGAATTTCCTCAATGCTTCTGTGGGACTTCAATCCCAGTATATCTTCACCCTTGGGGTTGACCGGATAGACAGCACCCCGATAGCCGCCTTCGATAATGTTGCGCACGATGCTGTAACCAATTTTTTCCGGATCCCCGGAAGCCCCGATAATCGCAACGGATTGCGGCTCAAAGAGTTGGCGGATGGCGGCTCTTTTCTTCATGATGATCCATGCCTCAGAAAAAGGTTTAAATAAAACGCATCTTCAGTTCATAGGCCCCGGCTTCCATTTTCTTTTCCATATCGAAGCCCATTTTTTCAAAAACATGAAGCATCGGTTTATTTTCCACGAGGACATCGGCGGTGAATCCCTGAAGGCCTTCTTTTCGAGCCAAGATCGTCAAATAGGAAAGCAGTTCGGTGCCGATGCCCTTGTCCTGGTAACTGTCTCGCACGGAAAAGGCGACTTCCGCCGTATGGGTCTTGACGTCCATGATGGCCTGTCCCATTCCGACGGCCACTTCCCTGCCATTTTCCTCGACCGTGGCTAGAATAACCATTTCCTGAGTGTAGTCGATGACGACGAACTGTTGGCGCATCTCGTGTGGAACGTCTCTACGCAGCGACATGAATCGCCGCTGGAGGCTTTTATCGGACATGTCATAAAATAAATCTTTGATAAGAGATTCGTCATCGACCTTTACCGATCGAAAGAGGACCACCTGGCCTTTCCTGGTCGTCCGGACTGTTTCCAGATATTCTGGATATTCCCCCTTTTTTCCGGGGATAAAGGCCTGATCTTTGTAGATGAGATTGAGTTTTTTTGCCTCTTCGATCAATTGAGACCGGAACTTGGGATGGGCGATGGCGATGAGGCTCATCGCGCGCTCACGGATGTTTTTGCCGTGAATATAGGCGATACCATATTCGGTGACAGCGTAATGGACGTCCCCCCGGTTCAGGGTGACACCGGCGCCGCTGTCGAGAAAAGGCACGATGCGCGATATCTCGCCGTTTCGGGCCGTCGATCGTATGACCAGGATTGTTTTCCCTCCGGGGGCCAAAACAGCGCCGCGCATGAAGTCGGCGCTGCCGCCGATGCCGCTGTAGAATTGTTTGCCGATGGATTCCGCCGTGGCCTGCCCCGTCAGATCGATCTGAAGGGCGGCGTTGATGGCGGTCATATTTTCTATCGTGCCGATGATCCGGGGGTCGTTGGTGTAATCAATGCCCCGGAATTCAAAGGCGGGATTGTCGTCGATATACCGGTAAGTCTTTGCTGTACCCATGCAGAAGGACGCGATGGACTTTCCTTTGTCGATATTTTTCCTTGAATTGTTGATAACGCCCTGGCGGATCAGCTCAACCATGGAATCGGTCAGGAGCTCCGAATGGATGCCCAGGTCATTTTTTTCGCTGATGTTGCTCAAGATGGCATTGGGCGTGCTGCCGTATCCCAACTGAATCGTATCGCCATCGTTGATGATCTTGGAAACGTATTTGCCTATTTGCAGGGCGATTTCTCCGGGTATTCCCGGGGCGTATTCGAGGAGAGGCTCGTCATGATGGATCATGAAGTCGATTGCGTCCATGTTGATGAAGGTGTCACCGTGGACCCGGGGCATATTTTCATTAATCTGGGCGATGATGATGTTCGCGTTGTCGATGGCAGCCCGGCAAATATCGACACTGACGCCCAGGCTCACAAAGCCGTTCTTGTCGGGGAGCGATGTCTGAATGAGGGCGACATCAATGGGTATTCTTTTGCTGTTGATCAGGTTGGGGATTTCGGAAAGAAAAACGGGCGTGTAATCGGCAAGGCCATGATTAACCGAGTCCCGGGTGTTGTCCCCGACAAAAAAGGAGTTGTGTCGGAAGTTATAGGTGTATTTTTTATCGTCATAAGGAGCAATGCCAAGGGTCCAGATATGCATGACTTCCGCTTCGGCAAAGGCCTTGGGGTTATTCTCCAC
>Ga0307990_1001963_pt1 | contig 16843 bp, 15 predicted proteins | sample EllFjometagen129_FD_203168 | JGI IMG/M metagenome (GOLD analysis project Ga0307990, IMG submission 203168) | Marine microbial communities from Ellis Fjord, Antarctic Ocean - #129 | ecosystem: Environmental > Aquatic > Marine > Unclassified | place: Southern Ocean | collected 2014-10-08
GTTATTGGTGAGCCCGGCAGGATTCGGACCTGCGACCTGGCGGATAATGGTATAGATCCAACCTGGCTATACTTTTCTATTTGATAACCAATAACGGATGAGCTCACCCGAAGCCGGTTATTTTATTCCCGTCCCCCGTCCCTGATCATCCGTTATTAACTGGCTCTCGGGTGGAGCGGGGGGTATGTTGCTATTTTTATGCCTGCTCTATTTAATGTGGTTTTTGTTCTTCCTGCCACAATCGGGGAGGGAAGTTCTGAGTCCACAGGTTCCACAATAGAAGTCATAGAGTCATCCCCATTGGATCACTAATTAATCTTGCATCGCCCTATCATTCTATATCCAAGATTAATAAGGTGATCATTCCTCCAGGTGTTTTAGCCGTAACCTTCTCTCCCGCACGATGTCGCATCAAGGCTTTTCCAATAGGGGAATTATTAGAAATATTTCCTTCGCTGGAGGTACCCTCATTGATACCTACCACAAGGAATTTCTCTGACTTCTGTTTGCCTTCCTTGATGGTAACTAGTGAACCAATCGTTACTATTTTTTCATTTTCCATGTTTTTTCCGTGTATAAGTTTGAATGCAAATCCATGATGTATTTTACCGAAGGAAGCTGATTTCTTCCACTACTTATTTGTCGGATTTCACAGTTCATTTTCAACCCAAGGTTATCTCGTTTTTCAATAGCGATGAACAATATAAATCTCCCTTCGATCAAGCGGCAGCAAGAGCTAGCGGTAAAAAATTGGAGAGGCCAAAAGGTAGCCGTGATAAAGAAAGGGTGTTGGATCTGTATCGTGAACAGAATAAGGAATATCTTTATCTAGGTCTTTCGTTGAGTAGTATCAGAACTATCCTCAATCCACAATTTGAGATACCTATTAGCTATCCATCTTATCGGTATTTCGTTCGTCAAAATGCAAAATTACTTGAGCTTTGGCAAACAAAGAAAGGAAAAGGGTGGATTTCTACCGTATATATACGCACGAAAATGGGAGATATCCAATAGTGCAGGAATAAATGAGCTGGCCAGGATTTTTCCCAAGCCAGATATAGGTGCTTGAGACAGGGTAGAGAAGAGGATCAAGGCAGACCGCGTCCATTTCTGGGGATGGTTTCACAAAGCAGCATCTTTCAGCCGCTGGAAAGGACAGTGGGCAGTGTATTTTCCTGCGGCATTTTGCTGCATTTTTCATCCTGATCTAAAGGGAAGTTGTGGAGTGAATTAATCAGGCATGTACCGGGTCCCTATATTTAAAGTTGACGGCTGGAGGAGAGGATAGTACACTCTGGGTGGATAACAAAATATAAACCTTCGGGGTAGGGTGAGCTCAGGCAATTCCCAATCGGCGGTACAGCCCGCGAGCGCTGAAAAGGCGCAGGATCCGGTGTGACTCCGGGGCCGACGGTATAGTCCGGATAGGAGAAGGTAATCAGGTTCACGCGTGCCTGACAGTTTTTCTGAGAGCCCCGAAAGCGAATTTGCTTTCGGGGCTTTTACAGAAAAGGTTAGTATTCCAACCTGCCCCGGCCGTAGCCGGCGGTTTATTAACCGCGGAGGCAAGTCATAAAGGATGGAGGAAAGGACCTAAAAAAGGCTGGCTTTCTGTTTTTATCAGCCCTGAAGTTCCATACACTGGTCACTCTCCAGGAAGTCCTGTTGGGGTTGTTCCTCGGCCTAGGAGCCGCCATCATCACCGGGTATTTCCTGGCCCAAATCCTCCGCGGTGGTGCGAGTGCTCTCTCATTATAATCAGGGCCACCCCGGCAGTGATCGGAGCGGTGGTGGGAGAATTTGTCGGCGCGGACAAGGGGATTGGTTTTCTGGCCAAAGTTGGTCGCGGTCTCTAAAATAGCTCCCTGGAATTTGTAGCAGTTTTTTCACTGATGCTACTGGCTCTGAGCCTCTAGGGATCTGTCGTTTTTCTTGAAAGCCGTGTGCTTTCCTGACGCAAAAGCAATGAAGAATAAACTTTATCTGAAAGGAGATCTACTTATGAAAGCTAAATTTATCTTACTGATGGCCTCTCTGGTAATCCTGGGGGCTGCCTGCCGGGATTCCAAGCCGCTGGAATCCACTTCTGAGGGGTTGACCCATATCAGGTTGCCCATGAGTTACATCCCAAGTGTGCAGCACGCTCCCTTTTATACCGCGGTGGAAAAAGGATTTTTTGCGGATGAGGGCATCGAGCTGGAGTTTGATTATTCCTACGAAACGGAAGGTGTGGCCCTGGTAGGGGCCAATGAAATCCAGTTTTCGATCGTGTCCGGGGAGCAGGTTCCCATCGCCCGGGCAGAGGGGCTGCCAATCGTTTATGTTATGGCCTGGTATGAGAAATATCCTATTGCCGTGGTCGCAAAAAGCGACCAGAACATCAAGAAACCCGAGGATCTGACCGGCAAGCGGGTTGCTCTGGCTGGTTTGTTCGGCGCCGATTATGTGGGGCTTCGGGCCCTGATGGGCGTGGCTGATCTCCAGGAGTCCAACCTCACCCTTGATTCGATCGGTTTTAACAAGGTGGAGGTGCTGGTTGCGGATTCCAGCGATGCCGCGGTCGTTTATATCACCAACGAACCGGTGCAGCTGAAAGCTATGGGATACGACCTGGATGTGATCCTGGTGTCTGATTATCTGGAGCTGGTTTCCAACGGCATCATCACCAATGAGACCACATTGGAAAATGATCCCGAGCTGGTAAGGAGAATGGTGAATGCTACCTTGAAAGGTATCCAGTACACGGTTGAACACCCCGAGGAAGCCTTCCAGATCTGTTTTAAATACGTTGAAGGCCTGGAGGATGCAGACCAGGAGGTCCAGTTCAATGTGCTTAAAGCCTCCATGGAGCTTTATCAAACTGACCCGTACGGCTACAGCCACCCGGAAGCCTGGGAAAACATGCAGGATGTGCTGCTCAAGATGGGCCTGCTTAAAAATGAAATTAATCTGGAAGACGCCTATACCAATGAGTTCAGCCAATAAGATCCAACTCCTGCTACGGGTCATTAACCTGGGAGTGACTTTCACGGATGACAAAGGCTCTCTACAGGCGCTGAACGAGATCAGATTCAGCGTGGAAAGCGAGCAGTTTGTCTGTGTGGTGGGTCCATCGGGAAGCGGTAAAAGCACCCTGGTCTAGGTGCTGACAGGTCTGCCGTCCCCAACAACTGGGGAAATCTATTTTGAAGGCAGCTGGTTAAGGGGGGATTTTGCACATCCCCTCAAAAAAGTTCAATCCAGAACCTCGTAAATACCGTCTGATCACTGGGTTAGCTCCTGAACTACCGATTCAACATCTATGGGTGCAGGCGGATCCAAGGACTCGGAATCTTCCGTGGAAGTTAATATGTTGTTAGGCAATCAGAGAAACTCGTCCAAGCCGTGCCACCAGTTGGATCAGAGGGGCATTTAAGCAGAAAGTTACGGTTTGGAGATTGCTATTAACTCATCGGTAGAGGTGAAGGATACCCTGCGTATCTGACGCCTAGGCGGATCGTCAATAAAGCGCTCAGAATTCCGGACCATGCTGATCCTTCTGTCTTTGGCCAGGTTGTGGATCAGGACGGGTTCAAAGTTCTCGTTATAGGTATGAAGATATGCCTCTGTAGAAAGGAATGCAGTATGGTCTCCAAAAGGGTTGGTTCCGATCCTGTAAATATCGTGATCCAGTCCCGCTGCTGCAGTTATGTTCCCTTGGAAACCCCTCCTGAGTAAGGAGGCCCTGCTATCTTCAACGAATGCTTTACTCCTCCCATTTTTGTCGATGAATAAAACCCCGCTCGACTGCAATTTTGATATTCGATAAGCCGGGTCGGGGCGGTTTTCCATCTCTATTTTGCTAATACTTCCAATGGTTATCTCAGTTCCCCTGGCGACCTCGAAAAAATCTTCTGCAGGCGTAGATGGCGCGTAGACGAATGTTGAGCTATCCCATTGGGATGGGGCAGGGGGAAGGGGGTGATAGGGAAGGGAATTAAGATCGATCTCTCGAGGCTTGATCCCCTTGCCAAGTCGCTTCTGGGCAGGCCGTTTTATTAATCCGGGTTTCTTTTTTCTAAACATGTTAGATATCCGTCATGGTTATTCCCCGAACCACAAATCTTGTCCCGTGCACATTAGGCTATGCCCAGACCTATCATTATCAGTAACGGCATACTGGAATTGGAACAACCATAAAGAAAATTCTACGTCACCAGTTGGTGGCCAGATAGCCTCTTCACTGGCTTTGTGGGTTATGCCAAGACACCTGTGAGATATGGGGCGAACACCAAATGTGCCATCAACAGCGCGCGCAGCCTTCACGATAAAAGGCTGAAGCTGGGATAGAAAAACTACAATGGCCAGGAAGGTAAGCAGGACGGTAAAACAGGATTTTGTCATTGTCTTCATATCGATATTGATTATAGATTAGTTTTCTGGACGCTACCGCAAAAATATTTTGCCTAAAATTATGACTATTTGTGAGGGGATACCTAATAACCAGAAAATATATTGTATATAATGAACTAAAAGAAGAAATTATCTACTTTATCAATAAGGCAAAAGAATGAATATACCTCTAGAGAAACTAGCAGAGCTTCTATCAGAGATGAACGCCATAGGTGAAAAGGTCTCTGAGATAACCCAGCGGCCGGCCACCATCGGGCATACCGGGGAATATATCGCTGCAGAGATCTTTGATATTGAGCTAGAAGAATCGGCGAATGCAAAAGGATTTGATGGCCGATTTAGAAGCGGATCCCTGGCCGGCAGGACCGTCAATGTCAAATGGTATGGCAAGCTGGAATATATGTTGGATATAAACCCTGACGCCCTCCCAGATTTCTTCCTGGTTATGACCGGTCCCAAAGCCTTAGAGATGACCTCTAAAGGGGGCATACGGCTCTGGTTGATCGACTATGTGTTTTTGTTCAACGCAGCCGAGCTGATAATTGAACTGAATGCACGAGGTGTGAAAATCGGAAATCCAACAAGTGTGCGCAAGCATGAGTTTCAAGCTGCTGAAATCTATCCCAACAAAAGGAGCATGGTCTATCGAATGACCGATGATCAAATGGGAAAGCTAGTGGCTTTCGGATCCGGATTGACAGAAAGCTGGTATTAGGAGTGTTCGTCGCTATTGAATCCGCTATAGGATATTCACTGAAAGTGGACCTTCGCGGGTTGACCACCTAAACTTGATTATTACCAGGGAGGAATAACTAATACTTTCTGTCGAGCTGTTCCCGACCGGTGTTCTATATTGGTTCATGATTTTGTATAATGAAAGATAGAGTCTAAATCACGAGGAGGTATACGATGATCTTCAGTGAAGAAAACGTTAGTGCCATTACGGGTGAACTGGTACAAGGAGCTGTACAGGCTTGGCGCACCAAGCGCTTTTTTCTTACTAAATCCGCTGAAATCATCGCAGGAAAGAACCCTGGGGGCGACTTGTTATTTTTTTCCCGGACCTATCCAACAAATTGGCAGGTTTTTAATATTTCATCAGCAACCAATATCACGATTGCCTCTAGCCCCTGTGGAGCAAGCTCCAAATCTTTTTTACAATTATTCCAGCACTTTTTGGCAGCTTCTGATTCTAACGGAGACCTGCATGCGTTTCGAAAGAGAAGCATTTTACCCTGGAAACATAGAAATGTAAGTGCCCAAACTGGCGAAACGGTTACTGGCGCTGCTACCTTGTGGAAGGAGCGGGGCTTTTTTTCTCCCAGGTATTTTCTGGGAGGAGTTAATGTCCAAGATGAAGTACTGGTGTTTAAAAAGGAGTTTATATCCAGCTGGGGTGTTAGAAATATATCCGCCGATACCGGGGAAAAGGCCCGCGGTCCCCTCACTTCCTGGATCACCAAAAACGGACCCTATACCGTACCTCACCTGGCCGGGCCAAATGTTAATGGGGAGTTGATCGTATTCTGGAGAAAAACAACCGGAGATTGGGGATCCGTCAATGTGACTGCGATTACAGGCAAACGCATCGATGGTCCTGTCACCAGCTGGCTCACCCAGAATGGGCCTTACACGGTAGAACATTTAGCGGGACGGGGGACAGCAGGCGAACTACTGGTATTCTGGTGGTCACCGCAGCATGATTGGCAGGTGGTTGATGTATCGCAGATTGCTTGCGGGAAAATTGAAGGGATGCCTGCTGATTATCTGATAAGCGAAGGAGGAGAGCAACTTGAAATGCTGGCTTCCCGAACGGCCGACCGTCACTTGCTTCTGCATTGGTGGCGGCCGTCAACTGACTGGCAAATGCTGAACGTCACCAAAGCCCAAAATCTATATTGTTACGATAATCCCTCCTGTTGGAAGGGTAGAAACTTTCGAACAGGACACAAGTCGGAATTTATCGCCTTTGAGAGTGGAGATTATCAGCTGATGGTTTTTGAGATGAATCGCACCCCCAGGGATATGCTGAAATCATTGGCGGAACCATTTGTTGTGCTTCTTAATCAGTCAATGCAGCGCAGGCGTAATAATCTTAATTTACTAACAGTTCTTTGGAACTGGGATCCACCCATACATCCAGCCCCTACCCAAAACCAGATTGATAATTGGTTATTCGGCACTACAAACAGCGTTAATGATTACTTCCGAGAAAACAGTCGGGGACATTTCCAGATCAACAATGTAGGTATGGTTGGATGGTACAGCTCGGATTACCCTGCGGATTGGTATGGTATCCAGGGCGCCCCAACCGAGGATTTCATTAATCGACACCATCATAAATATATGGAAGCCGCCAGAAATGCCAGTGATGATTTCAGTTTCCAACCTTTCGATCAAAATGGGGACGGAAAGCTGCCTACAGAAGAGTGCGGCATTCTCCTTCTCATACCCGGAGATCATACGGATGGATATGTGCGTACGCTCAATCTTAGGGAAAACCCTAATGAAGTTCGTTACAGCAAGGATGGGATTGAATTTTCCTATATCGCCGAGGTCTATTTAACACCAAGTTCAAGTTTTGGAGTAATAGCGCATGAATTAACTCATCTGCTCCTGGGTCATGGAGACATGTATCTGAACTTCCCCACCCATTCAGCAGCTGGACAGTATTCCCTGATGGATCAACACAGCCCGGGACAGCATTTAGATCCTTTTGCCAAACTAAAATATGGTTGGGTGTGCCCAAGCCTGATTTTGAATAATGGAACCTACACCATAACCGATATAGAGACAACCCATAAGGTGTTGATTTTGATGGATCCCAGTCACAGCCTTAAAGAGTATTTCATAATCGAAAATCGCTTCCGCGGAACCTCATATGATCAGAATATGGATGATCAAGGGCTTGGTATATGGCACGTAATGGAAGACCCCCAGTTGTTTAATACGGCGCTGCCGCCCAAAAACGTGAACGCCGCGAGTTGGAATGCGTTGGTTCCCGGAAACGAAACACGATTGGCCATCCGGATGGTTCGTCCAATACTCACATTTGATGATGACCAGGCATTTTGGGATGGCTCCGACCCAGCAACAGGATACGATCTACTGTCTGTTGATAATGATCCCAATCACAATGAATTACTTTGGGGTGATGGAACCCCGAGCGGCTTTAATCTTATAAATTTCTCCGCAGCCGGAGCTTCAATGACGGTAACCATCGAGGTTCCTTTTTAAATAGCCGGATAAGGGGAGATTATTGGTGAATACTACATCGTTCCCTATGATGGACCAAAATTGAGAACTTTGGGATGAATAATAACATTCAGGCCTGAATGGCAGTTATTCGTTTGAGAAGAGGATAGTAAAATTAGGATAATGAAAAAAGACCTGCTTGTTATTGAAAAAAATACAAGAGACTCGCTGACAAGACTTCTGTCCGAAGAAGGGTACTCTATTTGCCCGGCAGAAACAGCTGGCGCTGGTCTGGAAGCTCTAAAACAGCATAAGATCACCCACGTGGTTGTTCTTAACTCTATCTCCATGCGAACAAATGGGGACAGGACCTGTGCCTCTCTGAAGAGAGCAGCTCCCGGCCTTCCCATATTGATCTACTCTGATCGGGAGAAACCGGCTAAGGCTGATATGATGGTCCGCCCCGGGCTTTCTATCCGGAAGCTGATCAACTACATAGAGATGTATTCTCCGCTAGATAGGAAGAGCTGCATCCAGTACGGAGACATCTGCCTGGACGAAGAGAAACAACGCGTGTTCACGCCAAAGGGAGTTACACATTTAAGCACCAAGGGAATGCAGGTCTTGAAATACCTGATCAAAAAGAAGAGCACCCTGGTTTCTAAGGAAGAACTCTTTACAAGGATCTGGAAAACGTCTTACATAGAGGACATGAATACCTTGTACACACATATGGCCTATTTGAGAAGGGCAATAGAGCAAGACCCTTCCGCTCCTCGCTATTTACTCACTGTGCGGGGGAAGGGCTACATGCTGAACGGTAAGTGAGCCGCCCAGACGGCCGGAGAGCGTTTTTCTAAAGAAAATGCACGCTGATACAGTCCGAAAATCAAGTCGAAATTATTGAATTGCGTATAGGCAATAGGGTATTTTGACCAACCTTATCTAATACTCAAATAAAAATAACTCCCATGTTCTTATTCAAAATAAGTGGTTAGTCCTGGAGGGAAAGATAGCAGAAATCCAATTTGGAGTCCGGATTGACCATATCCGCTATAGCCGAAACACGGCAGGGTGGGTGAGTAATGGAAAGATTTGGAGAGAGATGCCAGGTGGTGAACGGATCTATCATAAGTATCCAGCTGGGTCGGACCATTTCCCCTTGACATGTAAAATTACACTGGACTAGTAAATTTCCCACACAAAATAGAAATCGACAAAGGCATTTCCTGTATCCGAAAGCAAGAGTAACCAGTTTTAAAAACTACCGTTACTTGCACATCAAAATCCCCCTTTTCAGACCACAAATTGCTGCGTTATTGCAAAAAAGGATTAGAAAGCTATTGACATTTCTTGAAAAGTCACTTATTATTGAAACGGTTCAATATATTATGACAACAATAAGAGATATAGCACGAATCGCTCAAGTATCAGTGGGAACAGTCTCTAATTATTTAAACAACCCCGAACTTCTTGCTGATACAACAAAAGAGAAGATCCAAATAGCGATTGACGAAGTGGGATATTTTCCCAATTCCGCAGCTCGCAGTTTAAAATCAAATCAGACACGCCGAATAGGAATTATCCCTGGAATAAATCCCTCACACAATAAATCTGTCACGCCTAGTGATACTACATTCCTTGAATTTCTCAGCGCCGTTAACACTGTTGCTGCAGAAAATAACTACGCCATTCTTATGGCCGCTTCCCTTGAGGATGCAGAGGAGATGGCTATTTACAAACAATTGGTAGGAGAGGGCCAGGTAGATGGATTTATCCTCTCAGGAACTCGAAGAAATGATCCCCGGTTGATATTCCTGGATGAACAGAACTTTCCTTATGTGGCATTTGGGCGATCCAATGTAGGTAAGGGGATCCTCGTTGACGTGGATGGGGCAGCTGGGATCGAAATGGCCGTTGACCACTTAGTAGAGCTCGGGCATAAGAAAATTGCATTTATCACTCCCCCAAACGAATTGATGTGTACCCAGGACCGTCTAGCTGGTTTTGAGCGGGCAATGAAGAAACACAATATTAAAATAATGGATAACTATATTTTAGAAGGGGATTTTCAGGAAGAATCTGGCCGGGCATCCATGTATTTATTACTTGACCTTGCTGACCCACCCACGGCCGTGATAACAGCTAATGATATCTGCGCTTTTGGTGCAATCACGGCTTTAGGAAATCGCAAGCTACAGACCGGCAAGGATATGTCTGTAATTGGGTTTGATGATATCCGGATGGCATCTCACTGGTCCCCACCCCTAACTACTGTTTGGCAGCCCTACCGCGAAATAGGGTTTATGGCCGGCTCTCTATTGATAGATTTAATAAACGGGAAGGACCTTCAAAAAGAATATTTATTAGAGCCCAGGCTGATAATCCGAAATTCCGCAGGGGCACCCGGCTAATTTTTTTAACATCATATTGAAACGTTTCAATTAATGGAGGTGTTTATACGAAGATAATCTTGATTATTCACCCAAAAACCCAAAAGTATGAAAGAATAGAGAGGAGACTATGAACACAAAAAAATATCTGAGAATTTTAATGATTGTGCTCTTGCTTGCATTAATTTCAGCATGCAGCAGCCCAGCAACAGAGCCCGTAGCGGATACAGACTCTCCGGAATTAGTATCTCCAGAAGAGCCTGTTGAAGAGGAGGCGGAAGAGGTTGTTGAGGAAGTTGTCAGCGTGGTGAACGTTTCTTTCTGGCATACCTACAATGAGGAATCACCAGAAAATGAAATGCTCACAAATACGTTAATCCCGATGTTTGAAGAAGCACATCCGGAAATTAAGATCGAATCACTTTCTGTGGCCTATCCAGATTTTCGAACAAAATTGATGACTGCAATTGCAGGTGGGGTGGCTCCGGATCTCATTCGGGCAGACATCATCTGGGTTCCTGAGTTTGCTGATATGGGTGCCTTGGCTGCGCTGGATGATCTTATGCCTGACTTCAATGATTATGCCGAAAAAGTATTCCCCGGTCCGCTCAGCACCAACTACTGGAATGGGCATTATTATGGCCTACCGCTGGATACGAATACAAAAGTTATGCTACAAAATTCTGATGTTCTCACTGCTGCTGGTATTGATCAGCCCGCGAAGACTGTTGATGAATTCTGGGCACAATGCGCGGCAGTCAAACAAGCCAACCAGGATACTTATTTATTCGCCGCAGACGGAACCTTTGCCTGGGTCATGCTTCCCTGGATTTGGAGTGGGGGAGGTAACATCATGGATGAAGGCTTTACCACGGCCGATGGATACCTCAACGGCCCTGAAACTGTAGCAGTGTATGAGATGTGGTTGGATATGTACAAAGAGGGATGTATTGCACCTACTATGTTGGGAGAAGGGATTGATACCTTTTCAGGTGTGGGGCAAGGCCTGTATGCAGGTTTTGATAACGGTCCCTGGACATATCCAATACTGGCGGGACAGTACGAGGATGTTGAGCTGGTAGCAAGCCTTTTCCCTGCCGGACAGGGTGGCTCGGTCGAGGTGGTTGGTGGGGAAGACGTGGTCTTGTTTGAGCAGTCTGATGCCAAAGATGCCGCGGTTGAATTTATCCGCTTTTTACTTTCAGAGGAATACCAGCTGAAAATGGCCGAAGTGGGACAAATTCCGGTGCTCTCCAGTGCAATAAATTCTGATTACTTACAGGATCATCCCTATTATGGAATTTTTCTTGAACAACTTGCTACAGCAAAAGCCAGACCGGCCCATCCATTATGGTCTCAGATTGATGAAATCATGACGGATGCTGGACAGCTCATTTTGCGAGAAGAAATGACTGTTCAAGAAGCGCTTGATGAGGCAGTAAGCAAAATAAATCCTCTTTTAGGGAATTAGCTGCACCAAGGTAGATATCGGGCAGGTTTTTGGAAACCTGCCCGATAAATGAATCGCATGATTAAAAAAAGTCTGCGTAATACTTTCACTGCATATCTTTTCATTCTTCCGGGATTGGTATTCATCACATTGTGGCTGTTTTATCCAATGATAAGAGCGTTTCAATTAAGTTTTTATAATTGGAACCTGATGCCAAGTATTCCCAATACTTTTATCGGTTTTGATAATTACTTGAGTGCTTTTCAGGATGATTTATTCTGGCTTACCTTGAAGAATACCGGCGTGTATGTGTTGGTAACCGTGCTGGGCCAATTATTATTAGGATTATTTTTAGCCCTTATTTTGGATCAGGTTACCAAAGGACGTGTCCTCATCCGGACGCTGTTATATATCCCGGTGGTAACTTCAATCGTTGTGGCAGCTTTGTTATTTCGCTATTTGTTCAATTCCAGCGACGCCGGCCTGGTCAACTATTTTCTTACCGACGTAATAGGAATCATTGCGAAACCAATTCCCTGGCTACGGGAGGCACAAACAGCCTTTATTCCAGTTTTTATGTTGGGAATCTGGAAGGGTGTGGGGTGGGCAATGGTGATATTTTTAGCAGCCCTTCAGTCTATCCCAGAAGAATACCGGGAGGCGGCTTCTATTGACGGTGCATCACATACTCAAATAATCACAAAAATCGTCATTCCGATCTTGATACCAACAATCCTGTTGGTAATGATTCTTCTGACTAACGGAGCGTTTAAAGTCTACGTGGAGGTGGCTTTAATTACTGGTGGGAATCCCCTGCATAGAACCGAGGTTCTCTTGAGCTATATTTATTATCAGGGTTTTGAAAGGATGAACTTTGGTTATGCCAATGCCCTTTCATTTATGTTGGCTGTTGTGATTTTCTCCATTAACCGGATCCAGCTCCGACAACAAAAGAATTTAACGCATGGTATATAAATCAAAAAATTCCCCGATTTTCAGGACAGTCATCAGCTATTCTATCTTAGTGCTGGCCTGCCTGGTCACTGTTTTGCCAATGGTCTACATGATCGGGACTGCATTTAAAGGTCCAACTTATATTTTTGATTTTCCTCCCAAATTTATTCCCTCTGAACCAACTGTGGAGAATTTTATCTCTGCCTGGGAATCCAATCACTTTGAGCGTTATTTTCTAAATAGCGTTATGGTAACAATTCTATCCACGTTTTGTGTGGTTTTATTTGCGGGGTTAATGTCTTTTGCTTTTGCTTATCTTGAATTTTGGGGTAAGGATTTGATATTTGGCTTGATTGTTCTATTTATGGCCATGCCTATAATAATCTTGATTATTCCTCAATTTGAGTTGGTTGTTCAATTGAAGCTGATCGATACACTACCAGGATTAGTGGTGGTATATATCGCCCAAAACATTCCTTTAGCCGTGTTTATACTAACGGGATTTTTCAAACAACTACCTCGCGATCTTCTTGAGGCCGCGTATATGGATGGAGCAAATTCCTGGAAAACATATTGGAAAATTGTGTTCCCGCTTTCCAAGCCTGTTCTAGCAACTGTGACCATATTTGCATCTCTGGGAGCGTGGGATGAATTTATTTGGGCAAACACAATTATCAATACAAGCAGCAGGCGGACTCTTCCAGTGGGCATTGCTGCTTTTCAGGGGGTTCACACATCTAATTGGGGGCTGATTTTCGCTGCCTCACTGATTGCGATTACACCAATCATCGTGCTCTTTATTTTTATGCAGCGCTACTTCATCAAAGGAACATTTACCGGGGCAATTAAAGGTTAAGTATGAATTTCGTCGAGAAGAGTATAGAAATCATTCAAACATATCAAGATTCGGGGGGTGCCTATATTGCCAGCCCCTATTTCGCGCCTTACCAATATGGATGGTTCAGAGATGGGGTTTATACCGCTTATGCAATGGACCTCTATGGCTATCACCAAAGTGCAGAAAATTTCTACGATTGGGGTACCAAAATCATTGAAAAATACAGCAAGAAAATAAACCGGGTAATTCAAGATCCAGAACTTGTGCTAGGAAATAATCATGAATCTATTCTTCACTGCCGGTTTACCCTGGAAGGAGATGAAATTATCGGTGGATGGTCAACGCACCAGCTGGACGGATTGGGTTTATGGCTGTGGGGGATTATCCAACATTGTAGAGCGCGGGGATTTCATTCCGTGCCAGAACGCTGGCGGCCGGCTATCAGCCTGGCTGTCAATTATATAAAAGCCGTGTGGATTTATCCATGTGCAGATTGTTGGGAAGAAAATGATGATCAGGTTCACACTTACACTTTAGCAGCTCTGGCCGGAGGTCTTGAGGCTTACCAGGAATTTACACATAGTGACCATTTGAACTCCGAGATCGAACATATCAAGCAGTTTATTGCTCAGCAATGTCTGTCTCCCCGGGGTTTTTACCAGAAATCTGTCGGTCAGTCTATGGTGGATGCGAACTTGTTGGGTTTGGTTTTTCCCTTTAAGATCATTGCGGTAGATCATCCTTCTTTTTTACAAACATTGGCCATTATCGAAGAGGAATTGCATGTTCCGGGTGGTGGATTAAAGCGGTTTCCCGGGGATACTTTTTATGGCGGGGGAGAATGGATCTTACTTACTGCTTGGCTGGGAAGTATCTATTGCGCACTGGGAGAAATTGATAAAGCTGTGGAAATAAAAAATTGGATAGAAAACCAATTTGACTTAAATGGATCCTTGCCAGAGCAGGTGGTAATAAATGTTCAGGATCAGACATCCCTTCAATCATGGATTAGCAAATGGGGTCCTCCCGCGGCGCCTTTATTATGGTCACATGCCAATTATTTGATCCTATGCGATAATTTAAACGAGAAAGGGAAGCCGTGATAAAAACGCCAGATTGGGTAAGAGAAGCCGTAATCTACCAAATATTTCCCGACAGGTTTTATAACGGTAGCGACGCGAATGATCCTCCTGGAATTGCTGAGTGGGGCGAACAACCTTCAAGAGATAATTATTTTGGGGGAGATCTGGAGGGTATTGCTCAAAAGCTGGACTACATTCAATCTTTGGGGGTAAATACAATCTACCTGACCCCAATCTTTTCTGCTCCTTCTAACCATAAATATGACACCCGCGATTATTACCAGGTGGACGATGTGTTTGGGGGAGCTTCTGCCCTCAATCGCTTGTTGTTGGATATGCATCAGCGTGGGATGAAATTAATCCTGGATGGAGTATTTAATCACTGTGGCGAAGAATTCTTTGCTTTCCAGGATGTATTAAAAAAAGGTAAGTCATCAACGTTTTCAAATTGGTTTAATATTTTTGGTTACCCATTGTCCAAAAATCCCTTAAATTACAATTGTTGTGGTGATGCTAGCTATCTACCTAAACTCAATCATGCCAACCCAGAAGTTAATGAATATTTTTTGGAAGTTGGAAAATACTGGATTGAAGAATTTGATATTGACGGATGGCGACTGGATGTCCCGTTTAAAATTCAGAAAAGATTTTGGAAGGATTTTCGCAAAATTATTAAAACGGCAAAAAAAGACACTTTTTTGTTTGGTGAGGTTTGGCGCGATGGAAGGACATGGGTAAACGGCGAGACATTTGACGGATTTACTAATTATTCATTGCGCGGATTAATATTAGATTATTGCATGACAGAATTCTTGGATGCTGAGGACTATCTGTATGAAGCGAATGCTTTACGCGAATCACTGGGAGATGCTGCATACTGTATGGTGAATTTACTTGGATCACACGATACCACAAGATTGTTAACCATTTTTGACGAGGACGTTAATAGAGCTTTGCTTGCGTGGGTATTGCTTCTAACTGAAGTTGGAATTCCTTTGATCTATTATGGAGATGAGGTTGGCATGTTGGGAAACAACGATCCTGACTGCAGAAGAACAATGATATGGGAAGAAAATAAAAAGAACACGAGAATATATAATACAATTCGCTCGCTTATATCACTTCGAGAAAATTCCAAGGCACTTACTAACGGCACATTCGAGTCTCTTTTTTCTTTTGTTGGGGTTGCTGCATATAAAAGACATTACCAAAACGAGGAAATTATTGTTGTCATGAACGCTCGAGATGATGTACACAACATTAGGATACCCGTTCGTTCAACAAGAACCACATATTATGATTATCCCAGCAAAAATGTTGTAAATGTAAAAGACGGTGAAATTCTTTTTAGTTATTTTCCTGCTTGTGATTTCAAGATTTTCACTTCCAAGATTGTCTGAGAATCTAGTCCTGGATTCTATTAATTTCCAAAACCCTTCTCTTGATCATTTTCCAACCCCCAAAATGGTTCTGGTTTGATTTTCAAAAACAGACTCTTTATTTTATAATCGAGACGCCAAACCAGGTGATTTAGTCGAAAATTCCCGGTGAGGTTTTAATACCATTAGCACACCATTTAGCCTCCTCCCCTCTGTAAGGGGAGGGGGCTTTCATATATGTAGGGGATGAAATGAATACGATCCTTGATCCTCACAAGAATTTGCCCATATGGACCTCGAGCGCTGGTTCCCCGGGGGAAAACGAGAGAAAAACCTAATTATCTTTACAGGAGAATAGATATGCCAAAAATATTGCACTTTGCAGACTCACACATTGATATGGCCAACTACGGCCGGCAGGATCCAGAAACCGGACTGCCCCTCAGGGTGATGGATTTTTTAAAATCACTCGACCAGATTGTAGACACTGCGATCGCTGAAAAGGTGGACTGCGTATTATTTGCCGGTGATGCCTATAAAAACAGGGACCCGGCACCGGACCTTCCAGAGAGAGTGGGGGAGGAGGATTGACGTGCCCAAAAACTGATCCAGAAGTTAAGTTAGGATCAGTACATACAGGAGGCAGAAAAGATGGTAAAAAGGATTCGCTATTCACCTGAGCAGATCATCACCAAATTGCGTGAAGCAAAAGTATATCTCAGCCAGGGCAAGACAGTCGGTCAGGCCTGTAAATCCCTTGAAGTAAGCGGACAAACCTATTATTGCTGGCGGGTTTGTCTGCACTGAGAGGAAAATCATAACATCGGGGTGGCGCAGCGTTGCCGACATGCCACAAGATCCATATCAAAGAATTGTCCTCTTTATTCGGAATGATCCAATACAGATCTACTTCTATGGAATAGATAATTTCATCCACAAATAATATTCAGCTGTCGATGTGTTTGAATTCAGTCCAGAAGATATAGCTGCTGCCCAAAAGAGAAATGGCCAGCGCAAAATTCACTGCTCCCATAGTCAGCATAAAAAAATAGTGTCCCTGTGAAAAACGATCCAGCAAAACTCCGCAGGTGATCATAACTGCCAGGGCCAGGAAAAAACCGGGGCGGAAGAACTGCCACAGGCGGGGACCTTTCAGCTGG
>Ga0307990_1001964_pt1 | contig 16841 bp, 16 predicted proteins | sample EllFjometagen129_FD_203168 | JGI IMG/M metagenome (GOLD analysis project Ga0307990, IMG submission 203168) | Marine microbial communities from Ellis Fjord, Antarctic Ocean - #129 | ecosystem: Environmental > Aquatic > Marine > Unclassified | place: Southern Ocean | collected 2014-10-08
GATAGGTGTTCTACTTAAACAAGCACGAAAAGAGGCGGGACTAACCCAGGAACAAGTAGCAGAGCAGTTGAACACGAAAAAATCTGCCATTTCCCGAATTGAAAATCACGCAGAAGATATTCGTCTTTCAACACTGGAAAATTTTGCTGAGGCTGTCGGTAAAAATCTTCGTTTGGAGTTAGCTTGAAATATGTTTACCCCAACGCGACGTAGGACTGTATAACCCCGAGGCCAGATCTATCATGGCTGACTTCTTACTCGATAAAACTTGCGTCCAGCTTTGGTGGACTCTGAATCGTACTAGACTTCGTTATTTTTGGTTGCTTCAAAGCTTAAGATCTCAACCCAGTTTGTATCAGACAAAGAGTAAACCCCCTGTATGGAATACTCTGTTCCCACCACAAGGTTGGTCATGTGAAGCCCTGAAGTGCCATTCTTGCCTGACACCAGTTTTTTCACTGAGGCTATAAAATTTGCTCGGGGATTAGCTTGCAAAATTTAACCTTGCGACAGTATCATATTATGATACTATTATCACATGAATAAAGCGCATAGGAAAACTCTTGAAAACATTTTCAAAAAGCCCGAACGCTCTGATATTCCTTGGAAGAACATTGAATCACTTGTTCTTGCGCTAGGAGGGGAAATTTCTGAAGGACGTGGTTCACGTGTCAGATTCTACCTTAATGGAGTTAAAGCGGTTTTCCACAGACCACACCCCCAACGAATGACGGTAAAAGGTGCGGTTAAATCGATAAGACGTTTTTTTCAAGAAGCGGAGGTGACATTATGATGGAATACAAAAGTTATATGGGGCATGTTGAGTTTGATGATCAGGCCGGAATTTTTCATGGAGAGGTGGTTAACATGCGGGATGTTGTTACCTTTCAGGGTGAGAGTGTGGAACAGATCCGTAGAGCATTCAAAGAATCGATTGATGACTATCTGGAATTTTGCGCGGAGAGAGGAGAATCTCCAGAAAAGCCCTATTCCGGTAAATTTGTTGTTCGAATGGAACCGGAGCTACACAAGAAAGTTGCACTCTATGCGAAGAAAGATCGTAAGAGCCTCAATGCCTGGGTGAATGAAGCCCTTGAAGAGGCTGCGGAATATAGGCCAAATGAGCCGAAGGCGAGAGCAACTATATTAGAAAAATGATACAAAGCGAAAAGTTCTTAAATAACTTATAAATCAAACAGTTACATATGCTGAGCGCCAAGATTTCACTTAACTTCGTGCCATTCAGGGCAGACCCTGAAGCCCTTTAAGTCCTAAATTTCGGGCTGACCCCGATATCTATGCTTTTAACAGAGGAGGGGGAATAATGAACTCTGTTTGCAATCTGCGTTAAAGGTTAACTGTTGGTTGTTTGTGCATACTAATTTATAAAAAAAGCCGTCCGCTTGCATGCAGTTCAACGCAGCAATTCTCCCCCTGGAGGGACGAGCTCCGTCTCGTCCGTTCGCACGAAGCAACGTATAGGTCTTAGCATTGGAATCAAAGAGCAGCTAATAAAGATCGCAAGACAGAATAGCGGGGCGTTTACACTTCAAAATGTAAGAAATGCCGATATTTCGATTCGTACTTTTTACCGGATGCGTGATGCAGGAGAGGTAATCTGCATTTCACGTGGGGTCTACCAACTTGCTGACAACTATGAGGGATCGCAAGGTTCTCCAGAATATGCCATTATCAAAGCACGTATTCCCCAATCTGTTCTATGCCTTGTCTCTGCTCTATATCACCATGAACTGACAGTAGAGATTCCTCGCTGTGTACATATTGCTATTAAAAGAAATTCACCTATCCCCAGAATTAACTATCCTAAACTCCGAATCTACAGGATGTCAGAAAAATCATATAACTCAGGAATTGATCAACAACTAATTGATGGTGTCAGCCTGAACATATATTCGCCTGAGAAAACCATTGCGGATTGTTTTAAGTACCGTAATCAACTGGGAACATATCTAGCCGTTGAAGCACTAAAAAAATACCTTTCTCGAAAAAATGCGAAACCATCAACAGTGCTTAAAATGGCAGAGGAAATAAACAGGCGGATCTTGCCGGAGTAATTCTCCCAGACTCTTAAAACTCCAAAAGCCCCATAAAAATCGTCCTCTAAGGGCTAAAAGCAGCCTATTTCTGGTATTAAATACTTAATATACAACAACATACAGAGGCTTAGCGTCAAAAAACCCTCAGCGTGTCTTAACTCTCAACTCTCTCAACTTTCTCCACTCTCACTGCAAAGCCAACAAAATAAAAACCGGATAATATCGAAAAGAGTTTCATACTGATTGACAACAAGATTTACTTTATCCATACTGATTTCCATGGATTACAGACAAATATGAACGAACTGCATATACTACCTTGCCGCGATTCCGAGCAGATGGCCGCATCACGAAAGCAGGAGCTGGGCATGTCCAGCGATGTTGCGGCCTCACTAGGGCGCTCCGCCGTGTTAGCATCATATGCAGGTCGCTACGTCACTAATACAGGTCAGAAAGTTGTTTGGCGTGATGCCGTGCAAGCAGCCTGTGCCGCTAAGCAAAGTATTGCCCCGGACGCGACACTGCCGCATAACGACACGGATATATTTCCGAAAACCAGAGTCCAGGTCACAAATGAGACAACACTGAGAGCCTCTAAGCGTTTTGTTGAGCGAGGATTGCGTCCCATAGCTCTTAACTTCGCCAACGACATCTGTCCCGGCGGAGGCTTCCTTAATGGAGCCAAAGCACAGGAGGAGGTTCTCTGCCGATCAAGTGCTCTCTACCAGACGCTAAATGATGACCCAATGTACCGTGAACATCGAAAAAGGAAACAACCGGACTCAACGGACTGGGCAATCTATTCACCTGACACCCCTGTATTCCGGACCGATGAAGGAACAGCGCTTGAGAATCCCTGGCTTCTAAGCTTCATCACATGTGCCGCCCCTTATGCTCCTGCTATCGGTCAGCCGCAATCCGGAGATCTCTTGCAGAAACGGATTCATCGTGTGCTAAAAATTGCACAATCATACGGCTATACTGCATTAGTCTTGGGGGCATGGGGTTGCGGAGCCTTTGAAAACGATCCACATCGTACCGCCAGCGACTTTCGTCAGGCGTTGGAGGCCGACTTCAGCGGGGCATTCTCCGATATCGTCTTCGCTATCACGGACTGGTCACCGGAACGAAAATCCCTCGGGCCATTCCGTGATGTTTTTACCGTTGAGGATTGAATAGCCTACCTGAAACATGTTGCGATACCAGAGTATCACCGAGACAACTTCCATCCCCAGCCAGCTATCCCTGCAGGTCTCGTACATTCACTTGACGAATATGATCTACGCTCAATTCAGAGTGAGATGCGTCAAAACGATATGCCGTCAGAGGGCCGCCATTCCCCGCAGAGTAGTCCACACAAAAAGTATTAGGTGAATCCAGCTGCACTTCACCCGTCCGCCAGTAATGACCGAAGAACACAGGTTTTTGTGACTCAGAATAGGCCCAGGCCTCACCGTCATATACAATTCCATCCAACTGCCGGTTTATATTTGCGACTGAATCCACCGCCTCGCACCATGTTTTCGGACACTCTTTCCACCATGAGACCCGCGCAGAATGTCGTTTGTTTTTGTCTTTATCCATAAAAAACAACCCATTCGGCAACTTAACCTCGGGCCCCTTCAACAAAATCTCTATCGTTTTAAACATCTTGTGATTTTCATCGGCAGCATCAACCCAGGGGAGAGCATCCATATACCAAGCGTTACCCTCTTTACGCAGGTTGTTCAAATGTGAAGACGACCAGCACGCATGCACTGCTCTGAATGCCGATGTTTCAATGGCTACAGGAAGCGTTGAAAACCATGCGATAACAGAATTGATCTCCGCTTCATGCCCCGCATAGCTATTCATGAACTCCTTGTGCTGTTCTATGTTTTTTATCTCGGTGTGAGGGCGAATGTATTCACCGGGGCTGTCAGGATATTCCGTATGATACTGAACAGCATTGAACTCGTGATTTCCCATCAAGCAGATGGCGATCCCTTGCTCAACTAACGCACGAACCGTCTGCACGACCTCACGGCATTTCGGCCCCCGATCAATTAAATCCCCAAGAAAAAGCAATGTCCGACCTTTAGGATGACTCCATTGCTGACCGGAACAGCCATATTCAAGTTGCTTTAAGAGCTTATCCAATGCATCAAACTGTCCATGCACATCCCCAACAATATCTATCTGTGATAATTCCATAATAATTTTTTATTTTATTCTATAGCGGCTTACTCTGCTCGTTGAACAGCTCTTATTTTTGCTGATCCATTAGTAATAGTTACACATACTGACACATGGAGAATATCATCAACAGGTGCATTATAGCCGACACCCACCACAAGAAGAAGACATACGGACGGCTACCTAAATTCATCATCAAACAACCGCCCAACTAACATGGCAAAGTTATCCTGTCATTCATCACTCATTGATATATGACTGGCAACCTCACCTGTATCCCAAAACAAAACAGTACGCTTACATCCCCCTTTTTTCGATTCAGTCTTGAAGCGGACTTTTCCAAGTTTGGCTGACGTTATGCGGATTGAGACCGTAAAATAAACGCAATGATCGTGATATCCATCAAACTCATCAATATATACAGCCTCTCCGGGAAGCACATCTATATAAGATTTAGCACTTTCCTCTATTATGTAGACACCGTCATCATCTGATTGATTGCCAATGTTACCACACTTCACCAAGCCCAGTGTTTCCGCCGATGAGTTCACAAAAAACAGCTTATCCTTATCCCTCTCCACCCAGAATACAGCTTTCCTCGCATTCGGATCGGGCGGTATCAGGTTAGCATAAGTTCCCATGGTATACCGCTTCGGCTCCACCCAAATATATTTATCCTTCACCCTTTGATCATCCGACATCTACACCTCCCAATCCAGCACCGACATTCAAAACAAAATCTACATAATATTTTGTACACTATTTCACCCATAGATTTATCGACAAATCTCTGATATACGTTAATCGCTTCCACTTGTGTTTCAATAATTTAATTCGACTAAACAACAGGCATCAGGATAGTAGGTTATTATATAAATAACAAGGCTTTGTTAATTTTTTCACTAGAAACATCCCCAGCAAAATGATATAAGTAATTTGTTGTTTTAAACAAGGAGTTGATTTTAATTCCTCAAATTCATAACGCTAATTTAACCTAAATTGCTGGCGTTTAACAAACTGTGCTAAATTAAGGATAGATAATGAAATCTTTTAAACCGATCATTCAGACGATCACAAACTCCCGCCCTTCGCCACTTTTTCTGGGAGGATTGTGTCCTTCCCTCTGGCATGTTCCTCTTCCAGATATTTCTGACTGTTCCTTCGAACAGGAGCTTGACAGAGTTTGCAATGCCTACAAGCAACACCAGCTTGATGTTAACAAAAGACTATACTCGGGAAACGACTATAATGAATACCTTGCGGTGATTGAGCAAACCTCCCTGAATAATGTTAATCTGTCATGGACAGTGGCCAAGGGGTTTAAATATTTTCGAAATAATAATGAAACTTTATGTTTTAACCGACAGTGCAAACTGACCAAACATCTTGATATGCATGTTGAGCCAACACACGCTTCTCTTTCTATAAAATAACTACTTTGCAATTACAAAGTTTATTAATAGCCAGCTATACTGACCCCGCAAGTGTCGAGTCTTTGCTAAAATGATTTTTTTGCCCGCGACCACCGAAGGTAGAGGCGGGAGCGAATCGACGGCAACGAACGAAGTGAAGGAAAAAGTGGACCTCACCTACGCATTTACAGTTATTCAAAGCCTTTTACTGTAGCCGAGTTCCTTGCTTGCCACTGAGTAACATTGCTTGCGGACGTATACAGACCTAAAAAACAACGAAGCAATGACACACTACGCACCCAAATCTGTGTAATCTGTGGATAAAAAACAGCCAAGCAATGACACATCGCACCCGCACTACGCACCCCATTTTTATAACAATCGTGAAAATATCGTCCATAAGTTTAAAAAAAACTTACTGCGAGACATCCACTTTATAAAAACGTTTTGGTGCGCCGGAGTTATCTGTAAAGCTGGATGTCGGTCCAGGAAGGGTCTGCAACACATTATAAGGTCCTGCGGGGTGATCTGCATACCATACCCGATAGGTACGATCAGAGATTGCTGGCCAGCTTATTGTATGTCCTTGTATATTGAGTGCAAAAAATGAACTGGACTGCCAGGGATTCGATCCGGCTATATACTCATCAAGATTTGAGAATGTGTCGGTGTCTGAATCATCAGTACTATCATCCAGAAAAGGATTGAACCCATAGAGCTCCTCCCACCAGGTCGGCATTCCGTCATTATCGTATACCGAGAGAGTGAAAGATGGACCGAAGGCATGTTCAACCATGGATGTGTCGGTCAACACAGCCTTCAGTGTATGCACACCGACAGGTGATGCGGGTATCTCAGTGTAATGGATCGGCTGTCCCACCAGCTCGGGATTGGTTACTACCTGGGTGCCTACGGTGTCGATCCAGACACCCCCAGTTGCATAATAAGAACCTGAATAAATATACTCAAAGCGAATATATATTCCCTGACCGGCATACGGGGAAAGGTCAACATCAATATTCATCCAATCGGAATCACTATTTGATATCATCCAGACTTCCGTAAAATTTACTTTATCAAAGGAAATGTATATCTTAAACGTTTCAGTAGATAATTTATATTTTGTTCTAACCTTCAAAAAGCTATTTGTATTCGGTGTAATAGTTGCATGGGATGTCAAAGTATATGGTGTATAAAATTCCCCCGTTGGTTCTTTGTAAAAGCAGTTCTCAACACCACCGGTTGGGGCGCAGATCCAATCTTTATATGTGGAGGTGGATGTAATCTCAAACACCGAAAAATCATGACAGTCGTCCATCTCACTCTCCGTACTAGAAAATCGGCGTGATGCAAGGGTGGTATCAGTGTAAAACTCCTCCCAGTTATACCAAGTTCCGGAATTGACGGAGAGATCGTCAATCCAGACCCCACCAGTCGTATACCAGGGGTTCCCGTAAGGGAGTATAAAGCGAAGAATCACCTGCTGGCCAGCATAGGCAGCAAGGGAAACACTTTTATGCTCAAAATCGGTACCAACATACTGGTTTCCCACCAGACTCATTAAAGACGTAAACGTGTCTCCTCCATCAGTAGAAACAGAAAGCGTGAAAGTATTTGCATATAATTGGTATTTAACCCAGAAAGAGAGGGATGTGGAGTTATCAGGCACTAACACCTCATCCAACACGATTGAAACCAAGCCATTCACACCGGAGTACCAGCAGTTACTGTTATTGCGGCCCTCTGCTGATATTGACCATCCTACATTATCTGACGGCAGCACTGACGCATCCGAACTCCATAACCCCGATAGTTGCTGGGCCAGATTATAGAGTGTAAGTGTATCGGCCTCGGCTTCAAGTCGTTTTGGAAGAATCCACTGAACTTCGACTGCTTGATCCACAACACCGGTCACAGAGCTCTCCTTCGGAAATGCAATAAGCTGGGGACGAATAGAGGTTACCCCGTCATCCAGTGCATCCCCCGCAACATTGTTTGCAAGCCACCAGCCATTATTTGTTCCACCCCAGCCATAGTTGATATGATAGGTAGTAACACCACTGTCAACCATTAGTCCATCGGCAACAATGGCGTGACCGGGTATGGCAACAATACATGGGAATCCTGCTCGAAGATCAGCCTCTAACGGTGACGTCAGTGCCGCCAGGGACGAATGCGTTGCAACGCTCTCATAATAAAAGAATGAGCTGAGCCGATTTCCCAGATTAAATGTACTGGCACTAGTTCCGTTTGCTTCATAATCAGCCTCAACGGCTACGCCAAGCTCATACATCAATTCACCAACAGCATTTTCCGCAACCTCCGGATTTGCCGTATAGGCACCATAAGCGTTTTGCATTGCCCCCCAATCATAGACATCAGAGAAATCCGCACTATGTGCACCTTGAATTGTTCCCGAGTCATCCATATATGAGTTTGAACCGGTACCATGCAATGGCCACTGGTGAAAATTCATAATAATATCACACTTTTTTTGTAACTATTCAGGTGGCACCACAGTTGATTTGCCGGTGTAAATATTTTACCAAACTCCCCCAAAGAGTCCAACAAAAATATAAATCACAAAAAACTTTTATGGTGAACCTGCCGAATATGCAGTCTCCCCTCTTGCGGCTATTTAGGTTTTGGGTTATAGTGTCACAGAAGTTTTGTTTGTAGTTGTTGAGTTTCTGCTGTTTTTCAACAGTGGTTCTAAGTCGCGAGGGGAGTAAATAGTATGATGGGGATCAAGCGTGTTTTTTGTGATTGGGGGAACCAGAGGATTTGTTTATGTACATAACCATTGGAATCATGATTGCAGCAGTAATTTTTTCTTTTCTCTGGAATTGCTTTACTCTATGGCTGTCAGCAAAGATCATTCGTGCTCCGGGAGGTCGCTGGAATAACTGTGTTCAAATAATGTACAAATACATCGGGGTGGCGGTGTTGACGGCTTTGGCCAGTACTTTTTCGATGATTTTTCTTGAAGGAACAAGTTTAATCGCAGCTTGTATCCTGATAATCAGCATGTCTATATATTATATTACCCGTATTACAATGGAGAATCTGGAAATCAGTTTTCTTATGTTTATCCTGCTTTGCATTATAGAATCGGCAATCGAGACGGGATTTTCCTTTGCTCTAGTGTTTGTCGATAATGCCTTCCCATTTATTGAGCAGTTCAAAGAGATGCTGGAACCCATTGCTGGCAAATTCTAAAGGCAGGCTGTAGGGTTTTCAGGTTGCTTTTTACTATTCGGACTTGTCCTTTTTTGCAATGAATTGAACCTTCGACTCTTGTTGTGTAGCGGGAAGGTTGGGCTGGGGACTGCCCGCCTTCAGGGACGGGCGGATCGCCTTCCGCACCCATGCCAATAGACCAGTGCTCGTTTTGTCCATCTCCATCTCTGCTTCCTTCAATATGGATTCCCATGCAGTAGCAAATCCCGGTGCTTTTTCGTACATCAAGTGAATTGCTTTATCGTAAAGATAAAGGGTTTGTAATTCTGTTCTGTCGGGACGATTCTTCAGCGCAGCAAGCGAGATGCGGAGATTATCGTTCTGTTTTTTGAGCGTCGCAAGTTCCTCAAGCTGAGCCTTGTTTCCCTGTGAGGTAATAGTCATCTGAGTGTGGAGATGCTCGCGCAGAAGACGATTATCCTTTACGATCGCTCGACGTCGACTCCAGCCATCTATAGCGATAATGACTGTGATAGCCAGACCAAGTAACAGGCCGAGGGTGAATGGGTTGGTGAGCAGTTCCATGAGCATCTCCTAATCTTCATTGTCTGAACTATAAAATTATCGTTAATTGTCTGTTTCATTAAAAAAGGGGTTTTGGCAATTATTCTCTCAAGTCCTATCACAAAAAACAAGCCGAATTTCGCGGGTTATTGCGGCATATACGGAGCCATTACAGTCAGCATTCCCCAGGCAATCAAACAAGCCACCAATGCCGAAAGTGAACCGATCTTCAGCCAATCCACAAATTTAATGTTAACATGCGACTGCTTTTCCAGCATTCCAAGGGCAACAATGTTGGCTGTACTTCCAATAAGGGTAATATTCCCTCCAAAGCAGGCACCAAACAACAGAGCCCACCACAGGGGCATAGCAGGCATGGTTTCACTCAAAGCCGTAATCACAGGCGAAAAGGCAGCCACAAAAATCACATTATCAACAAATGCGGAACCGATAGCGGTGGTAGCCATAATCGATGGAATAAGAATCACCGGTTTATCTCCACAGACCTTGATGAAGTTATCGGCAATTATGTTAGTCACACCTGTATATTCAAGAGTTCCGGCAATTGCGAAGAGCAGCATAAAAAACAGCAATGTCCACCAATCGACTTCATGCTCAACATAATAGCGGGCACGATTACGTTTAAAAATCATAATCACTCCAGCGCAGGCCAATGGAGCAACCAGCAAAATACTGTTTTTATCAAGCTGCAACCACTCTTCCAATGCATGATGAGAGGCAATAAATGCTAGAGTCAACAACAGAACTGCCAGTCCGCGTTTGTAGGGCACAACCACTTTAGGCACCAGACTCAGCTGTCGGTCCATACGATCTTTCAGCCGTTCATCAAAAAGGCTTAGCTCCTTACGAAACCAGAACATCGTCACAGCAACGCAGGAACCGAGCGATACCAGCATAATGGGAAAAGCCCAGCGTGCAAAATCGCCGAAGGTCAATCCTGCCTGCGTGCCGATAAATATACCAACCGGATTACCCATCATTGTGCCGGCACTGCCAATATTGGTACAGAGCACACAGATGATGATATAAGGTGCCGGATTCAGTTTCAAGCGATCACATACCTGAAAAATGAGTGTGGCAATAAAAATAATCGATGTTACCTCATCCACGGCGCACGCAAGCAACGCAGAGGCAATCGACGTTGCCGCAATAAATTTCCTGCCTGTCATATTAGGAATAGAGATCAGAGCCTGCACCACCCATGTAAAAAAGCCAAGGTCGCGCAATGCACCAACCACAATCATCATTCCCACCAGAAATAAGATCACAGGCAACGCCGCTGCTTCAACGAAGTGGGGAATATTCAATGATTTGGTAAACACCAGCACACCCAGCCCCAGAAAGGCAATCGACAGCCGGAAAGACCAGAAGAAAAGCGTACCCATAATGATTGCCAGAAAAACACTTGTGGCTGTCGACTGCTGCGCATTTAATCCGCAAAACGTACCGCCGACACCCAGTCCGATGCTGATTGACAACAATATGACTAAGCGGATGATTAGCTGTCTGGTCGAAAGAACTTCACTGTTACTATCGTCATGCATGTTTATTTATTCCTCTATATGTTATGCCCAGAAAATTTGCGCATTAAAGCTGTGTATGTTAACGACTCCCAAAAAATGGCGACCCTCAACCACCTGAATTTGACGCACATTCTTCATTAGAAATATTTTTGCCAGCTGAATGGCAGGTATATCAGGATGTACACTGACATATTCATCATGCATAAAGTCGGCAATCTTGGTCTCTTCATCCTTGCGTAGCACCTCCGCAAATGGCTCAAAGTTTTCGATTGGAGAGAGATCCTCCATCCAGAGAAGATGCTGCGGTAGACTTTGGCGAAGCAGATCTTCAATAGCAATTGTTCCACGCAGGTCCCCCTCTTCATCCACGATGGGAATATCCATCACCCGGTGTGCACAAAATGCATGAATGGCATCTGAGAGCGTATTGCTTTCATCCAGTACCACCGGATTACAATCCATAACACTCTCCGCATTCAATTTTACGGTAATATTCTCAGCACCCTCTGTGATAATCCCATATACCTCACGTGCGCTTGTCGCAACACAGAGTCGTTTAATGACCGGCTTGTTATTCAAGAGTTTACTCAATGATGCCATCAAACGCAGATAAGCACCTGGATCAGACTTGGGGGTAAGGATCAACACAACAACGTGAACAGGATCTTCGCCCGATGCTTCAAAATCAACGCCTTTGGCCGAAGTGGCAACAGCTAGAACAGGACTTGATATCTCAGCAAGTCTGGCATGCGGCAAAGCCAGACCAGAGGCCAGCACCGTTGGTGCCTGCAATTCGCGTTCAATCACAGCCTTGACAACATCATCGCGTTCAAAACCCTTATATTTGCGATACAACGCATCAACCATACGCTTGAGTAGCTCATCACGCGAGGTAGCTTCCGTGTTACATAAAACGCACGTTTCATCCAGATAGTAGTTCAACCTGATCTCATTACTTGTCATTATTTCCAAACATCCTTCCACTTGAAACAATTGAGAGTTCTAACCGATATTCATTATCAATACCCTCTACGTTGTTATGCTAACAAAAAATTTAACATTTCCAAAGAGCGCTTTTATATAAAGGAATAATATTCTTTGTTTAGTTTTTCAGGTGTTGTCGATTCTGATTGTTGGTGCATGAGCACGAAGACTATTTAGATAATCTGTTCGGCGGATTATCTGGAACAGGTATTCCTGCCGTACTCGTACCAAGGTCCAATCATCTCAGGTAGAGGCATATCTGATCCCCTCTTAGCCGTCAATTCCTTGATAAAGCCTAATGCCAATTTCACGAACATGACAAACATGACTTGCACGAGCCCGATCACCGACAGAATCGCCAGACGAAACGGAACAAGGAGGTATTGTCTTCTATTCATATTCTCCTATGGAACATCGCAAGATCCTCCTGAGGCGCGACCTTCAGCACATCGCCTGGATTCTTGTCCGGCGTAATGCAGCAAATTCCGGCACTGGTCAACGACATGAGTGTTGGCCCCTCGGTGACATCGGTGATGTTCAGGCGAAACTTCCGTGCAGTGACCGGTGCAAAAGTTGCGTCTAGGGTCGCACCGAGGTCCTCACCCCTGTAACACACCTTCCATCAATCGCCTTCTTCAATTCCAGCAACGCTTCGACGCTTGAGTCGGAGAGACGTCCGGTTTTGTCGGGCGCGACATCGAGCAGCAAGTTGCCGTCCGCAGCGGTGACATCACGATACACCCGGTAAAGCTCGCGAATCGGGCGAGGATTGTCGCTAGCGCACCAAAACCAATGCTTCGCAAGGCAATCGCAGTGCTCATAACCCATCTGGTACATCTTACCCTGCCACGTCTGTTCAGCGGTGAACTGACCGGGTTTGCAGGGGTGACGTTCTGTGTTCAGCACATCGGTCGGCCATGCCACCTGGCACTTTTCGACTGTAAGGGGTCCTTTCGGGGGCGCGGTGCCGTGGTTGAATAGCACGATCGTACTGGGGCGGAGCCGCTTGATCATATCGTAAATCTTGCTGCGTTGCTCGGTGCTGGCGGCTCGTGGGATGTCGAGCCAGTAGTAGCTGACTTCCGGGTAGCGTGTGATTAACTCAGTCAGTTGGTCTTGCGTGAACTGATAGAAATCATCCGGCAAATTACCGGCTTTCCATTGCGGGCGGGGTGGAATGGAGTTGTTGCGGAAGTCGAGCAGACACCAATAAAGGCCCGGTGCGACTCCATATTTCCTGCACGCTTTGACGAACTCGGCAATGACATCAGTTTTGTTGCCGCTGGTGGCGATGTCATAATCGAACTCCCTGCCGCGGAACTGTACCTTGCTGTCCCATAGGCAGTGTCCTGCTGTGTGCTTGGCTGTCAGCACGGCGTACTTCATGCCGGCATCGCGGGCCACCCGTATCCATTGGTCCACATCAAGATTCGTCGGCGCGTACAACGTGGAAGGTTCAGCAGCATTGCGCGGGTCGTTCTCGTTGGCTCGACCGGTGAAAGTGGCCATTCCAAAATGGATGAACATGCCATATTTGTATGACCGCCATTCAGTCAGGGCCTCACTGTGATGTTCCTTTGGGTGCCTGGCATCCTTCTCATGTTCTGCGGCAGATGAATTGAAGATGATGGCCGCGAGTACAATTATTGTGACTGCTGTTTTATCAACCATGGGCATGTTGTTGTCCTTCCTTGTTTTGAACCGAACGATTAGGTCAGTTTCCGGCGGCACGACGGTAAATTGCACCTACCTTGTTGAACATCATTTTATTTGAAGATTCAAACTCAACTACGCCTTCACCCTTTTGGCTTTTCTTTAGAGTTTCAGCGGTGCATTCATTTGGTATTTCTACGGGGAATGGCATGCCTCCCCGTAGATAAATTTGTCGACAGAATATTCGAATTACCTCAGTCGGTATCATTCCAAGGTTCTGTAAAACCCCTTCGACTTGAAGTTTCACTTGGGGTTCAATTCTTGCGTGTATAACTGCTGTTTTAATGTTGAATAATGTATCACATATGCACCACGCTGGCAATCGTTCTTTTGTTCAACGTCGTGAATGACCATCTTTTCAAAACAAGCGAAGCGCGGCTTTAAAAGCATGTGTCCATTCATTTGTTGTCTATCTCCTTGTTCACGAGGGATTATGTGATGCCCTTTGCCATAGCGCGCTGCATGGTCTGATAAGATGTTCTGGTAGCGAATGCTCCCGCCTGGCTTGCGGTCAACGGAGTTTGCCGTAGCGGTTTTCTCGCCGAGATGGAGCGTAACGACATGGCCGTCCGACGGTGATGTCAGGGTCAGGCGAACCGTTCCTGCGGCTGCCCTGCCAAAGTCGACGAAATAGTGGCCATCTCCCTTCTTCGTGAATTCTGATGGCGCGACATCCTGTTTTACCACCGAATACCCCGGCGTTGAATACGTCCCCAACGTCTTGGCGGTCACAAACCGTTGTGGTTGCGCCCACGCGCTCCCGCCCCCCTTTCGTGTCCAGGTCTTCACTTTCCAGGAATAGGATTGGTTTGGAGACAACTCCTTGCCTCGATAAGCAACGTTTATCGAGACATCAGAATCGACCTTGCCACTGTCCCACATGTCGGCCTGATCTTTGTCCAATTTTTCCAGTTCGCTCGAAACCAGTATACGATAAGCTGATTGTACATCGTTCTTACTGGATGAATGCACAATCCACCCAAACTCAGGGGTAGCATCTGTGATGCCGGTAACCATTGATCCGCAAAGGAATTCCATCATCATGCCGGAGGGGGTTCGCTCCTCAGCAGCGATATTGCCGCAGACAATCATTATCAGCGTACATCTCAAAGGTCATTCGTGTGACTGAGTAGATTCGGTTTGCTCCGAACCCGTGGGAAACAGACATCTTACATCCGCTGGCAAACAAGATCACCAGCAACAGTATTATGTATAATTTTTTTGCATAACGTCTGCCATGATGCGGGAGGAATAGCGCAGAGCTACGCGACGCGCTATTTCTCGTCGACATCGATGGATTTGTTGGCCTCTGTCTTTTCCTGAGGCGTTATTTTGATCTCCTGAATCATCCACTTTGTGAAGCCCAGAATGGAATGGGGGTCGGTCTCGGGGCCGACTGGACGCCCGCGGCCAGTCCCATTGGGAAAAAGATTCAGGTAGTAGTGCATTTTGGGATTATGTTTAGGGAGCCCGGCTTTCCAGTAGGTCTTCATCCAGTCGCGTTCGATGAAAGGGTAGTACTGCTTTGACTTCCAGATGATAGGGCCGTAGTAAAATATGTATTCCTTGCCTTGGTCTATTGTCCACTTCGCTCCCTTAACGACTGGTTCTGGCTTCGACCATCCCTTTTTGAGGGGCCAGTGCCTGTTGAACTGGTGGCACTCGTAGGCAACACCTTCCATCTTCGCCAGTATTGCTTGCGCTTTTGCATTTTCTGTGAAGAAGGAAGGCTCCTCCACCATCTGGATCAGTTTGTAGTTGTCGTGCTTGAGTATGCCTTTCGTGTGAGCATCCTTGAAGAGGGCTCTGATATCATCCACATCCTTGCCAAAAAGAAAACGGGTATCTTGCTTAAATGGTCCGGGTTTTGCGTCTTTGTAGCCCCTCTGAATTGCAAGCCTGTATTCACGGCAAATCAGTATGTGCTCTATCCCGGCGCCTTTGTCCTCCCAGTTCTTTATTGTTTTGACGAGAAGGTTTTTTTCTGGATTCAGGTCATCACGTTTCTCGGAAAGTCCCCAGTAATATTCGAAGAACATCAATTTAGTTTTGAAATCACCGTCCAGCCATCCCATGACAGTGTCCAGATGCTCGGCAACGAAGGGGTATCTCCCCTTCTGCTCCACATATGTCGGCGTACCGGCCCACGAGCCGCCATGATTGCTCTTGTGGTCTCGCTCGTCTCTGGGCAACGGCCGAAGCCCAACATAACCGCACGGTCTATTCATGTTAGTCTCTTCTGCCCGTACACCCAGGCAGCCTGACAGCATGACCGACACCACCACGGTCATCGCTTGAACGTATCCATTTATCATTATCGGTTCTCCTCGCCTTTCTTCCAAAATCCAACGGTTAGTTCACGCGCGCGGTTTGCCGCGTCGCTGTGCAACGCTTGGCTCGACTGTTATTTCTTTATGTTCCTCCGACTAATCAAGTATTCTTGGTCTTCTTCTGTCTTGAATGAAATAACGCTCTTTTCGATTTCATCAAATGTGATCTTCTTGCCACGACACGTGACCATCACTGGAATCGATGTGCGAAGCTGGCATGTACGGCCTTTTTCAGAATAGATTGCAGCCTTTGACAACACTCCGCCTTTCCAGGCCATATCTACTATGAATCCACCGCGTGCGCAAAAACCTTTGACTTCTCCATCCGACCATGCTGTCGGTAAAGATGGCAGCAAATGAATCTGGCCGATATGCGACTGGACAAGCATCTCGCATACTCCGGATGCATATCCGAAATTACCGTCAATCTGGAATGGAGGATGAAATCCAAAAAGATTAACGTAATAATTGCCCTTTATCTGTTCTCTGAGCAGTTTGTAAGCTCGGTCACCGTCATGCAGGCGTGCCCATATATTGATTTTCCAGGCTTTGCTCCACCCTGTAGCTCCATCCCCGCGCGCATTCATTGATACTTTGGCCGCCTCAGCAAACACCGGTGTTGTAATCGGTGATATTTGGCGTCCGGGATGCACGGCGATCAGGTGCGACAGGTGCCTGTGCTTGTCCTTTGGGTTGTCAATATCTGCAGCCCATTCCTGGAGTTGGCCCCATTTCCCTATCTTAGGGCCAAGCAGACGCGCTCTCATTGACTCTACTTTCTTACGAAAGGCCGCATCTACTCCCAGCTCTTTTGAAGCTTCGATATAGTTTGTAAACAGATCATAAACCAACTGCTGTTCGTATGAGTTGCCTTCAGCTTTC
>Ga0307990_1001965_pt1 | contig 16838 bp, 24 predicted proteins | sample EllFjometagen129_FD_203168 | JGI IMG/M metagenome (GOLD analysis project Ga0307990, IMG submission 203168) | Marine microbial communities from Ellis Fjord, Antarctic Ocean - #129 | ecosystem: Environmental > Aquatic > Marine > Unclassified | place: Southern Ocean | collected 2014-10-08
GGTGTGTCACCAAACAACTATACCGCAGCTATTAACCCTTAGTATGGCGGTAGGTACAGGCGGCGATCACATTCCTGTCATGACTGAAAGCAATGGGCAGTTTTCTATTTTGACCCGGCCAGTTATTTTTACAGAGAAAACGGAAACCCTTGGAAATAAAGGGGACATTATGCTGGCGGATTTTTCTCAGTACGTAGTGGGATTGCGTGAGGGTATGAGATTTGATTCATCTATTCATGCATTATTTGAGTACGATGAAATTGTTAGCCGGATAATTGAGCGACATGATGGCCAGCCATTGTGGGATTCGGCTTTGACCTTGGAAGATGGATCAACGACCGTTTCTCCATTTGTGGTACTTGAGGCGAGGTAATCTTTAATATCCGGGGGGTGATATGCTCCCCGGATTTGAGGTAAATAATATGGCTACACGAACAGGTTTTGCCTGGCAGGCAGTTTTGCTTGATATTGATTTGCCGGCGGAGTATGCAGCAGAAGATATCGACAGGACGACTGCACTTGCTGACCTTGGATTTGAGGCAGGCGGCGTAATGGTATTTGTGCCAACAATAGATAGTGCTACCATTGGAGTTTTAGTACAGCGTGATGGTGAAATCGCTACTGTCCCAGTGGCTTTGCATTACAAAAAACCTTCAGACGATGCAACGGCCCCCTGGGCCACCACAGCCTCAACAGGTCTGTTTATGATAGAAGTTCCCTTTGGGGGGATTCGTTGGTTCAGAATCCTAACCGGAGCCGATCAGGCGGCAGACAGGGTTTTTTACGTGAAGGGAACTCTCTAATAATTTTCTTCGACTGACTTCTTTCTTGGACTTTAGAAGTCAGGTATTTTGTAACCCTACTGGGGGGGGGTATAGGCCTCAGGGCAGACAAGCCGATAGTGTCTGCCTTCAGAAATAACTTCGGCAGTTGGTGCTTTTATTACTCCGAAAGTGAATCGACACTGTGGGGGCCTGCCTTTGTGGTGGGCCTTCCTTAATTGATTCTGCGTCTGTTATAGAAAATGTGAACCATGGTGCACACCAATAACCGAATACCAAGCATATCTCTACCGTCAGCTTGAAGCCGCGCAGACTGAAAGGGTAATTTCGCCCATGGGCGAAAAGGTTATTTGTACCGTGGTACAAAAAGAGCATATCAATTAATTGATTCAACAAATGTTATAGATAATGTCCGCCATGGCGGACAAACTGAAGTTATCCCTGCTAATGAATCTCAGACCCGCCCCCTCGCCCGTCTCGAAGCAGATCAGCAGAGAGAAGCCTTCCTTTATAACTTCACTACTTATTTTTTCATATACTCATTTTATTATTGACTTATATATCTATATATGTTATCTTAAAGAAAAAAGGAGGTGACACCATGAAAGTTAAAATTAGTAAAAGAGCAATAATACAACGAATTAATCGCAAGCTGGCAAAACAGGATCAAAAATTAAACACATCACGAATGAAAAGTGCCGGGATTCATGACATGGGGCGATATTACATTGTTGACACTTACAGAAACGCTGTAGTTGATAGCCAGATCAACTTGGAAACGATGGCCCGGAAGTTGGGGGCAATAGCTGAATATGAAGAAATAGGAGAATAGTTTAACCAGGCACACTAAACGCCACCAGGAGCGACGGTAAGGGGTTAAGGCATAGTAAGGCATGGTTAAAACAGGGGAAAAACGATGCTAACCATAAAATTTGATGCTACACAAAAAGGAAAAAGGATTGAAAATATACCACAAACAGGCACACAAACAGGGCGATATTTTACTGATTATTCTGGTTGTTGGTGGGAATTTACTGGAGATGATAATAAGAAATCAGTTTGGATAATAGGGGAATATCCGCAGCAATAAATATGCAGAGTATAAAGGAGAGATTATGTCAATTTTACAAGAGTGTCCATTGTGCCACAGAAAACAATCAATCAGAAATAAAGTCTGTGGATGTGGCGCAGACCTGGACAGATTAAAGAAGCAAAGAGAAAAAGTTAAATACTGGATCAGTTATAGGCTACCTGGGGGCAAGCAGAAGCGGCAATCAGTTGACACCTTTAAAGAACTGAACGGATTTTCTGTAGAGGATGCTCGAAAGGCCGATGCAAAACGAACTGTTCAGAAGGCAGAAAATCGTATTATGGATATTAAACCGGATTCAAAAATGACTTTTAGAGAATTATCAAACTGGTATCTTGATCTTGAAAGTATTAAATCAGCACCTTCTTATAAAGTGGTTAATATTCGCTTGAATAATCTCAATTTAGAAATAGGAAATAAAATTGTGAGCGATATATTACCGACTGACCTTCAAAATTATAGAGCTAAACGGGAAAAGCAGGGAAAGGCAGATTCCTATATAGATGATGAAATAGTAGCAGGAAAGACGGTAGTAAATAAGGCATTTGAAAACGGAAAGATTAGTATTGACACCTTAAGACATTTTAAATCCGTTAAAAAGGTATTACAAAAAGGAGATAACGCCAGGGACAGGGTTATTACTGTAGGAGAATATAATAAATTTTATGACTTTGCTGAACCACACCTTAAAGGTATTATTCTCGCCGGATACTGGACGGGACTGAGAGAAAATGATATTTTAAGCCTGACCTGGGATAGAATTGACTTGCTAAATCGTTCTATTCAATTTACAGTTCAACACAGAAGGACACAGAAGCCCAAGCCAGCAGAGATATATATAGTTGATGAGCTTTTTGAATTTCTTACCAGGCAGAATAATCGTTTACGAAAAGTGGGTGAAGATAGTCACGTTTTTCAATACAATGGGAAGCCGATTAAATATATTATCCGGTCAGTTAAGACTGCTTGCAAAAGGGCAAAAATAAAGTATGGAAAAAATATTGCAGGTGGTTTTATTTTTTACGATCTGAGGCATACCTCAATCACTGATATGAGAAGGGCAGGTGTAGACCCACTTGTGAACAGAAAATGGCATGGGCATTCTTTAAGGGATGCTCATAGTGGATACCACACTATTGATAGTGAAGATTTGAAAAGGGCAGGGAGCCAGTTGGAAAAGTACAGAAGAAAACAGAGAAAGAAGGCTAAAATCAGAAGTGTTGACCATTCTGTTGACCAAGTGGCAAAAAACACAAATTCAAAAAGTGTAAGTAGCTGATTTTATTACAAGTGGGGGTGTAGCTCAGATGGGAGAGCGGTACGTTCGCAACGTACAGGTCAGGGGTTCGATTCCCCTCATCTCCACCAATAAAATCAATGACTTACGATTTCAAGCTACTTGCTTGGTCAACAGAATGGTCAATATTTTGTAGAAAGTTATTTAGTCGATCTGCAGCTTGATGTAATTCCCTGCTTTTGACGTGACTATATCTTCTATCCATAACGTCTGTTTTATGCCCTGTTATGTGCATCCGTACAAGTTGGTCTATGCCCGCCTCTCTCATATTATCGTTTGCTGTGTGTCTCAAGTCATGGAAAATAAAGCCACCTTCCTTATTTTTGCCCCATACAATACCGGCTTTCTTACAGGCTGTTTTCAATGATGTTATAATGTCTTTAATTGGCTTGCCTTTATAAAGAAACACATGATTGTCGTGTATTGCCCTGGGCATAGAACATAAAGCATCATGAAGCGGTTCTGGTATAGGAGCCTTTCTTGGTTCTCGTGTTTTGGTATCTTCGGCCTCAAGGGTAATAAGACGTTTTTTCAGGTCAACCTTATTCCAGGTAAGCTTTAAAATTTCTCCTTTTCGTAATCCTGTCCAATAAGCAGTAAGTAGAATCGGCCTTATATGTGTTTCTGCATTAGCTAAAAGGCTGTCAAATTCACTGGTTGAAAGCACCCTATCCCTTGCATTGGCATTTTGTTTGAGTAGCTTTTTAACGTTTCTGAATGACATTAACGTGTCAGAGCTTATAAGTTTATTTTGAAATGCCTTATTAACAATCATCTTTGCCTGTGTTATTTCATCGTCAATAGTGGCAAGGGCTATGCCTTTTTTTCTTCTTTTTTCTCTATAGTTTTGAAGGTCAACAGGAATAATATCGCTTATAATCTTGTTTCCGATTTCTTGATTAAGCAATTTTACTCTATAAACCATTTGTCTATAAGAAGCCTTCCCTTTGATTTCTTCAATGGCAAGATACCACTCTGCTAACTCCTGGAAAATCATTTTTGTATCGGGTTTTATATCAAATATTCGATTCTCTCTTTTTTGGCTTCTACGTTTACCTTCTGCGTCTCTGGCCTCTTCAATCGAAACGCCAACAACTTCCCTTCGCTGTTTTCCGGATACATAATAGCTGATCCAGTATTTAAGCCTTTTAGATCGCTTCGCCTTCGCCAGATTTTCACCACATTTACAGGTGCTATTTCTCAAGCTCTGCTTTGTGTGACATATAGGGCATTCTTGTAATATCGCCATGGTTAAGCCTCCCCCTCTATTTTCTCATTCTCAGAGTCTTTCTTTTTTAGTGCTTCCGGCTTGTCAAATCCCCGTATTTCATGGATGAATCGCTCAATGGTTGCTTCTACGTCAATGACCTTATCGAGTAGCTCGTTCCTGATATTTAACATTTTTGTGCTGGTAAAGTCTTCTGGAGCATCCATTTCGTCTTCAATCACCATGTCCATGTAATCAAGAAGCATTACCATAGGTTTCAGGCCCCATAATGCTAAATCATCCAAAGAAGAAACGCCTTCACCTTCCCATTTTATTTCACAAAGTCTCATACCTCCCCCCTTCCGGCCTTTAGGCCAAAAAAAACGCTTAAGACCTCTCACGGCTGCAAGTGCCGCCCTGTGACTTTCGAAACAGGGAATCTTAAGCGTGTATTTGTTTTTAATTTTTTCATTTTGCATTCAGAGATTTAATAAAAATTAATGTTGCTATACACATAGCAATATATAAAGCTATTGTCAACAAAAAAATTGACTTTAATACAATAAAATAATATTTCTCATAATATGGAAAAGAAACGTACTCATTTCAACACTACACTTGAAGTTGACTTACTAAAACAAATTAAGTTCTTAGGCATAGATAAGAATAAAAGAATTAATGACCTCTTAGAAGAGGCTATCCAAGACCTTCTCAGAAAATATCAGAAGAATGAAAAAATTTCTAAGTAGACTTTTTGACATAATCTGTTTTGTTATTGGACCTATGTTGGCGATCTATCATATTTTTGACTTTCATTGCTCTTATTACGAACTCTCAGGAGGAAGATTTTCTTATAGTAATGATTCAAGATTGTTTATAGCTATCGGCATTGCTTTAACTTGCATGGGATTCCTAAAAAAATACTGGGCTAAGAAGGGTTAATCTTTTTCCAAACTCTCCTCAAAATAGCCTCCCACATCCCATAAATAATGCCATTTTTCCCTCAAACCAAAGAATAAAAATATGTGGCAAAGAAGGTAGATTGAATTACATAAATAGTGGTTATGCTGCTCAAAATAAAATATTTCAGGAGGTGAATAAGATGAAAAAGAAAGCAGCCTTTATTCTTCTATTATCTTTATTTTTTTTAATCACTTTGGCATCCCCCAGCAACGCTATCTTTGATAGCGATTTGGATAAAGCCAAAAAATTCATGCAAGCCGGCATGTATCCACAGGCCATTGCGTTACTGGATAAAAGGATAAATGATAAACCCACCGATGCCGAGGCCCATTATCAATTGGGAATCTGCTATATCAATACCGGCAACCATAGCGGAGCTGATGAGCGATTTGGCAGTGCTGTCCGGTTAAAGCCGGAATATGGGTATAAGATTGGAGGAGAGTATAAGAGAGTTGGAGATAAGCATTTAAAAAATGGTAATATAAAGCGTGCTCAAACCCTTTTTCAAAAAGCCATCCAGTATAAACCAGACCTTAGAGATAGCATAGCCAAAGAGGCCTATAGTCAAGGAGAGTATTATTTTAATAAGGCACAATACGACTCAGCAGACAGAAGGTTTTCTGTAGCGATTAGGTTCGATAGTTATCTAAGGAGGCCTATTTGCGATATGTATTACCAACTTGGCCAAGCAGCAGATGAAAACAAGTGCGTAGCGTATTACCGAAGAACAAAACAGTACTGCAGTAGCCACAATAAGGAAATAGGAAATAGGCTATTAAAAATATCCAAAAGTAAAGAGGCAAAAGGAGAGATCCAGCAGTGGAGAAAGGAAGCCGCTAACTTTATTGAAGTGCCGCCCGACTACAAAATTTACAGCCCTGGCACCTATACATTTTCGTTAAAAGCAGGGCAAAAAACAGATCACTGGATAATGTTTCCGGCGGGTAGAGAAAATAAATATAATTTACTCGCTAAAAGCTACCGATTTCAAATACTGTACGATGATAATACCTTATTAAATGCATGGGAGGTGAATAAATTGCCTAAAAAAAATCGAGCGAAATTTAAAATTATTGCAGTCGTAGATCAACAAATTACTATGACTGTTAAATAAAAAACTAAGGGGGTGAATAAAGTGGAGAAGAAACAGATAGCTGTATTGCTCTTTTGTTTTATTGCTATAATAGCCTTTGTATTTCCAGCACATGCCGGGCTTTTCAGAAGCGAGGTAAAAAAGGCCAATGAATTAATGCAAAAAGCCAACGAGTTAAAAAAAATAGGAATGGGTCAGCAAGCAAAGGAAAAGTTAAAGGAAGCGGAGGCTATTTTAATAAAAGAACTAACAGAAAACACGCAAAATTTGGAAGCGCTTTATACTCTAGGAACCTGTTATTTTCATCAAGGAAAAGACAATGATGCTGATGAAAAATTTACTATTGCTTATAAACATGATCAAAATTACGGATCTAAAATTTTCAATTTCTACCTGAATGAGGGGTATAACTTTATTAAAAAACAGCCGAAAAAATATCTCATCTTAGTAACAAAGGCCTGCCGTTACCAGCCTGTTCAGCGAAAAAAAATAGCTCAAGATTTACTGAAAGATGGAGATGAGCTGCTTCATACTGGTGATTATAATTTAGCTGAATCATACTATCGCACCGTTCGCCGCCTTGACCGATCTCTTAATAAAGACATTTCCCATACTTATTTTCAATTCGGTAAAACATTTGGAAAACCCATAAACCAAGTCCGTTTCTGGCGATCTTCTTTGGCTTATGGTAATGACTACGAGCAAGAAATTATTCAAGCCACTGTAGAATTATTGAAAAAAACCGGACTTAAGCCTGTGCAAAAAGAGCTTGACCGCTTTCCTAGAACTATCCGTAAAACTATAACGTCTACTGCTTTTCCGCCTCCAACCTGGAAAACAACTTTCAAAAAAGAATATATTGGTATTGGATACAAAGGAGGTGATGGCGACGACGGATGTATATTAACTGCAGAAATTGGAAAAGATATTTTTCCTGGCTATAAATACATTATTTCTGGAAAAAACTTTGAAATCTGGAAAGGTAAATGGATTAAATATAATCATCAATATTCGTCAATTAACAAAGCCAGTAAAAAAGGAAACTTGGCCATAAGAGCGCCTCAAGGTGAAAAAGTAACAGTTGAAATACAAAGACTAAATTGATAATAAACTAAAGGAGGTAACATAATATGGGAATATCCAAAAAGATATTCCCATATTTATTTTTTAAAATTTTATATAATTATTAATGTCAAGAAAAAATGTTGATGAATTTATAAAACACCCCGCAAACATCTTGTATTCTCTCTCTTAATTATCCACAAAATATTGATTGAAAAATCCATTCTCTTTGATATTCTAAAAATATGAAATTCAAAATTTTCCATATATGGCAAAATTAAACGATTTAAAATATAAAGAACTGCTAAAGCTACAAAAAAAACTACACAAACAACATTATATAACAAAAGAGATAAGAGATATTGTTGAAGTAGGTCTTTCATCAAGTGTTGATGGAATATTAAAAGACCTCAACCTCAAGTAAACATTATCCCGTCATAAAATTCAAACTAACCCACTACCCTTTTTTGTTTTAACTTGCTGTGTCGCCGTCTTTTTATGATCGGAATCGGAATTGTTACGCATAAGAGAATGTGGCGGTGAATATCCTTTTATATTTTGTTCTTTGACTATTTTTTCACATAACCTCTGTTCTTCTATGGTTATATATCTCATTTCAGTGACCATCGTTTTTCCTCCTTGGGGACTACATACCCCTCATGCTCGTATTCTTCTCTTGAGATAAACCTGAATCCATCATTCTTTGTTATTAAGGATATATGTACTTCCCCACCAACTGTTGGCAATCTACTGCTAAATTGTTGGGACTTAATCATAATTTCAACAAAAAAATTAACACATTCTATCGCATTTTGCTCTGAAAAATCGCCCCAATTTGCATCAAAGCCATCCAAATCCCAATCTTTAAACAGAAAAAAATCCCCACCCTAATCCTCATTATGGTAATCCTTCCATCCCTTTTATTAGCAAACCAACACAGGGTAATAAGAGTCATTGACGGGGACACCATCGTTGTTGACTACAAGGGAAAATATGAAAAGGTCAGACTCCTCTGTGTCAATACTCCTGAGTCCGTCCACCCTGATAAAAAACAAAACATCCCAATTGGCAAGGTTGCTTCTAATTACACAAAAAAGAGGTTAGCGGGGAGATATGTTGATCTTGAATTTGAAGGGCCTTTTAGGGGCCGGTATGGACGCCTTCTTTCATATGTTATTATTAATGGTGCCAACTTCAACCTGGAGCTAGTCAGACAAGGGTTAAGCCCCTATTACACAAAGTATGGAGTAAGCAAGAAATATGACAATGAATTCAGGGAATCAGAAAGATATGCCAGGAAACATAAACTGCATATTTGGGGTGATCCTTCACTTACCAAAAAACACTTGAGATTAAAGTCAAAATGGGGGCAGTATAAGAAAAAGGCCAGTTCTCCTACTACTGTTCAAATCAAAGAATGGAAATACGTGGCAAGCAGTAAATCGAAAGTATTTCATCGACCCGTTTGTAAATGGGCCAAAAAGATAACCCCAAAGAATCTTGTAGGATTTAAGAGTAGAGAAGAAGCGATAAAGAGTGGAAGGAGGCCTTGTATGAGTTGTAGGCCCTGATAGATAAATAAAAGACGCAGGAAATCTTGCAAGAGACATAAAAATAAATAACTTTTACTATGATAAACTGACTTGCTGGCCAATCAGATCCGTATCCCTTGGAAAGCTTTCCCGATCTGCTATTTTTCTATTAGCTACTGATATTTTGGAGCTTTAATATATTTCACGATTTTTTAGATATTATATTGGTTAATGATTTGCGTTTCAAACATTGCATAACCGGGTAATAGGAGAAACTACTCAATACAGTTAGTTTTCGATACACCAATAATTCTTTTTCAGGAGGTTTGAGGTTTTGATATCCTTATGGTATCGTGGTCTTATGGAGATTTTAGATATTGGCAAGATATCACCACTCTAATTTTCAAATATTATTTTGTTTACGGAAAGAAAGAGTAACGGCCTGGGTAACAGACCGGCTTTGTAGCGTAGCGGAAAAGCCGGTCCTTGTTGACCCAGATGTTAGCAACCAGATCATATTTATGTACAAGAGCAGCTAAATAGAATAAAGAAAAATTATTGATACAAATATTTGCATGCTATAAAATAAATTTGAAGTTTCCGTTGAACACAGCGCTTTTACTAAACCATAAAATTTTTTTTTGAGCCTTATATTTTTATCCATTGACATGTAATAGATTTCTATAGGGTTTTCACTATCCATATCGTTTTTTGCCAATCTGTTTTCTAATGAGCAAATAAACGATTCCCGTCTTTGTGTGATAGAGGCTAGGGTTAGTTCAAAAAACCAGAACATTATTACTGGGATAATAAGTAACAAACATTTACCGCAAATTGTAATCTTTAATGTTTTGGTTGCTATTGCTATAAGAACTGCAACCCAAACAGTAACACTGAAATTTCGAACTGCGTATCTTTGACCAAGACGATTTTGATAATCCTCTGTTGCACGATCAATTTGTTTTTCAACGTTTTCTTTTTCCATGATTATTCCTCGGCGATTCTAGTTGCTAACGCCGGCAATAACCAGCGCCGTTTAACTGGCTGAAATTTTATGTAAAGCACCAACATGCTTACGTCCCAGGCAATGAAAACCGCACGATATTAGGCGTCTGTGTTCATTGCCATTGTTAGCCTGTTTTTTTTAATTCTAAGTGTTGTTTTTTATTACATTGATTTTTTATTTTTTTATCATCGCCTGCACCAAATCGCGGGCGTCATTATCAGCTGATATACCGCCCTGAGGTATCCACCCCTGTTTTATTTCACTGTTGACAATTTCCTCAAGTTGTTCAAACGCAGATTCCCTCAAATTTGCAAATGAATGCACTATTTTGTACTCCATACTTCGCTCCAATCAGTTTAAACCACGGCCCGGAATCGATAGGGCTAACATTAGTTATTAAACAGAAATCTTCTTTTTATCACGATCTTACTTAAATCACTTAATACACCAATTTCCCATTCAATACAACAAATCCAATTATCTTTAGAATAATTAGGCTGTTATAAAAAATCTACAAGATTCTAATATCTCCAAAAATATTAAAAAATGCTGCTTTTAATACCATATTGGTATCTTTAGTAGATATCTTTTAAATTTTTAAATTTTATTAACAAGGAGGTATTATGCAAAATTTTAGTGATTATTTGGAGACTAAAAGAATAGTAACAAAAAAAAGAGTGCCTTGTTATGTAGCCTGGGTGTCACAATTTTTTAATTATTTTGATAAGAAACCAAATAATGAAATTTCTTCTGAGGAAATTGAAAAGTTTTTAAGTCAAAAAAAGACTGTTTTAAGAAATAATAATAAATGCCATTTTCCGGTTAGGCTTCCGATCTTCTTTAAAAGATAATTTATTTACTCAAATAGCCACTTACAGAGATTCTAAGCATGAGTCTCCGGGGTGTATGCATAGTGTAGGTTGAGAATTGAGAATAGAGGGTGATTGATGAAGATATAATTTTAGCAGTGACTATTGATGGAAAAATTTATGGCTTCAAATGAAGTTGAGCTTTGTCTGCCAACTCAGTAGCAATAAATTTGGCTTTCTCTGGCTCTTTTAATGGCCACCCAACAATATTTGCATGTAATTTATGGTTTCTAGTGTCTGGTTTGATTTCTAACCCTTCTTCAAATATATCCGACGCAATAAGATCTCCTCTAGCCACCAGCGTTCTAGAACTCATAGGAGCGACATGGTTATCTCCTATTTCCCATATTTGTACTTCGCCAAGATTGTTAACTCGGAAAATCGATGTCTCACCTCTTATTGGTAAAAAAGCATTATATTTTATTCTTCTTTTAGTTGCCGCATAATGCTTAATATCAAAAATATACCTAGTAATAGCTTCCGTTGATGATATTGTATTTTTCTTCTTCATGAATTTGAAAATAAGCGCTTTAAGCCATAAAGAATAATCTCGGGCACCGAGTCCTTATATTTCTCTGTCCCATAAAAATGTTTATTTTTACCAAATCGGCCAACATAGGTAATTATATTTTTACCGTTGATACTAACTAAAAACGAAAACCCTTTGTCTTTATACCACTCTAATCCAATTCCACCATCTGGCTCTGGCCCAATATCGGGCATAGGCAAAGAGATAGAAGAGGTAGGAAAAATCTTTAACAACTTACTAGCTTCAAAATATGCATCTTGAGATACGGGCTGTGCATTGTATCCATCCCAATTTTCTACTGAGCATTCATCGTATACTTCATCAAGATTTTTGAGTGCAAAATCAATCCAGTCTATATCATTCCAGACTATCGTTCTTTCCAGGTTTATTTTATCACTACCAGTAGTATGGTTAATTTTATAACTACCAGTAGTATGGTTAATTTTATCATGCCTTGGTTTGGAAAGAAATGCATTTAAATATACGCTGGGCTTATCCAAATAATAAAATTCAGCATCTGTGCTAGTCAAAGGGAAAAGGTAATCATTTGGTAAATCTAAAGCTGTATCCATTTATTCCTCCAAAAATTTTATAAAGCTCAAAAATTCATTACAAAATCGCTTATATTCATTTAATAGCAATTTTAAGCGTTTCTTATCTTTTTCTAAATTGCTCGCCTCATAATTATAGTTAAGCTTTATAATATCTTTTTTTCTATCTATCTTGATTAGTCTAGTCAATCCATGTACGTTATTAACTTGATAATTTGAACCCATCCAATTTTTATCAGTTATAGTCTGCAGGGATTTTTCAGTAGTCACAATTTCCTTAGCATTTAGAAATTTCAAGTAAGTTTGAGGCTTACTAAGCTTATCAATTAATATTTCAGTTATAGTAAGATTACAATTAATATTTACCCCAACTGCTCTCAGTGGTGTATAAGGAAGCCTTTCATAAAAAACGCTGAAAAAATCTGTAATTGTTGCTTTATTAATATCTTCTATCCCTGTTTCTGAGATTTTTAATACATCCATATCCACATCGAATATGCGATTTTTAAATTGAATATGTCTATGAACAGGGATAATAGACGGAGATTGATCTGTTGGTTCGCCTAATTTCAACTCACAATCTATGTTTAGGAAATCTGGTGTAACTATTGCAGGATTGAAATTACCTAATGCCACAATGTTAACATAATTGTAAGCTATTTTCATATATTTTCCTTAATATTAGTAGAAACTTAATTTATTTATATTGATTATACATATCCCTGTCAAGGGGTTTTTATCCTTACATTAATAGGCATAAGAAGCGTTATTAAAGCGAAATTTGCCATTTTTCCGGAATGGCTTAACCTACCTGCTTCTGACAGGACACCATGTTTCATCCTTTCCCATGCTGGGATTTGTTTTCTTTAGTGAATTATCCCCTCTTCAGGTGGGAAATTAGCTCACCATAGATTCTGTTTTCAAAGAACTATTAAACAGTAAATGAGGGCACAAATAAAGCTTAATTTTGCTTTATAATAAAACAGTATGCCCCAGCCATTTAAATCGATTCCTGCGCCTGATATTGCCATATAAGCAAATCTAAGCTGTATCTTTTGGCGTATCCCATGTACGGAAGGGGTACAGAGGACAAAGAGGGGATGTGCATCTGCGCGCTTCCGCCACATTAAAGCCCATACACTCCTTGCAGTGTTCTATAATTGCCCGCCGTGGACTTAATCTCATGACCTTCGTTTCCCCCTCACCGTTCTTTCTGATCTTATGTCGCACTGACAAAATAAAACCCCTGTTTATATGAATAATTAAGCACCAGGACAGCCCCCCACAATAAGAGACTATCCTGGGCTTTATTGGCTATAATCGACCAACCAGTGAGCCGATCACGTCCAGCTCTTCCTCCTGCGTCAAGTTACTGCCTTTATTGACCTTTTCTTTTGCCGCCTGTACAACTTCATTAGGCTTTCTCTGTTGTTCTTTTGGCTCTGCCTGCTCAAGCTGGCTTTGCCTTGGTTGAGGCTGTTTATTTTTCCGTGCAGCCAGGCTTTTGGTCATATGTTTCATTCCTTGGCCTAAAAGCGTCTTGGATGTCTCAGGATCCTCGTAAAACAATTTATTATATTCCTCTTGTGTTAACCCTGCCTCTTCTAAGGCTTCAGTCATTAATATTTTTGACAAATTTGCCTCCTGGGCCTGAAGGTTTTTCATTCGTTTATAATTTGCCGCGTGCTCCAAGCGTTCGACCTGCTCCAGAGCCTCAAGATCTTCACCGTCAATTTCTGGGTTAAAAAAATATTCGCCATTTTCAAAATGAGCCATGGTTATTTCTCCTTCTTCTTTTTCGGTTCATCAGTTGTATAATTTTCAACCCCTAACAGCTTCATTACTGCTGCATCGGTGTTGATTTCTCCTGCCTTACCCTTTGCCTTCTTGATTTTCTTCTTCTTCATTTGCACACCTCGTTAAGATTATTGAACTATCCCTAAAATATCGTCAGGGTTTATTTGACCTCGCAGAGTTGGTTCTCTTGCCTCTATCATTTCTGGGGCCTCCCGTTCCGGTGAGGGATTACCCTCAACTAATTTTCTTGCATTATCCCTTTGTCGAATAGAGTCCTTTTGAATTTTGAAAGGCTTGTCAGGGTGGTAATTTCCCAAATCGGCAACCCGATCTATAAACTCAAATAGTGATAGATTAGGTAAGCTGCTATGCTTGAGTAAACTATCCCCCACCGTCACAAATGCAGGGTGGACTTTCATTTTCTGGCCTCTAAGCGCCCAACCAGGGGGCATTTCCCCTGATGCTTCTTTTAGTTGATTAAATAAATCCTCAGATTGTTTGTAGGTATTAACAACCTTTGGGATAAGCTCGAATAAATCCTTAGCGAAGCCATCCAATTTTTCCTCTTTGATTTCATTTTGCAGTTTTTGCTTTTCCAATAAAAGCTTGGCCAACTTGCCCTGCTCGATTTTAGTAGACGTACTTAATTTAGATATAGTGTTTAAAATTTGAGTTCTTTTGGGAGTAGACAGGCGCAGAATTTCATCGAGCAGCCCTTTCGGCGTTGCGCTGGGTAACTTATCCAGGATTTTTTCAAGCTCCTGAGCCTGTGAGCCGTCAAGTTCCTTCAGGTCATTTTCTGAATCTCTTAATTGTGCCTTGAACACGTCCAAAGTCTCATTATGCTTGCCTATCTCATTATCAAAATCTTCAATTTGTTTTTTCTTTTTGTCTGTCATTTTTTTCACCTATTTGAGGTTATCGAAATAATGCGTTGATTTTCCTTGATTGATTTGCGTAATCTGGCGTATAAGCTGAGGGAGTGCCAGGTCCCTGACATTGCTGAGGTTTAATGTCTTACCCAGCTCAATAAATAGAAGAGGCCGATTCTGCTGCTTCCATCTTTCTGCCCAGACCTCATCTTGCTTATTTAAGGTCATAAGCAAATCTTTTAAAACGTCAAAATCTTGATCGAGCTTACTATAGCCGGTTACGAGTTTTTTAAGCCTCTCAAACAAATCCTTAGATTCGATGTCAGATTTTTCAGAGATAATCTCACCTCGCCACGTCTTCAGTTCAGCTTGCTTGGTTTCCATATCCCTCACTTGTGTATCGAAGGATTCCAGCTTTTTTTGGATGGATTGCATCTCATCAACTACCTTAGTCTTAGTTTTTACCATTGGCCTCTCTCCGTTAAAATTGTTAGTTAGTGGGGTTAAACCAAGCTCCCTTTCATGGCGCCTATGATCGGAAACTTGTAATAACCCCAAAATGCTCAAATTCCTAAAAGTTATCTATGGCGGTATATACATATATCTTCGGGGTAGGGTACCCTTACCATCCCCCCCGGGGGTCGCCTATATGGTTTTTTAAAATCAATCATCTTCTATCACCCTCAGTTCCTGCCCTCAATGTAATGACCAAGTATTGACCAAGCATCTATAACTACCTGTTATTACTGCTTAATATACCAACCCACTACGTTAACAACTTACAGCGTTTCAATGTATTGATCGAGATCTCGAACATCAAACCTGATAAGTTTACCAATCCGCTTAGGCTTAAGTGGGAATGGTTTCTTAGTCTTCGGGGCCACACCATTATAGATGGTACGGGGTGACACACCCAGGTATTGGCCTGTCTCTTCAACTGTAAGCAATCGTTTTATAGATGTATCCATGCTATCCTCTATTAAATATCCTTTGTCAGTTGCTTAGTGATTATTGCTTGCAATTGAGCAATGTTCACTTGGACCGGAGACACTGGAAGCTTCCTCTCATCTAAATTGAACTCCCGATCAAGAGCAAGCTTAGACCATTTGAATTTCTTTTCCCGATCATAATTTTTATCTCGCAAAGCCCGCTCAGTCTCACGCATGGCCAAGGGGACTAAATCCCTTGACAGCTTTTGTGCGTTAAGTTCTCGAATTTGTTGGATATCTTGCTGTAGATTTGCATCTGTCTTAACTATCTTGTAAATACTCCGCTCGTTTGTTAAAATCCCTAAGTGTTTTAATTCCTTGCCAATTTGCAGTAAATTCTTTTGAGGTTTTTTAGCTATCAACCGCTTCACCTTTTCACCTATCTGCGTCTTATTTTCTATATTTCTCATTCGTTTCACCCTTAACTTGTTAACTATTAACTCTTTTCACAACTGCTCGGGGGAGTTGTGCAATTCTTCCTGTTCTTCCCCTCTTTTCTTTCTTAAAGAGGTGGGGGGGTTTTAGGGGGGGAGGGGATATATAAAGAGAATGTGGTTTCTTGTAAGGTAAAATTCGTTTAATCAATAAATTCATATACTTAGTATTTTTCATCCTTACACGTTCCTTACAAGTTCCTTACATAAACTTACAATCCTTACAAAAACCCCCACTTTCTTACATACCTTACAGAACTTACAATTCTTACAGACCTTACAGTTATTATTCATTTTCAAGCCTGCACCCATTGACAATCTTAAATTGAAACTTCCTCCCCCGTGGTGAATGTTTCCCTATATAGTTTTTACATTTGACAATCTCTATCTCACCCCTGCTTATGTTTAAAGCAAGCCTTGGTTTCTCATAGCTACGCCAACCCCCTAACCCGTGATCAACACCTGGGTTCTTTTGAATAGCAACAATAGCAATGGCGCCCTCAAGCCTTTTGTGGATCTTTGATATCTCACCGCCCACCAGGTAAAAATCTTTCACCAATTCGACATAATCAATTATATTTAAGTTACCTTCTCCTGGCACAATTACATCATGAAAGTTATCATTGTGCTCAATGGGTCTAAATTTCCAGTCCTCAAGTTTTATGTCATCAAATAAAAGTAATCGTTCTCTCAGCTCCACTTCTCCCATCTCAGAATTGAAATAATGCACCTTCCAGGTTTTCATATTTTCCTTAATGATATTCA
>Ga0307990_1001966_pt1 | contig 16829 bp, 16 predicted proteins | sample EllFjometagen129_FD_203168 | JGI IMG/M metagenome (GOLD analysis project Ga0307990, IMG submission 203168) | Marine microbial communities from Ellis Fjord, Antarctic Ocean - #129 | ecosystem: Environmental > Aquatic > Marine > Unclassified | place: Southern Ocean | collected 2014-10-08
CATCAAATATCTTCCGGAAGGATTTGCTCACATTGGACATCTGCTCACCAACATGAGAGAAAACTTTAATGTCCTCATCTCCCAATGCTTTCCGGATCTCGTCTTCTTCAGCTTTAAAGCAAATAAAGATTGGCTCACCAATCGCGGGTATGATAGCCCGCGGCTGAACCCTGGTCTCACCGAAAAAGTACTGGTAGTCATCCCTGGTCATGATCATGATCCCAATCATGCCCTGATCACGCATTAAAACCTGGGCTCTATTTATTCTTTCACGATTAATTTTCATAACAACTCCTTCCATTTCCAATCACCCGTGCCAGGTCTTTTCATCTCCAGGAAAAGAAACAATTTCCTTCCCAATCAACTACCCTCACAGGTCCCCTTCGAATTCCAAGACAAGCAGTCTTGTGTGTGGAATAAAAATCAAGGATTGATCCCCGACCAGGTCATGAGCCGCACTGACACGGGAATAAGTTCCGATTTCAACTGGCCGGACCGGATCTTCAATATTAAGAACTTCGATATTAAAATTGTCAGCAACAAAAAGGATATTTCCCTTCCCCCATACAGCAAGGGCTTCACCACCATCATTATCCAGATAGCTCCCGACTATTTGCGGGTTATATATATTTTCAACATTAGCAATCTTGATACCACGCTGGTGGCATGCAGCAAAAATATACTTATCTCCAATATAGACTCCCTGGACACCTCCTGTGTCAGGAATGGTCGCGATCAAATCTGGCACGGCAGGATTGGAGATATCGATCACCTGAACGCCGCGATCAGGAAACCCTACATAAAGCAAATCCCCATTTAGAACGATATCTCTCACTTCTTTACCTTCCCCATAAGCTGCCAATAAGATTGGCGAGACAGGGTTCACCACATCAAAGATATACAATCCTGTACTGGCTCCCAAATAGGCGTAATTGCTCCCAGCCTCGACTGTATTTGCAATGCCATTAATCTGATAATGCCCTACTTCGCTCGGATTTGATGGATCATTCACATCCACGATAATCAGGTTCTGACTGCTGGCTAGATATACCAAATCACCATTCACACGCAGTCCAAATGAAGTATCTGCCAGAAACTTGCCAACTCGAACAGGTTTTTCAGGATTCTGTACATTAACGATGGAAAAGCCATCATTTCCTGATATGTAGACAAATTGATCTTTGATATCAATACTATAACCAATACCAGTTCGGACGCTTCCGATCGGTTTTAATATCCGGGTATCCCTACAAGATATTAATACCAGGGCAAGGAATAAGACGAGTGCCAGTAGAATAGACTTTTTTCTCATATCACCCCTCCTCCATTTCACGATAAAGATACCAGCTACCTTCACGGTCAGAGGCATCCTTCGGCGCTCGATCATAATAGAGGTCAAATATCTGTCCATTTACCGTCCTCACACGGAAATAGAATCTGCCGACGCCCCAGGAACCGCGCCGTAAAGCTTTCGCCATATTCGCCGGCCGCATATTGTGGGTCATGTTTCCATTGCGGCTGTAGTCATGCCACTCGCTAAGCTTATCAACCACAGAGAAGGTTTCTTCCTTCCAGATAAACCTGTCCGGGCAAGACGGTTTTTTCTTGTGAAGAAGTTCTTTGTCAAACTCAACCTCGACAGAAGCGCCAATAAAATGTATAGGCTTATATTCCTGGACCATCTTTGTATTCCCTAAAAAAGAAGCGCAATGCCGCCAATGATCAGCCCACCAGCGATTGATAATACACTCCCAATCAAAAATCCGCGAAAGTGGAACCAGTAGTCCTTATAAGCGACTGCTCCTTCGCTTCCAGGAAGGACGACAAATGCGGGTGTGATCGTGCAAAACATCAGCCAATCAAGTACAAGCCAATCGAATATATTGAAGGCAAAAGCAACGGCGAAGGCATTAAAAGCCAGGGATAAATATGAAAATTCTGGATTATGGTTTTTTAACAGGATGGTGGATACCAAAGGGACCCCAAATAATAAAAGTAAGAACGGAATACCCAGGATCAAAGATAAGCGCTTTTCCCTGTCATCCTTAGAGGGTAAAAGGTCCTGGATGGATTGGGGGTAATCCTGCAGCCAGATCCTGGGATTAATGAAAAAAGTGATGATGATGTATGAGGAGGCAATAAGGGATAAGGCCAGTCCATGGAGGAGAGTATGGCTTATTTTCATAAATACAGTTTTCCTTGGTTGTAATAATCAATTTTTAGTTACTGAGAAAGCGACCCATAAACGACGTCGCCTTCCTTTAGGACGATCAGTGAGCCTGGGATCAAATCTGTCCAGGTTTCATTTTTTGTCAGGGGGTGAGACGCGATCACAAAACCCCTTTGGCCTGGGCTCTTTTCTGCTGCCAGATCGATCTCCCAATCCTCGTCCTTAAGGGATTTAACCCCAAATGGCGAGATCCGTTCTGTCATACAAAGTCCGTTATGACCTTCTTTATCACGGTAGGCAAAAAGTTCATCACCTTCTGAAAATAACAGGTTCATCTTACCCAATTTATTGAATTGCTGGAGGATCCCCTCAATCTGCGGATAATCAGTGAACTGGATTTGATCGGCAGACATCAATGTAAGGAGTGCGCAGAAGAGATGTTCTGAATCTGTTTCACCTACAGGGAGGAAGCTCATATCTTCTTTTTCCAAAGGTAAATATTCCATGGTGCCGTTATGGGCCAAGATGACTTCCTGAGAGCGAAAGACTCGCTTGAATGGATGAGTATTTTCCAGGTTGTGGTTTCCCCGAGTCGCATCTCTAACATGACCGACAAATATTTTGCTCCGGAACAAATCATAGTCACGGACAAATTCTGCCAGTTTGCTTTCCTGGGCGTCTACTGCTTCTTTAAAAATCTGGCAGGCGTTCCCCTCGTACCTGGCGATACCCCAGCCGTGAGGATTTCCTTCACTGCGGTGCCTGAAACCGCGAAATGAGAATGACGGTGATGCAGGCAATTTAAAATTCAGGCCAAGTAGTTCACACATAAAAACTCCGATACAGTAATTTTCCCTATTTATGAATTAGTTTACACCCATCCCTTGCAGTGTGAATAATTCATTATAAAGTCCATCCAGGTTTAGTAAAGATTCATGTGTTCCTTCTTCGACCACATACCCTGCCTGCATCACATAGATCTTGTCAGCATGCTGGATAGTTGAAAGACGATGGGCAATAGCTATAGTAGTGCGCCCTTTCATCAGAGTTTCAAGTGCTTGTTGAACAACCTCTTCAGATTCTGAGTCAAGAGCAGAAGTCGCTTCGTCCAGCAGCAATAAAGGGGAATCCTTTAACAGCGCCCGGGCAATCGCTATTCGCTGTCGTTGTCCACCCGATAGCTTAGTGCCCCGTTCTCCCACTAGCGTATCATATCCATCCGGTTGATCGATAATGAAATTATGCGCATATGCCGATCTGGCAGCTGCGATTATTTCCTCCATACTGGCCTCAGGTTTGCCATAGCGAATATTCTCCTCGATCGTGCCATCAAAAAGGTAAGCATCCTGGGGCACATAAGCCATCAAGTTTCGGAGTTCTTGAAGAGGATAATTAGATAGAGATTTACCATCAATTGACAGCATCTCTTCCCCGACATGATACATACCCATCATTATTTTAACCAGGGTGCTTTTGCCTCCACCACTCGGGCCAACCAGAGCTGCGAACTCCCCTTTCTTAACATTCATGTTGATCTGATCGAGAAGATTTATTTCTTGCTCTGATTCATCAGTATTGTCTGAGGAGGAATAACTGAATTGAAGATCTTTGATTTGGATCATCTCATTACTCTCGAGGATAATTCCATTCATTTTGGAAACCTGATCAGGTTGCATTTTTTCCTCTGGCCAGTTTAGCAGTTCGAAAACGCGGGCGGAACCAGCCAGTGATCGTTGAATATTGGTCACAAAATCACCCAGGTTGGTGAACATAAAACTGGCATTGCCTTGCAGATGGATTGCTGCCACTATGGCTCCCAAGCCAACTTCTCCATTGCCCAGAAGATAAAGACCAAATGCAAGGGTGCCAACTGATCGTATCCAGTTGATCAGTGCATTAAGGGCATCGTAAATTGCCTGGGTGCTGGCATGGTCAATTGCAGCATCAGTAGTTTGTTGATTTGCCTGTTGATAATACTGATGTGTAACCTTTTCAAGATGGAACATCTTTGTTTCAGTCAGGCTATTTAATATATCACTCAAATATTGAGTGAGCTCGCTGAGGGATTCCTGGATAGTTGTACTTTTTTTCCGGAGAGGTTTAGCAAGTGCCGTACTGACCCAAGTTGTGATCAGACCCATAATCAACGCCAGTAGGCCAATCTGCCAGTTGAGGACCAGGATCGATATGATGCCAACCAAACCGAGCACCAATCCCAATAGCAGTGTGGGAACCAGCCGGGAGAAGATGGCGCCGAGTGTATTCAAGTCATTGGTGGTGCGAGATACCAGATCGCCGCTATGCTGCATCCCAAATTTATCAATTGGGAGATTAACAATATGGGAGAAAGTGTTTATCCGGGCTTTCGTAAGGGCTTTTTTTTCAAAGACGTTAATGACATAATTGGCTCCGATCAATAAGGGCACACCAGTCAGGAAAGTGACCGCTGCCAGAATCAAGGCCCGCCTCAATAGGGCTTGTTCTCCACTGACTGCCGCATTCATCACATCCATCTGGATAAAAGCCAGAACAAGGTTGAAGGAAAATCCCAGAACAACAGCTCTGATCAGAACAAATATAAAATAGATCCAGATCCTGGGACCGAGTAATGACAGGACACGAAATAGTTCCCGTTCACGGAAAGGTTTAGACATAGAGATCCTCCGGATCGGTCTGTTTGAGATACAGGCGCTTATATAGGGTATCGGCCGCCATCAATTCTTGATGGGTCCCACGCTCCTGGATGCGGCCTTGATCAAGAACGATGATTTCTCCAGCGTTTTTGATGGTAGAGAGGCGATGCGCGATTACCAATACAGTTCGGCCTCCCATGAAACGTTCCAAGGCTTCCTGAACGATGGATTCGGAATGAGCATCGAGAGCAGATGTAGGTTCATCAAGAAGTAAGATTGGGGCATCTTTGAGAATTGCACGGGCAAGCGCAATTCGTTGTTTTTCCCCTCCTGAAAGTTTAAATCCCCACTCACCGACCTGTGTTTGATATCCATCAGATTGAGCGGTGATGAAATCATGGGCATTGGCAGATTTAGCTGCAGTTTCAATTTCAGCCTGAGTGGCCCCCAAGCGGCCATAACCGATATTCTCAGCTATTGTTGTTGGAAAAAGATAAGTCTCTTGAGATACCAGTGAAACTCGTTTGCGGGCGTCCTGGATACTCGATTGAAAAATATCCCTGCCGCCAATTTCTATATTGCCGCTCTGGGGTTTGTAAAAACCGCACAGCAATTTTAAGACTGTGCTCTTGCCGCATCCACTGGAGCCGACCAATGCGATGATCTTTCCCTCAGCCACTTTGAGTGTGAAATCTTCCAGAATTTTAGAGTCCTCATTGTATTGGAAACTAACCGAATTGAAACTTATGGCCTGGGATTGAGGATCAAGCTTAGAGTCGCTAAGCGCTAAATTTTCAGTGGGTTGGTCAAGGATCTCAAAAATACGTTCTACGGCCGGGGCTACCTCACGAAAATTCCTGATCCATCCTAACATCGTTTCAACCGGAATAAATACCATCCAGATCAGGTAATTACTGGCAATTAATGTACCTACGGATATTTCACCTATATAAGCCAGATAACCGCCGTATAGAGGTGATACCAGCTGCGGAATATAGCGCAGCATAAGAAATACAGCAAATTCCACAGCCCGGCGTCTGTCAATCGCCAGACCTTCCTGGCGGACATTTTCGGCGATTACCTGATATTTTGCTGTGAGTAATTTTTGGAGATTAAAAGCTTTGATGATGTATATACCGCGAATAGCATCTTGTGTGACTGCATTTGCCCGGGCAAGATGCTCCATTTCTTTTTGCGAGTGAGCTTGCATCGGCTTGACAACCTTATCAAAGAGGATCGCGGAAATAGGGATCAGAATGCAAGTAGCCAGAAGTAGCTTCCAGCTTAGAATGAACATATAGCTGAAACCCAACACAAAAATGATCGGCTGCTGGATCAATTCATGAATTCTTTTGGGTAGGATAGCGATCTTATCGATATCATTATTCAGCCGGGAGACCAGATCACCTGAATGAAAGGTATCCGTATAAGAGATCGGCAGTCGTTGAATATGAGTTGTTACCTGATTCCTCAGATCGCGGATGGTGTAGGATTGGTAACGGACAGCAATAATTCGGGTGAAATATTTCAGTGCCACATCGAAAATCATGGCCACCAGAGCCCACGTTACCAGTTGGCGAAAAGCAGCGTTTTGCCGGGCAAGGGCTGTATCTGTCAGCGTTTTCAGTAAAAAGGGATTGATAAATTCCATGATCCCGGCTATAGCTGCTGTCAGAAATATCAGCCAAAGCCAACCCTTGTGTACTTTTAGATCAGGGATCAGGCGGCGTATGGTCTTCCAGGCAGGTTGAGTCTCAGCTTTTTCCATAAATCTATCCTCTTACTTGGATCAATTTCATTCTACTATTGTACTGAAATAGATTTCCCATCCAATCGAATCGTTTTCATTCCCAACAATCAGGTCGTAATCATCATCTGCGTCCAATTTTCCAGCTTCAATACGAAAAGCCCAGGTGGTCCCAATTAATATTTCAGAAGAGGTAAAAGACCCACAACCTGTATTCAGCCACACTCTGGTTTCATCTTTTGTTGTATTGCCAGCGACCAAATCCAGATCCCCATCAAGATCTACATCTACTAATTTAATTTTAATGGTGCCTGGATAAAAATAAGATCCAGTTTCAAGAAATTCCCCGGTATTATCTGAATTCAGCCAGGCTTTGATCCCTCTTGCAATGGTTGTGATGACGATGTCACTATCACCGTCTCTATCAATATCTCCTACATCGATCCCATCACAACCATTTTGAGCACCGATCGGGTAACCGGTTTCCGGGAAATTCCCCATTCCATCATTGATCATGACCTCGGGTGGGCTGTCTAAATAACAATATATTACGTCAACTGTTTTGTCTCCATTTAGATCGAATAAAACCATGGAAGGCGCAGAGTTACCCCCGTATTCAAAATCGGATCTTTCAAAAACTCCCTGGCCATTATTCACCCAGAGGCGGTTCGGCTTACGCGAATAATTGAGGAAAGCATCGACATCTTTATCACCGTCAATGTCGCCGAGGACGATGGTTTGAGGATTTTCACCTTGGCTGCCTATTTCTTGGCCGCTGTCGGAAAAATTCCCTTCGCCATCGTTGAAGAATATTTTACTGGTATCGTCATGGAAGATCAGGAAGATATCAGGATAAGAATCTCCATTAAGATCAGCAATGCCAACATCATGGGCCTGCCGATTATATTTGCCAAAATTTTGCCCGCTTTCAGAAAACTTGCCTGAACCATCGTTGATCCAGAGTTTGCTCGGCCCGATGTAATTGGTCACAAAAATATCCAGATCGTTATCAACGTCAATATCAGCTATATCGATCCCAAAAGTCCTTCCACTTCCAAAACTTTGATCGCTTCGGGAAAAATAGCTGGTGTCCGGATTGGGGCTGGATGATGCAGGGTTTTCAGTTGGAATAATTGAAGATTCAATATTATTCCAACAAGAAGATGAAAAAAATATTACCGCAATAAACAAAGTCAAGGTTTTGATGTGTGTTTTCATTATTATCCCTTAAGCCTTATTTTTCGTTCACGATCATGACAGAAGGCACGGATCTCCCAAAGAGATAAACCTCCCAGTGCTCAAAAATCTATCAAAAGTGAGCACTTAAAAATTCGAAAATTTTGCGCCAGCTGTTTTTATTCATAACGATCTGGTTATGACCACCTCCGAGAGCGAGATGTTCATAAGAATATATAAAATCATGAGCCTGTAAATGATCCGTTATTTGTTCACCCATATCAGCTGCCGGCCAAAGGCGATCCCGCTTTCCAGAGATAAGCAGTACAGCTCCTTTGATTTTTTCCGCCTGGATCGTTGCTTCATTCGCCCTACCTGCGTCCTGGAGAACGCTGGTATGCATCTTATTGAGATTTAACAATCGTAGATCCCAATTGCTGATCGAAGGTGAATAGGGAAGAAATGGCAGACCCACTTCCCCATATGACCAGGAAGATTTGGGATCCTTTGTAAGCTCAAATCGGTCCGATGGAATTCCCTGCCAAATAACGCTGCTGGGTGAGAAAGCAATTACTGCCTTTACCCGAGGAAATTTACTTCCCACTAACAGAGCAGCCTCAGCCCCTTTGGATCCGCCCAGGATCGCATATCCATCCGGTACAATACCCGGCTGATTTGATAACCAATCAAAAGCTTTTTCAAAATATTCCAGGGGAATTTCTTCCAGTGTGTCTGGCAGACCTTCATCTTTGAAATAAGCGAGAGATAATAAGGCATATCCCCGCCGAATTAAGAGCTCGATCGGTTTTTTGATTCGGCTCCATGCTTTTCCACCTTCTGATCCCCCCAGCATAATGATGGCTTTTTGGGGCTTCTTTGATGGCAAATAGAAAAAATCAGCCCGGATACCAGTTTCATCAAATATATTATTATTCATTAATTTCCCCTCTCAGTTTTCAAGTCAATTACCTGATTGCTCAACGAATGAAAATCCCCAAGCCTGCATTCGATTAGATCTCCATGTTTTAACACTGCCGCGCCGGGAGTCCCGGTTGATAGGATATCTCCCGGTAGCATGGTCATTATTTGGGAATGATATGAAACCAAATAATCGAGCGGAAAGGTCATATTGCCGACTATATTTTCGGCTTGTATTTCGCCATTGATCACAGTTTGGACCGGGAGCTGGGGGTAATCATCCACTTCGTCGAGGGTATAAAAGATCGGTCCAAAACTGAAAAAAGTATCAAAACTTTTTGCCTGGGTCAGGTTGCGTGGGTTTCTCTTTAGAATATCTTCTGCCGTCATATCGATTATGGTTGTAAACCCAGCAATCACTAATTGCCAATTATCCCGATTTACGTTTCGGCATTTTTTTCCGAAAATCAAACCCAATTCCGCTTCGCCAGTGGTCCTATGGGAAAGCTCCGGTATTTTGATAGTATCGTTATGCCCGATGATGGTTGTATCGGGCTTCATAAAACTGGCCGGTTCTGTATCAGGCAGTTTTGCAGAGAGATCTTCGGCATGGGCTTTAAAATTTAACCCTATCCCCCATATCTTCCGGGGCCGGCGATACAGGGGCGCATATGAGACTGATTCCTGAGGAATAAACAGCTCTTTGAAATCAGTGGACATATGAACGCTATTAATTTGAAACCATTTTTTTATCTCTTCCAATTTCTCATCCCAGAGAATGGTAAACAGATCAGCAGGCCACTCTTTTTGAAACCGCTGATTAATGAGGGGTATTGGCAAATATCCCTGATCCATCTTAATACATGCAATTTCTTCCCCATCCAAGTGAATTGTAGCAATTCTCATTAGTCGATCCTATTCGAAATTTTCCCAACTGAGTTCTAGCGCTAAACTCAGCCCTGGCAGTGAGCGAGAAACGGTTGTTCTCTCAAACAAACCGTTCCCGGAATTCCAGCCCCTATCTCCAAACTATAATATTATATCTTCTCAGGATGATCGCTAATTTCCTGAAACGGGAACACCCCAGATTATGAGGCTACCATCATCGTGAGGTGCATCATATTTACCGCTGCCAACAGCAATTTTAGTGCCATCAGGAGACCAGGCAGCACTCCATAATGAGGAGAAATTAGCTCTGGTTTTTGATAACAAAGCGCCAGATCCGGCATCCCAAATACGCAGCAGAGCATCTTCCCCTGCTGAGGCAAGCATGAGACCATCAGGTGACCAGGTGATTCCCCGCTCCCAGCCACCATGACTTTCAATAGTACGCAGCAGGGTGCTGATCTCAACATCCCATAAGCGAATTTTGCCGTCTTGATGCGTTGATGCCAAAATAAGTCCATCAGGTGACCAGGCCATACCATTCACATCGCTTCGAGCTTCAGTGCCAATCAATGTAGGCAGTTGTTGGCCAGTTTTTACATCCCAAAGGAGGATCTTGCCATCCCATTGCCCGGCAGCGATAGTACTCCCATCTGGTGACCAGACAACGCTAATGATCAAGGAGTTCCCCCTCCAATTTTGGCTCGCCTCACCCGAATTGATATTCCAAATAGTAACCCTGCCGCTCGTTGTTCCCGATACCAACTGCTGCCCATCTGGGGACCAGGCCACACAAAAAGCTTCCCCGGCACTCAGAACGTTCAATTCTTGATAAGACACAGCATCCCAAATCCGCACCGTCCCATCCCTGCTTGCTGAAGCAAATGTTTTCCCGTCCGGAGCCCATGCAACACCCCACACAAAACTGCTGTGGCCTTCCAGGGTAGCCAATTCTGTATGTGTTTGGGCATCCCAGAGTTTTAATAGCTTATACCCTGTTGAAACCAGCATTTTGCCATCAGGTGACCAGGCGATACTATAAATCGGTCCATTGGGTTCCGAGTGTTCAGCCAGATTGACTAGCGGTTGCAGAGTTGGCAGTGGAATCGGTGATGACGTTGGATCAGGTTCCGCAGTTCCCTGAAATACAGCTGACTGCTCTAAACCGCATCCAGTTTGCAGCAGTGCAACCAGGATCATTACCAACCCCATTCGTGAAATAATTTTTGATTTCAATCTGGCCTCCCAGGTCCATTTTCTTTGGATAAGAATTGTTCCTTCAGTTCCGAATTTTGAATCTTATGCTCGAGCCGCAGATAGGGAGAGCATCAAGATAATCAACAAGTTTTACTATTCCCAGTCAGGAAGATAGAATTCATTTATGTTGGAAGTATCAGGACTTCTTTTTGAAAACGCAGCTTTGGCTGATCTCTGATAGTATTATGATTTTCAATTCTGAGATCTATAATCCTCAATCACACTAGCATCCACCCAATAGGGCAGCTGAATACCGGTGCGGCTACTCAGGAAGATCAAAAATCGCCCATCCGGCGATACATTGGCATAGAGATCATTGCCATTCGAATTTAAAGCTTCCATGCTTACGGGTTCATCCCATTCACCAGTCTCATTCTTGAAGGTGATGTATAGATCGGCGTGTGTAAAATCCAATCCCAAGTCAAAGATCAAATAACTTTCGTCCGGTGCAATAAATGGTGAACCCGCATAAGCATTGTCTGAATCATAAGAAAATTCCAGATTTTCGGCTGTCCTATAATTACCGTTTTCAAAGGTAGAAAATAATAACTTCCCCTCAGAGCCAAAGTACAGATTTCCGTTATCAGCCATTGATGCCTGCCAATGGGCCCCGTTCTGATTGACTTCATCAGGTAGTTTTTGGGAGCTGCCCCATCCATCATCCTCCCTTTCTACCTGCCAGATTGCTTCGTTGTTAGAACCGTATGATAAATAAAGCAGCCTTGTTCCATCAGAGCTAATAAAAGGAGAATCTCCTCGTCCTCCTCTGTCAAAGGGAGCGGGCGCAGGTTCTGACCAGGCTCCATTTTCAATGGTCATGTACCGCACACCCCGTGGCTCATCCATAAAACTCCAATAGACTTCCTTTCCGTTGGGGGTGAAGATCGGAGGTGCATGCATTTCCTCTCTGAATATTGCAGGGGCAAAGCGCGAGACGGTGGAGGAAGGAAAATCCAGTCCGAAATAGGGCTGGGCTTCATCCACTGCAGTTGGGTTGGCTGGCTCATCCACACTGGAAGGTTCTTTAGCACATCCCGTTGCAAGGATCAAGCAGGTCAGGAAACATGTCAAAATCAGGGTGATCCTTTTACGACCAGAGTTTACATACATCAGGTTCTCCTTCAGGATAATACAGCCTTCTTGTGATCTTGATCCAAGCAAGCAGTAATCAATTATCGGCAGGTTGCAAACGGGTAAAAGGGAAAATCAATAAACAAATTGTAAAAATGGGAGAAACTGGAAGACATACCTGATTTTAAGGGAGGATTCTATTATGTAAATACTTCTAAGGAGGGGATTGTCATCATCCAAAAGAAGGGGGTGGAATAAATGACCAGATGGGATTTGTATCCCTGGAAATACACTTATTGCTGGTGTTCATACACCATCTAGTACTTTCCATAGGTCCTGTTAATCTAACTGACTATTAAGCCAAACTTTCTCCCTTCCATTATAACGAGCAAAGAATACATCTACGTCCTGATCATGATCGAAATCCCCAACGATGAGTGTTGTAGATCCAGGCTGTTCAGGCATGTTTGCAGCCAGGATAAAAACCCCTTTACCGTCATTCAGCCAAACCTGATCCTCGATATTATTATTAGCTATAACGATATCCAGATCGCCATCCAGATCAAAATCGGCAAATTCGGAGTCATAACTCCAACCTTCAGAGAGGGCTTCACCACTATCTGTGAATTCAGAAAACCCGTTATTGATCCAGATCGAATCTGGGCAGCCATGACAATTATGAAGAATATCCAGATCTCCGTCACCATCAACATCCCCCAGTGACGAATTAATGCCATTGGATCCAGCTGTTTCTATTCCGCTGTCGATCAGAGTAAATCTTCCAACTCCATCATTAAGTAATACAACCGACGATTCGCCAAAATCTCGGGGTACCACAACATCGAGGTCACCATCCGCATCGAGATCACCAAGGGTAACCTTGCGATTATTCGCCGTTTCGAAAACCTGTTCTGAAAGTTCAAAGAAACCTGCTCCATCATTGAACCAGACCTGCAAAGGGGCTTCGTAGTCGGTGAAGATTACATCCAGGTCCCCATCGATATCAAAGTCCGCAATACCAACTCCCACACTGGGTCCATTTCCGAATTCCTGGGCAATTTCCGAGAATTCCCCCGCTCCGTCATTCAAAAGCAGCAGGTTCGGCTCATCATATTGCACGAGTATCAAATCGAGGTAGCCGTCCAAATTCAGATCAGCGATGCCGCCGTCCGTGAGATGATAGCGCGGGAATTCCTGATCGCTTTCCAAGAAAACACCTTCCCCATCATTGATAAAGATAGAAGCGCTGGCATTCTTCCTGACAACCAAGACGTCCAAATCCCCATCATTATCCAGATCTCCCGCGGTGGAACTCATACTGGGGGAAGCATCTACATCCAATTCCATCGCTTCAAAAACCAGCTCGTTGGAAGTCGAACAAGAAGCCAGGAAAGCAAGTACAAAATAAAAAGGAATTCTTTCTAATAAAGGCTTCATATTTACTCCTTGTCCAGATTACAAGGGGAGAAAGATTCGTGTAATTTCCGAAGGGTCCTTCAAGGAATCCGGTTAGCTCAGAAATCAGCCATCATAATTTTTGGTGTTTGTCATTTTAAAGCAACAATATATTCTATATCGCAAAGCAGGCTACTGATTCCATACCTACTTTATATCCAGAGCTAGGATAGTACGCTCAAGAAGAGCAATTAATTTTCCCGAAACCAACTAGTAATATAAAAATACCCTTCAGGGACATCAATACTGAGTTCTGTAATCCGCAATTTTCCAGCAATCCCAATTTCGTCAAGTCCAGCTTTAAAGTGATTAAAGGCAATACCAATGTCCAGATATTGAGGTTCACACATATAAAGCGGATGATCTGCCAATGGGTTGGTGACAAAAAAATGAACTTGTGACATGTCACTGCTAAAAAGAAGCCGCCAGGGTTGTTTATTTTGTGCTGAAGGTGCCACCCTGACATAATGGAGCGCTCTTTGGAAATCTTTTCCTCTATCTCCCAGGGGCTGTTCAAACTCTTCATAAAAGAACAGCTCATCGTTGGGTTTTCTTGTCCTCGCGCCCAGAACCCTTCTGATCATCTTTTCTTTCGGGCGACCCTTTTCGTCAGCATAACCAATTGGAATGATGGCCGGAATAATCTCGTTTTCTGCTAGAGATAGGCGGCTCAGCGCTTCTTGTTTTTTAAATCTTCCCCCCAGCCAACATGTGCCAATCCCCAGAGAAGTCAGGTAGAGCACAATATTCTCCAGAACAAATGCATAGTCAAAAAGGCTTTTTAATTCCAGACTGCTGCTGCCGAGAATATATCCTTGCGGATTTTTGATAAAGCCATAAGTGCCAATTTGATCCTTTTTTCCTTCATCGGGTTCTATCAGCAGTTCAAATTCGAATTGATGTCCAAGTGGTCCAATTAAATTCTCCGACTTATTCAGATAACCCGATATCTGGCCCAGATCATCCTGGGTCAGTGGTTTATTCTGGAAGGTTCGGGTGCTCTTACGAACATCGATTGGATTTAGGGATGAGCCAGATTTCATATAGGTCACCTGTAACGTTTAGTAAGCAGCAATTAGGATTCAGAAAGTGGATTTGATTTTAACATGGGTGGTTTTATTCTGCATGAATTGGTTCTTTTTTCGACTTACAAGTCTTCATCTGACTGCGACGCACCCGATTCATCACCTATCTTGAGCGAACCCCGAGCTAAGTCACTGGGGCAGTCGAAGTACCGGGTGCAGCGGGGGTTAGCCATCCGATGGAGCGTATTGTTATTCAATTGCTTTAAATCCTTCGTGAAACAAGACATTGCCTTTTGGAATATATCCGTCAAATGAAAGAGTGAAGAACACTTGCTGGGGAACGCCTTCATGGACTAATCCTTCAACATTGTTAAACCCAAATTGTCGATAGTATTGTGGATGCCCGACCAGGCAACAACCTTTCGCCTTGAGGTTTTTCAAGCGTGACAATCCTTCCTGAATTAGTGCCTTTCCAATGCCCTTGCGTTGAAAGTTTGGATGTACTGAAACCGGACCAAGGCCATACCAATCTTTGGCGCCGTCCGACATGGTTACAGGAGAGAATGCTATATGTCCCACCACTCTGCCATCTACCTCTGCGACCAATGATACTGTTAAGGCTTTCGCTGATCGTAGTGCCGCAATGATGAACTGCTCAGTGTGATTACTAATATCCATCGTTTCAAATGCTGCGAAAGTCACCTCGGATATAACTTCAAAATCCGTGCTTTTTTCGTCTCTTATCATAAATTTTTGGATCATTTTAGCAATTTCCTTATTTTCGTGTGATTGGCTCTCGAACAAGCTTTGCGAAGCATCCTACCCTTCGGGTAAAGGGCACCCGCGAACGGTCCAGTAAGTAGTATGTTGTAAATAGTATATAGTTTTGACCTCAGCACAATATTCATGTTTATTCTAGAATTTGATCGGTTCACTACTTGCTAAACTACTACTTACTGCGTCGAAGGCACCTCCTCTCGGGTGGATCGGGGATTAATTGGCACATTATTTACTAGCGTGTTTTATTGAATATTACATTTCTCAGCCAATCTCAACTCGGGATGGCTTTTGATCCTTTACACCCATAATCAAAAGCCACAAACTAAGCCCAAATTCCGCAATAAATCCAAGCGGATAGCTTATATAGAATATTGCATCGAAGTCCGGGAAAAGGAAGAACTGGAGAAACGTCATAAGCCAAAAAGCACTATGTGTCATCAGCACAATTCCCAAAATTCGGGGAAGGAAGCCCGACTTGAAAACCAAATAACCAAGCGGCAAGAGCCAGGCGCCGTAAAATATCTGAGCCATCATAAACCCATTTTTGTATAAAAACAGCATAAACATTGCCAGTGCCTGCAGTTGATTGGTCTGGAATACTTGTAAGTACTCAGCACCACTCAAAAGCATTTGGCTGGCAAGCAAAAAAAGATCACTGTTAACTTGGACAGCGACACCACCTAGGTTTAATAATAAGAACAGCAAAGCAAGGTTTTTGTTAACCGGTTTCAATAACACGTATAAAGCCCAGGCCGCCAAAAAAAACAACACTGCCGCGAGTAGATCGCTCATAAAACCGATCCGAAATTGCCACTCAGAAGCCATAATATTTTGGGCTGTTGTGGCGGCATCTCCGAAAACAATAAGTTTAGAACGCCCAATCACATCTGCGAAGGCGTGAATTACGATGTAAATAATATACAGGAACCCTGCAATTCTGGCGTTCTTTTTGTTTGTATTCAATGTGGATCCTCCTATTTTGAGAAAAACTATAAATCGGCTATTTTTAGATTAGTTTACGATATTCCATCCTGCAAGGATGCAATAATGCCACCTAACGGATGAGCTTTGCGAAGCATCTTGTGAAGGGCAGCCGCGGCCGGGCCTTGTTTGAATGATCCATTTTCCTACACGTCCACCTTAACCGGCTGTCGGGTGGAGCGGGGGTTATGTACGCGATCCAGATTCCCTTTCATACTCATCAGACACAAGATGAAAGTGAAGGTGATCCACTTCCTGGTTGCTGCCGCCATTTGCAATTAATCGATATCCCACAGCTCCCAGGTCAAATCGTTTAACCAATTTCTTTACAGCCATAAATAAACCAGACTCAAATTTAAGGTCAGTTGATGGTAAATCATTCAAAGACCTGAACTTTGCTTTCGGAAGGATTAGGATATGAAGTGGATAAGATGGTTCGGGGTGATGAAAAGCCAATACAGAATCCGTTTCAATCAATTTCTCCCCAGGAATTGCAAAACTAAAATAAGCTATGATCCAGTGAAGGAGCAAGCCGCCTATCCATGTCTTTGCAAGTGAAAATAGTAAACGGTTCATAAAGTTTATGAGATTGGCCCAATGTACATAACGGTTAAGTATTGATGTGGCGCAAAGCCGCCACATAATCAAGGTTGAACAAAGCCGAGAAAGAATCTTGTTTGGAGTTTGCTTGAGGGTCTCTCAGCTGCTCAATACCTGTAGTGTACCCAAAG
>Ga0307990_1001968_pt1 | contig 16821 bp, 14 predicted proteins | sample EllFjometagen129_FD_203168 | JGI IMG/M metagenome (GOLD analysis project Ga0307990, IMG submission 203168) | Marine microbial communities from Ellis Fjord, Antarctic Ocean - #129 | ecosystem: Environmental > Aquatic > Marine > Unclassified | place: Southern Ocean | collected 2014-10-08
GCAAAAGGTGTGACAATTGCCGCCAGACCTTTTGAATTGATCAAAACGTTTTGTGGATCAAGAAGGGATAACTGCAGTGGATCTTGAAAAGTATCAATTGATGAAAAATCCTCTTCTGAAGCCGTTGGGCGATTTATAAATAAATAAGCAGGTATTGCTAAGGCAATAACAACTAAAAAAATTAATAATATCTTATTCATTTTTACAGCTTCTTAGGAATAGAGGAACCTTTTTATACTTCTTTTAGGAGTTTTCTCAAATTCTTCAGGATATATTTCAATTTTTACAATTCGCATATATGCAGGGAAGAGTTCGTTCATTATATTTTTATTCTTTTCCATGATCCGTTCAATTTCAGACTCATTGATATTGTTCAAATCCATTAATTCCATATCAGGATACACAAGAGCAACTAGCTGACCATCCTTTTCTATGATAATAGATTCTTGAACATAAAGCAGATTATTCAATTTTGCTTCAAGTTCTTCAGGATAGATATTCTTACCTGATGAACCCAGTATCATGCTTTTACTTCGACCTTTAATGTATATTACATTATCTTTATCTATTAAACCCAGGTCACCAGTCCTCAGCCATCCCTCTTTATCAATAACAAGTTTGGTTGCTTCTTCATGTTTGTAATAGCCATCCATAACATTTTCACCACGAACCATTATTTCACCAATTTCAGCATATTGATCTGAAGAATCAATTTTAACTTCCAGAGTATCAACAATTACACCAGTTGATTGCAATTTGTATTCATCCCAAGGTGCATAGCTGATCAGTGGTCCGCATTCAGACATCCCATATCCCACTGTAAATCTAAAACCTATGTTATGGAGGAACTGCTCTACTTCTGCATTTAAAGGTGCACCTCCAATTACGATTTCCCTAAAATTGGTTCCGAAAACAATGGTAAGTTTATTGCGTATTTTCTTGTATAATAGTTTTCTTGATAATGGTATTTTAAGTAGAATTTTAACAATTCCCTTATTAAGTAATGGTTTAAGTTGTTTTTTATAGATCTTCTCAATTACAAGTGGAACCGATAGGATCAATCTTGGATGGATCTCTCCAAATGCTTTTAAAATAATTTTCGGTGATGGTGTTTTACCAAGAAATGTGATATGGCAACCACTGCAGAATGGGAACAGAAATTCAAAAGCACAACCGAAAACATGGGCAATTGGCAAGAAAGAAACAATAGTATCACCAGGATTCAACGGCATATGTTCATGAGCATACGTTACATTTGCTACCAAACTGTTGTTAGCCAGCATAACTCCTTTAGAAAAACCTGTAGTTCCTGATGTATAAACTATTACTGCTAACTCTTTATTGTCTATTTCTTCTAAATAAAAATTATCTTTTGTTAATTTATTATCAAAGTCAGACAGGTATTCTTTATTAATTTTCTCAATTAATTTTTGGTTTATCTTTTTACTATTGTAAAGAATTGAAAAATCAGTTAAGGAAAAAATACCATATAAATTTTTCATAACGGATTCATCCACTTCATCAAAGATCTGATCAGTTGAAAAAAGAAGAACTGAATCGGAGTGATTCACTATATGATGAATATCATCCGGTTTGAAATCCGGGAGAATAGGAACAATAACAGCACCATAGGAAACGGTTGCCAGATATGTAATTGCCCAATTAATAGAATTTTTACCGATTATAGCTATCTTATCACCTTTTTTTATGCCACAATTTTGAAATACTGCCTGTAAAAATAGAATTCTATCGGCTACATTTGCATATGTTACTGTATCTTTTTTATAGTTTGAAAAAGCTTTTAAGCTCCAATTTTGTTTAATACTATCAGTGAAGAATGAAACTAAAGATTTATTCATCATAATAAAACCTCCCAATTCTCAATTTAATAACAAAAGAAAAAATGATTAAAAACTAAGCAAGTTGTTTTTGCTTTTAAGTGCTAATATTAAATATTTCCATACTCAATTATTTCTTTTTCCAACTGCTGATAATTAAATTCAGTTTGAATTAGAGAACTAATTGTATACCCTTTAATATCAAGTAGATATGTAACAAATATTCTGTATTGTAAATAGTCATAAGAAGTGGAGAATAAATTATCTCCGAGATATATTTTTTTAATTCCTTTTTTTATATCTAATTTACTATCTACAGAAATGTATTCGCAATATCCTTCTTTCTTCCATGTTGCTAATTCTCTGTTTCCTTTCATTCCGATCTCATTTTCTATAAGTTTATGTGTTACTTCGTGGGCAATCACACTGGAGAGTGAACGTTCATTATCTTCCTTTGCATTTCTAAAGACAAGGTTATTTTCTATTTCTGTCTTAGAAATAAATATGTTGTTTATTATTGGATAAGTTGCTGCAAAAGCATTCTTTAGAGATGGACAAAATATAGTATACGGTTTGAATCCAGAGCTGATGAATATTCTATAATTCAATTCAGGATCAAATATTGCTGAAGATATAATTTTCGTTTCTGCCTTATCTAATACTTTATAGATCGCCTCATTTATCTCTATATCTGAATAGACATCAAATTGCTTATAATTTACATGATGCCGGTAAAATGATAAATTAGGAAATAAAATAAAACCAATAAAAATCAAACCTGCTATAATTATTATATATAATCCTTTGTATCGCATATAATCTCCTATCTCCAAAAATAAAATTTTTAGGTTTGAATCTTGAGCGGAGATTCGAAAAATATTCTATGACTAGAAAGGACATAGAATTGATTATTACAAATTGGCCTGAAATTGTACTTACATTAGAAACAATGAATGAACTGGTTAGGACAATGGATGAATATCGGCAAAAAAGAGGATAAATAAAGGGTAAATTTTAAAATCCCTCCATATTAACAATAAGTATATGGAGGGATTTTTTTGCACTAGGGAGAAATATGTGCAAATTATCTATTCGATAATACTCTGATATTATTGAGTATTTTATCTGGAAGATCTTTATATAAAATATTCTTCTTTGAGTATATCTCTCCAATTAGAGTATCTTTGGGAATATTAATTATATAATCAATCCTTGCTCTATTATCCTTTAAACAATTTACTGTTTCAATATTTAAACCATTTAAAGTATCCAACGTCATATGCAGATCATTGAGATTCTTACAATTTTGATAAACTATTTTAATAGCAACGATCTTGATATGATCTTCATCCCAACCGATGAGTTTTATGCATCCATTCATATTATAAATGTTTAACTTTTCACCTGGCTTGATCTCATATTGTGTTTTTATAGATTTTGTAATAGGTTCATTACTCTTTATAAAAGTAACTTTATTAGAAAAGTTTTCAGCAAGATTGAAATCAGTTCTATTCATAGGAATATTAAATAAAGCTGATAAATTTATGCTGATCAGGGTAATTGAAAAAAATATTAAAACTCTCATTTTCTCCTCCTTGTCTATCTGGCATATCAATATGCATAAGTTATACCAAATTGGAAAAGATAAGAGAACTGCTTATAAAATATGGGATTACGTGTTTGTTGCTAATATTATTGGGATGAGAATTTAATGTTTATGATAAAAACGTTAATTTCAGCTAATCAAAATGATATAGTTTAGATTCCTTTGCAATTTTTAATATATAAAATTGTAGCTAATAGAATAAAATTTATCCTTTCAATGCATAACACAATGCAGTGGTTAATTTAAGGACATCCTCATTATTTTTTTCTAACAACCCTGAAAGTTTTCGGGCAATTTCAAGCAGCATTTTAAAACCTATCTCAGGATTTGTATTACAAATACTCATGAAATCCTTATAATCTATTGTATAAAGTGTGCATTCAGTATTTGCTCTGCAGCTGGCAGTTCCTTTATGAAGACCAAGCAGACCGATCTCTCCGAAAAAAGCGTGATCATCTGCATAAATTTTAATAAATGTTTTATCAATTTTTTCTCGCTCATCGATCATTGTCATCTTTTTCGAGATGACAACTTCACCTTTATAAAGAATGAAGAGCTTATCACTCTCTTTATTTTCTTCTATGATAATTTCATTTTCTTTATATTTAACTGTTTTTAGTTTAGTTGAAAATATTTTTAGTTCTGAAGTAGTTAATTCCTGAACAAGATTAACTTTATTAAGGAAGGCAATATCCATAAATTCTCCTATAGTACCACTGCTTTATCAGTTTCTTGGATTATGTAGTTTTTTTCCGGTTTTAGTTTAATCCTATTTTGGGCTTTATCAGTTTCAAATTTTTTGCCAGATCGTTCAAATTGACTTTTAATAAATTGATCAATGGATGATGAGTCATCTGAAATGATCTCTTCAATCGATACTTCAGGAAAAACAGATACAATTCCCAACACTATGAGATCACGTTCATCTTTTAGAAAATTGAAAAGTTCTTCGTAAGTTTTATTAATAAATGAAGTTGGTATCTGGATCTCTTTTAACCCTTTACCTTCAGTAGATTTCAATACTTCCTGAAGAAAATCCGGGATAGCAGGATTAACAGTTGAATTTGCCAGTAAATTCCCTCCTAGATTATCATATATCACTACATTTGAAATCTTTTCTCTCCTAATATTAGGAAGATATTTTTCATCATGAAGTTGGATACTGACCTTGCCCTTCAGTTTCATATAGGCAATATTATGAGCAGCAATAATTGTTCTTTCATCTGATGGTTTTGAATTAGCCTTACTCTCATCAAAAAGGACAATTACATGTTTTGAATCTTTAATATTTGCCTTAAGCAGGATTTCCTGATTTGTGAAATCTCCTTTAATGAACTTGAGTTGAAGGTCAGGATAGTGATTTTGAAGAGATGAAAAATCTCCTTCATCTAATTCATTAACTATAGCTATGTTAGGTATTTCTGCAGGATCTAATTTACTGATATAACTCAGAATTTTTTTTGCGCTATTATTCCATCCGCAAATTAAAATATGATTTTTTTCTGTTATCTTATTCAAACCTTTTCTCTCCTTTATTTTTTTATCAATAAAGCTGCTGGCTATAAAAGCTGTAAAAGTTGAGAATATTATGAATCCAAGGAAAATAAAGATAATACCAATGATCCGACCCCAAAATGTCACAGGTACAAGATCTCCATAACCTACTGTAGTAATCGTAACTAAAGACCACCAGATAGCATCGAAGAAATCTTTAATATTTCCACTACTGTTATTGTATTCAACAGCTAAAACAGCAATTGCACCAGCCAGTACAACAAGGCATATCACGAATACATTTTTTAATAGTAAAAAAATATGCTTATTTTTATTTAGACTTCGATAAACTTTTCTCTTCAGTTTCACAAATCCTCTAACTTATTGATTTTTATTAATATCTGATACCTAAGCTAAATATCTTTATTTTTTTTGCAAGAAATTTATTTGACAAAGGAATTAACATACAGTTTTTTTAGATAAAGAATGAATGAGGTTCAATATGGAAGTAATAATAACAGAACGAGTAGCTTTAAAAGTTGTTGGAATGAAAATTCATACAAGTATGAAGGAAAATCGTATACCACAACTTTGGGAAGAGTTTATAAAACGAATGGGTGAATTGGATACTGTGGCAGTTCCAGAATGCTCTTTAGGGGTTTGTCTGAATGAAATTGATTCAGAGTTCCAGGAAGATTCAAAATTTGATTACTTAGTGTGTCGGGTGGTAAAAGATGATAGTATCGTTCCTGCTGGTATGGAATATCACAAAATTCCCGCACAACTTATTGCAGTATTTACACATAAAGGTTCTTTAGAAACACTTGGTGATACTTATGATTATATCTATAATGTTTGGTTACCTGAGAGTGAATATAAAATTATAGCAGCTGATGAAATAGAATGGTATGACTCTCGATTCAAATATGGGGAAGAAGATTCGCAAATTGATATTCACATCCCAATTACCAAAAAAAATAGAAATGAAGACATTGACGATGGGTTGTTTTTTGTTAATAAGGATTAGTTAAACAAATTTTTAAAGGAGATTGGAATGATCATTATTGAAGTGAAAAAAAACAAATTTGTAAATATTAACAATGTGTTTAAAATGGACGTCCTTGGTAAAGAAGGATCTGATAACGTTTATTGGAGATTTTATGCGAATGACGATTCTTTTTGTTCCAGTAGGGAATTTTCTGATGCTCAGGAAGCACACTCTTGGCTTTCAATGCAAATTGCCCGTGCTCAGGGTTCGGGAGAGATAATTTCATTATAAATGGCTAACTTATTTGTTTTCAAACAAATAAGTTAATTAACATCAGTGCTTGTATTTTGTAATTTTGCATAATGTTTTATAAAAAACTTGACTGATATAAATATAAAAAGAAAAAAAGGCGATGTGTAAAATAAATACGAATTTACACAAATAAATATGAGGAGGTTTTCATGATCAGATATTTTAAAAACAGAGTACCTCAAGGTACATCTGCCTAACAGGACACCAATCCTGTAAAAACCAAATATGTCTTTGTTCGTAGGCCTATAAATGGCTGAAAAATATATAGGCTGAGAAATCAGCCACTTATTGGTGGGATTGGTTCCTTTTTAGGGCTATCCCACCATTTTTGTATCTAAAAATATTAATACAGAAGCTCGTGGGAAAACCCGCGAGCTTTTTTTTATTGTGTGATAATAAATTGAATGGAGAAAATATATTTAGTAGAGAAATGTTATGAGAAAATTTAAAATGCTTTGGAACTTTATGAAGGGGAACAGATCGTTATATGTATTTTCGATCCTGGCTGTGGGAGCGGCCATATTTTTGCGTTTTGCCTGGCCTATGGTATTACGTGTTACAATAGATTCGATCATCGGCAATAAACCGATTGAAACTAGTGGTTGGATGCAGCCTTTGATCACTAAAATGTTAGAAATTCTTGGTGGCAAAAGTGTATTGGAAAAGAGTTTATGGATGTGTAGTTCTATCCTTATTCTATTAACTCTTTCCCGTGGTATTTTCCTTTTCTTTAAAGGTAAATGGTCTGCAGTTGCTTCAGAATCTATAGCTCAAAAGATCAGAGATGATGTATACGATCATCTTCAATATTTACCGTATGATTATCATGTGAAGGCAAAAACAGGAGATCTCATTCAGCGTTGTACATCCGATGTTGAAACGATCAGACGTTTCCTCTCTATGCAACTAGTGGAAGTTGGAAGAGCATTTTTCATGCTGTTCTTTGCACTCTCTTTCATGCTGCCAATGAGTGTTGAAATGACACTGATTTCATTATCTCTGGTTCCATTTATATTTGTTTTTGCAGTTGTTTTCTTTATAAAAGTGAAGACTGCTTTTAAAGCTTCAGATGAATCGGAAGGAAGGCTTTCAAACGTTTTGCAGGAAAATTTGAGTGGTGTGAGAGTTGTGCGTGCATTTGCCCGTCAGAAATTCGAGATCGATAAATTTGATGAAAGAAATGCAGAATACCGTGATCTGACATACAAACTTATCAGGCTACTGGCTTGGTACTGGTCAGTTTCTGACTTTTTAAGTCTTATCCAGATTATTGCAGTTACAGTTTTAGGTACATATTGGGCTGCAAATGGAGTTATTACTCTGGGAACTTTATTGGCATTCACAACTTATGTTGGAATGCTGCTCTGGCCAGTTCGGCAATTGGGAAGAGTTCTCACTGATATGGGGAAAGCTCTGGTTTCCATTGAACGGATCCAGGAGATTCTGGATGAACCAGTTGAAGATCTAGATGAAGGGATTTCCATGAAAAAGATCTATGGAGATATTGAATTGGAGCATGTGAGTTTTCATTATGATGAAGATCATCCTATCTTAAAGGATGTATCATTTAAAGTAACGAAAGGGCAAACGGTAGCAATTCTTGGTCCTACTGGATCAGGGAAATCAACGCTGGTTGGCTTATTACCCAGATTATACGATAATCAGAAAGGATCGATAAAAATTGATGGAATTGACGTGAAACAGATTTCTAAAAGAACTTTAAGAGAAAACATTGGTATTGTTTTGCAGGAACCTTTCCTGTTTTCTAAAACTCTTAAAGATAATATTGGTTTAGCAGCATCCAAAGCAGAGGATACAGATATATTCAAAGCGGCAAAAATTGCTTCAGTTCACGATGTGATCAAAAGCTTTGATGATGGCTATGGAACTGCCGTCGGTGAAAAAGGAGTTACTCTTTCTGGAGGTCAAAAACAACGTGTTGCGATTGCCAGAACGATCATTAATGGTAGTCCGATCTTGATCTTTGACGATAGCTTGAGTGCTGTGGATACTGAGACTGATGCAGCAATTCGAAACAGGTTAAAGAAGTTGGATAATAAAGCTACAACCTTCATTATCTCTCATCGTCTTACAACGCTGGTTGAGGCAGATGTCATCCTAGTTCTGGATCAGGGAGAAGTTGTTCAACAGGGAACACATCAGGAACTTATTGAGCAGGAAGGTTTGTATAAAAGAGTCTGGTCAATACAGAATTCATTAGAATTAGAACTATCTTTGAAAGAAAAACTCAGTTTGAAAAAAGATGGGAAAAATGAAACTAAACAAGATTTTTAGGAATTTTAGAATCGTCATCCAGAGTTTCCCGAATAATTTCGATATGTCCGGCAATAGCCGGACTACTCTGTGTGACAAAAATAAAGGATTTTATTATGAATCACGTATTTGAAGAAAAAGAGTATAAAAAGAGATTTGATTTGGATTTATGGAAGAAGCTACTAAAATTTTGTAAACCATATTATAAGAAAATGATCCTGTTGGGAGTTCTCATGCTTTCATTGGCTGGTGTAGATGTTATGTTTCCGCTGATGAGTAAATATGCTATAGATAATTTTGTAATTCCAGGCAATACAGATGGCATATTAATATATGGCATGGTATTTTTAGCTATGGTGGCATTACAGGCTCTGAACATCTTCTTTTTCATTGATATTGCCGGCAGGATCGAAATGTATCTTACCTATGATATTCGTAAGAAAGGATTTCTGCACTTACAGGAATTGTCGTTTAACTATTACGATAAAACCCCTGTTGGCTGGTTAATGGCCAGAATGACATCAGATAGTCAGCGTTTAGGTAGTTTTATTTCCTGGGGTCTGGTAGATATGGTTTGGGGTGGTTCGTTGATGATTATGATCTCTGTGGTTATGCTGATCCTGAATTTGAAATTAGCTTTGATTACTTTGTCTGTTGTTCCAGTTTTGGTAATGATGAGTATTTATTTCCAAAAGGTGATTCTGAAAGCATACAGAAAGGTGCGGAAAATAAATTCCAAAATTACCGGAGCTTTTAATGAAGGAATTACCGGAGCAAAAACTACTAAAACATTGGTACGTGAATCTGAAAATTTAAGAGAATTCCAAGTACATACAACAGGTATGTACAGATCATCCGTAAGAGCTGCGGTCTTCTCATCATTATATTTACCGGCAATTCTTACCCTGGGCAGTATTGGAACAGGACTCGCACTCTGGTTTGGTGGGAACGGTGTAATAGCAGGAGTGGTTACGTATGGAACTCTGGTGGCATTTATTTCCTATTCAGTACAATTCTTTGAACCGTTAGGGGAAATGGCACGCGTTTTTGCGGAATTGCAGAATGCTCAAGCTTCAGCTGAAAGGATTTTCTCAATGATCGATGAAGTTCCTCAAATTAAAGATAATTCTCAGGTAACACGAGAATACGGTAGCATAATGAAGATGAAACAGGAAAATTGGCCTGAGATCAAGGGTGGAATAACTTTTGAAAATGTTACGTTCAGTTACAAGAAAGGTGAGAAGATCCTGGAAAATTTCAAGCTTGATATAAAGGCTGGAGAGACCATTGCGCTGGTGGGAGAAACCGGTTCTGGTAAAAGCACACTTGTTAATCTGGCGTGTCGTTTTTACGAACCTACAGAAGGCTCAATTAAGATCGATGGAGTGGATTATCGTCAGAGATCTATGTTGTGGCTTCATTCTAATCTGGGTTATGTATTGCAGACTCCACATTTGTTCAGCGGTAGTATTAAAGATAATATAGCGTACGGCAGATTGGATGCAACTGAAGCTGAGATCATACAGGCAGCCAAGTTGGTTGATGCTCATAATTTTATCATGAAGACAGAAAATGGTTATGAGTCTGAAGTAGGAGAAGGTGGAGCAAAACTTTCCACAGGTGAAAAACAGCTTATTTCCTTTGCTCGTGCCATCTTGGCAGATCCACGTATTTTTGTTTTAGATGAAGCTACATCTTCAATTGATACAGAAACTGAACAAATGATCCAAAAAGCTATTAAAACTGTTCTGGATGGAAGAACAAGTTTCATTGTAGCTCATCGACTTTCCACCATTCGATCAGCTGACCGCATTCTGGTAATAAGAAATGGAAAGATAACCGAACAGGGAAATCATCATGAATTAATAAAACAGAAAGGTTATTATTTCAACCTTTATACGAATCAGTTCTTGGATGAACAAGAGAGTATAGTGTTAAATACTTAGAATCAACCTTCGCAAGGTTGTGATACTTTCACATCTTTTCGATCTTGCGAATGGTTTAATTATATAGAGACTTATAGAAGTGTCGAACCTGGTTTTCAATCCTCTTTGGAAACCGGAAAACCAAAGCCTGATGCCTGTAAACATCAGCAAGGAGGTGTTAAATGACAGAATTTACGAAGAGGTTCAGCACTTAGCTGAATAGCAAAATCCGGTTCCTGCACTTCGGTGCGGGGACCGAGATTTGAGAACTAAACTTAAAGAGGTGCAAAATGAAAAAAGTAATGAATAAGATCAGGTAGTTTTGTTAGATCTGTTGAACGGACACTCTTGTCCGTGAAAAACAGGTTTTATCCAAATAGCTTAAAACCCAACACTCTGTGGTGGGTAAAACAAAAATCTAACGAAATAAGGAGAATAATATGTTTTTTCTAATAAGTGGTGCAGCAGCAACAGGAAAAAAATCGGTAGTAAGAATGCTAAAAGGCAAAATAAAAGATCTTGAATGTCATTGGTATAATGAAATTCACGAAGAAGATGCATTTAAAGATAAGCATGATGAAGAAGAAGAATGGATAAAAAGAGCTCTCATAGCTCAAGCAAATGGAAGAGATTTTCTGCTTGCAGGACACACTCCATTCGGAAAATTATTGGCTTGTCCTTCAGCAATCAAACTAAACGGCATAAAATGTTGTCTGCTCGATTGTCATGATTTTGTAAGAGTAGAAAGATATCTGGATCGTCCTCAGTTTGAAGAGTGGCCATTATGCCAAGACACATTATGCTGGGCAGTTTTTCATCGGATGCATGCACACGATCCCAAGTGGGAACAACGTGTATTGTTATCTAAAGAAATGCCAGGATTCCAGTGGGAACGTTGGACAGACTGGCAAAAAGGTGATGCTCGCTGGGATGTGAAGATCATTGATACATCTGAGAATACTGTTGAACGAACGGCTGGATTTGTAAAAAACTGGATAATGGAAGAGAAGCAGAAAAAACAAGAGTTAACACCAGAAAACAAATGGTGGATTTGAAGTAATTCATTGGAATTAATAATTCTTACAAAAAGGAGAATAATATGTTTTTTCTAATAAGTGGAGCACCGGCAACAGGAAAAAGTTCAGTAGTAAAATCTTTGAAAGATAAATTAGGGAATTTCGATTGTCATGAAAGCGATGAAATAATGGTCGAAACTGGGACACAAAGACGTGTATCAAATGAAGAGTGGATTTCGAAAGCTTTGGAAGCCCAAACGAAAGGGAATGACTTCTTGCTTTCTACTCAAAGTCCATTTGGAGAAATATTGGCTTGTCCTTCAGCTATCAAGTTGAACGGTATCAAATGCTGTTTGTTGGATTGTAATGATTTTATTCGAGCGGAAAGATATCTGGCACGTCCGCAAGACAAGAAATGGCCGCTGGGTATGGATACACTTTGCTGGGCTGTTTTCCATCGAATGCATGCAGTTAATCCTCAGTGGGAACAACGTGCAATAGTTGATGAGGAACTCCCTGAATTTGGTTGGAAGCGCTGGACAAACTTGCAAAAAGGTGATAAACGCTGGGATGTGAAGATCATTGATACATCTGAAAATAAAGTAGAATACACCACTGATCTGGTGCAAGAGTGGATACTGGATGAAAAAGAAAAAACTCAAGCTTTAACACCTGAGAATAAGTGGTGGGAATAGCTTAATATTTTACTGGTTCCCAAGATCCTCTTTGGGATCTAAAAATACCGAGTCTGATGCCAGTGAACATCAGCAAGGAGGTGTAAAAAATGACAGAATTTACTAAGAGGTTCGGCACTTAGCCGAATAGCACAATCCGGTTCCTGCACTTCGGTGTAGGAACCAAGATTATGAACCTTGTCATCGCTTCTTTCAAGATTTCTTGCAATTAGTAATATCAAGGTTGAGTGAATGAAAAAGTGATAGAAACTTTGGCAGGATTAAGTTTGGAGTTTCATTGAAAGAAATCCTAATAAGGTTAATAAATAAGAGGTATTATGGGTAAAATATTAAATATGAATAAAGCAATTCTGGTGGGTGTTTGTATGCGTCCAAGTGATTTTGAAAAGAAAAAATTATCTTTGGATGAATTAGAAAGATTAGCTGATACTGCAGGTTTGGAAGTTGTAGGGAAATTCATTCAAAAACGGCAGAAACCAGATAAAACATTTTTTATTGGAAAAGGTTTTCTGGCAGAAGCTCTGGCTGAAACAAGTGAAGAGAGTCCGGGTCTCATCATCTTCGATAATGAACTTTCACCAAGCCAGGGAAGAAATATTGAGAAAGAATTCGAAATGGATGCGATAGATCGAACCGAGGTGATCCTGAATATCTTCCATGATCACGCTCGAACCAGGGAAGCACAACTACAGGTAAAGCTGGCTGAGCTGCAATATCAGCTTCCACGTCTGAAAAGACTATGGAGTCATCTTGATCGTGAAAAAGGTCAAGCTGCCGGCAGTAGTGGAACCGGTAGGGGGATGGGCGAGAAGCAGATCGAAATTGATAAACGATTGATCAGAAGGGAAATTGCTAAAGTGAAAACTGAATTGAATAAAGTCTTTTTACATAAAGAGACTCAAAGTAAACAGCGGGAGAAGATGAAAAAAGTATGTTTAGTAGGCTATACAAATGCCGGTAAATCTACTCTATTCAACCGATTAACCGATGCTGGAGTATTAGTGGAAGATAAACTTTTTGCCACACTTTCCACAACTACCCGTAAGTTAGCTCTGTCCAAAGGTAGTGATATGATCCTGTCAGATACTGTAGGTTTCATTTCCAATTTACCACATCATTTGGTAGCTTCTTTTCGAGCTACACTCAAGGATGTGGTTGATGCAGATCTATTACTTCATGTGATTGATTCTTCAGATGAACTTTTTCCGTTTTATATTGATGAAGTTCAAAAAGTTCTTAAACAGATCAAAGCAGATGAAATTCCACAACTCCTGATTATGAATAAATCAGATGCTGCTGATAGAACGAAAATTATGTTTTATCTGAAATCTCATGAAAATTCGATTTTGATCTCAGCTAAAAACGGTGAGAACATTGACAAATTTCTGCAAAGAGTTGATGATGAACTACATAGCGCTGATAAATATGTTCTACTAATTCCACATACTGAACAGAAAGCTGTAAATTTGCTTCATAAATTAGGGCAGATAGAGTCTACGGAGTATCTGGAAGAAGGTGTCCAAATCACAGCGATTATCAACCAGGAAGATCTACATGCATTTGAGAGATTCTTACGAAAATGAAAAAAGCAACAAAAAGATTATACACGCGTAAGCGTCCGGCTCATCCAGATGAAGCACACACGACCAGTAAACGCTGGTTTAAACAGAAAGGACGAAAAGCGGTGAGAAAACATTTGAAACGGGAATTGGAGAGTGAAAAAAGTATCACTGACACTCCAGTTCATGGTTGAAGTACATAAATATAAATTTCTAAACGATATGGAGATACTAAAATGATGAAGAAAATTGTAACATTAATTCTAATTTTTACAGGAATAATTCTTAATGCGATTACAATTCCTTATTCGCAATCGGAATTGAAAACTGCAACGAATCATCTATCGGAATTTGTGCGAATTGCTCCTGACGATTCATTGGCGATTCCTTTACAGACAGATGTGTGGCTTTGGCACGATAAAGAGAATTTGTATGTTCACTGGGAAGCGGTTATCGATGAAGACTTCGTAAAAGGGAAACATGCAAATACAGATGAATGGTCTGATTGTGATGCTTTTAGAATTCAGATCATTACAGATGTGAAAAATTATTATGCTTATATGTTCTACTCGCTTCCATTTGGGAATCAATATGATTGTATCCGTAAATCCGATATGAATGCAGATGCAGGTTGGAATAGTAATTATCAATATGAAAACTCAATTTCAGATACTCTTTGGACGAGTTCAATGAAAATTCCTTTAAAAGATTTACGTTTCTATGGTCAGCAACCTTATCAATGGAAAATAATTTTAACTCGTTATTTCCAAAAAACTGATGAATATTACTCTTTACCTTACGGCAAAGTTGATATGGGAAAAGATTATTTTCGTACAGCTTATGAGATTACGATCAATGAGGAACTTTCCAAAAATAAGAATTACAGGATAACACCTTATTTCATTATAAAATACGATTTAGTGGAAGAAACAGGTTCCTTCGATACCGATAATATTGGTCTGGATTTTTCTTGTAATCCTACCTCTTCAACGAAAGCAAAGGTTAGCCTAAATCCAGATTTCACTGATATCCCAATGGATTCAGCAGAAGATAATTACAATATTCGATATGCACCACATTTTGACGAAAATCGTTTCTTCTTTATAGAAGATCTTGATGTTTTTGGAGTTAGCAATAATTTGTTTTACTCGCGCCATATTATGCAGCCGCAATATGCAGTTAAACTTACTGGTAATTCAGAAAATTTCTCTTACGGTTTTCTTTCTGCAATGGATAAAGAAGTTTCGGAAGATGGTGATATTCTGAATAGTGATGATATATATAATATGTTGGCATTAAGACCAAAATGGGAAAACCTTTCCATTCAAATGACGCTGCTGAACAGGATGAACAAAGATTATCACAACGAGGTTTTGATAATAAATCCAAGTTGGGAATTTATAAAAAATCAATCTGTTTGGGGCGAGGTTGATTTTACTTTGAAAGATGAATCCGGTAATGAAAATAAAAAAGGATATTCCGTATATTGCGGATATAACGGGAAGAAAGGTGATTACAACTGGTCATTAAGCGGCTCTCATATGAGCGAAGATTATAGTGCTGATATGGGACGAGTTTATCAAACTGATTTCACGGCATTAAATGCTAATGCCTCACAATACGATTATCCGAATGGGAAAATTTTAAAAAATTTTGGTTCGAATATCTGGTTAAATAAATCATTTACTAATAATGATAAAGAACTACTCGACCAAAATGCGGGTTTAAATTTCTGGGCAAATACACCTAATAAAATAAATTTTAGTATCAGTACAAATATCGGGCAGGAGAATTATGAAAACTTTGTTTATGCTTGGGATAATCTTTTTGTGAACATAAGCACCTGGAATATTTCCTGGTTAAGTGCATGGATCAATTACAGCACAGGTCGTACACTAGTCTATAACCTTTCCAAAATTTCTGGAAGAGATTGTATTGCATTTTCATTATATGGAGATCTGGGGAATAATGTTTCTTACAGTACTTCTGCACAAAGGCATAGATATTTCGATTTCCCTGCAGAATGCGAGATGGATGATAAATATTGGATTAGTAACGCTGATCTAACGATTAATTTTTCCAATGAGCTATCAATTACAAATGGTTTGCGTTATAATAATTATGAGTGTGATAACCAAATGTCATATCTAGGATTTTTCTCCAATCTGCGGTTTGAATTCAAAGATGATTGTAATTTATATCTTGGTTATAAAACTGCTCAAGATGAAATTGAGCAAGAGTTTATCACAGATTACAGACAAGCTTATATGAAAGTGAGTTATACTTTCTGATAAAAATATAGGGTATAAAATTTAAGTTTACTACGAGAAAGGAGTAGAAAATGAATTACAGAAAATTCGATTTGAAAAAAGATAAAGAAACCGTTTTCAGAATCCTGAATGAATGCGGTTGGGTTCATGATATCAAGAAAGATAAGTATTTGAATGCTTTCCTGCCTAAAGCAAATACACTAGTTCATGATCTGAATGGCGAAGCTGAAGTGATGGCAACAAGCTCGAATGGCACTATTCGTTATCAAGATGAAACTCTGAAACTTTCTGCTATCACGGGCTTAACAGCTAGTTTGTTAGCACGAAAGCAAGGTTTTGCAGGAAAACTTACAGCTACACGTTTGGCGTTGGATGCTGAGAAGGGAGCAGAAGTGGGAGCACTTTGCATTTTTGATCAAGGCTATTATAACAAACTTGGATTTGGGAATGGTAATTATGAAAAAATCGTCTGTTTCACACCTGCTACTTTAAAAATTAATAGAAAAGTGAAAACACCTGTCAGGTTAACTGGAAAAGATTTTGCAAAGATCCATAAGAATCGTGTGAACAGAATGCCTAACCATTGTGCTGTTACGTTACCGGAATATACAACTGAAGCTGAAATGGGTGAAAAGGAGAAACATATAGGATTCGGATATTTTGATAAAGAAAATAATCTGACTCATCATCTCTGGTTAAGTGGAAAAGGCAAGGAGCAGGGTCCGTTCTGGATTCAATGGATGGCTTATGAAAATCTGGATCAATTAATGGATCTATTGGCTCTTTTAAAGAGTTTCGAAGAGCAGGTCATTATGATCAGAATGGTTGAACCAGCTTTAATTCA
>Ga0307990_1001970_pt1 | contig 16811 bp, 11 predicted proteins | sample EllFjometagen129_FD_203168 | JGI IMG/M metagenome (GOLD analysis project Ga0307990, IMG submission 203168) | Marine microbial communities from Ellis Fjord, Antarctic Ocean - #129 | ecosystem: Environmental > Aquatic > Marine > Unclassified | place: Southern Ocean | collected 2014-10-08
GTAATAAAACATGGTTCAGGTATGCTTGTAAATTGTGTAGGAGGCTATCAGGCCTTTATTCCTAATTTCTTACCTCCTGAAATCAATCTTTCAAAGTCATTGCTGCGTTCGCTCTCTGATGCTGACCGTTTACTGGGGAAACTGGCTGGGGAGGGACGAGCTCTGCAAAATCCGCACCTGCTTATGCGACCATTCATCAAGCGGGAGGCTGTTCTTTCCAGCCGAATTGAGGGAACACAGGCAACACTGGGTGAACTTTTGGTCTCCGATGTAGGAGTTTCGGCGAAGTCAGAATTGGATAGGCACACCGGGATGTACTTTGCAGAATGCTTCATATATTCCTCCTCCAATTAAGGCGCTTATGCCTTGTCTTGCGGATTGGGAGCTGTTTTTGCATGACAGATCGTTGCCTCCACTGATTCAGGCGGCAATGTTGCATAGTCAGTTTGAGGCTATTCACCCCTTTTTGGATGGCAATGGTCGTGTCGGTCGATTGATAATTATTCTGTTTTTAATAGAACGTGATATCCTACCGACTCCCTTGTTGTATTTAAGTGCTTTTTTTGAAGCAACCCGGGGTGACTATTATGACAGGCTTGCCGCTGTAACCCATCAAGGTGCATGGGGTGAGTGGTTGGAATATTTTCTTAATGGTATTGCCCGCATGTCGGAAGATGCTCTCAGCAGGGCGGAAAGAATAAACACCTTGCTGGTTAAATGGCATCAGGAAACAATGGGGCGAAGCAAAGTCCCTTTGCAAATTCTTGATATGATCGAGGAAAATCCCTATTGCTCGTTAAAACAGGTTTCAACGAAGCTGAGATTGGCGTTTACAACAGCACAGAGAGGGGTTGACAGGCTGATCTCGTTAGGGATATTAACACCGGTGGATGCCGCAAAACGTAACCGAGTATATTGTGCTCAAAGCATTATGGATATTTTGGATGACCCGCCTGCGTTTATAGCCTGAATGAATACCCATATGCTACCATATTCCGGCAAGCCGGAGCCTATTTTGATCACACTGCTGCGTGTTATCACACGATCCTGGATACCCTGCTTCGCGGAAACACCATGGGGAAATGGAGCAACACCATTAACAGACTCAGGCACAACAACAGTACAAAGTATGGTGCAATATGGAGATTTCGATCCAAATGTAGCATTGTTTAGATTTTGTCACAGAACAAGGGTAATATTACGCATATATTGTCACAAAACAAAGGTAATGCAGGTCCGGTTTGTAACCGGACTGTCCCGATGCAATCGGGACCTACGTTGCTAGCATAGGGCAACAGCGATGTCTTTTGCCATAATGAACTATATCGCAGAAGTGCCCGGTGAACGCAACGATTACTAAATTGCCACTCATCATTCACCACGTAGCGGCGGATATACTTGTTTTCCCTGCTTTATGGGAATCACTCGAATGTCAGCGGTAATGAGTGTAGCTTTTAATGGTTATTTCTGCTTGTGTGTGGTTAGCCTTCCGAGGTCAAGGACCTCAGCTACAGCAAATGCTTTGATCTCTTTAAATCTGCAGGGCAGGGCAGGGCCTGCCACGGCGTAGACGCGTAGCGCGAAGACGGGACCCCGCCACGTATTTGTGAGATGTTACCTTGCCCCATGAACAACTCGGAAAAATCATTATAATAGCGAAACAATTAAAAAATCGCGAGATTCGCGATCAGAAAAAAACGAAACACACCGATTCCCGGAAAATTCCGCATTAGTTTTCGTGTTGTAAAAAGCCTGCGGCAGATTCTTGAAAACAGTGTGTTTCTTAGGATTCTATAATTACTTCAGTTGTCCTCTATTTTTTGCGTTGATTCTTATCGCGATCCGGAGGTCCTGAAGGAACCTCATCCTTACTGATATAACCATCGCTGTTTTTATCGAACTTTTTGAAGTGTTTTGACGGACCGTCAAACTCTTTTTTAGATACCTTTCCATCGTTATCTTTATCAAGACGGTTGATGAACTCTTCCGCTGATGGGGGAGGTCCCCTTCTTTCGTTTTTATCATCGCTCTGTTTGCGTTCTGACCGAGCCATGGCGGTTCCTGCTGCAAGCAGGAGTATCATTGCTGTTTGTTTTATCATTGTGTTTCTCCTTTGTTTTGTAGCTCCCGATTTTATCGGGAGTCTCCGGTTGAAAACCGGAGCTACATTGTTATCAGGGTGTTATTAAAACAGGTTTAGATGACAAACAAGGGCGAAGTTTTATGAATTAATTGTAATAATTATCCTATGGTATATTGACCGCTTTCTGTGGTATTTTGGAATTATGAATGTGCTAATTATCGAAGATGATCATAAGATTGCTTCATTCCTTAAGAAGGGTTTGAAAGAGCAGGGCTTTGTGGTGGAGCTATGTCATGACGGCGATGAGGGATATGAACTTGCCTCAAAGGGGTCGCATGATGTGATTCTGCTCGATATCATGCTGCCCGGTCGTGATGGGCTGAGCATTTTAAAGGGGTTGCGCAAAGAGAAGAATACAGTACCTGTAATTCTGCTTACCGCCCGCAGCGGATTGGATGAACGCGTTGAGGGGCTTAATCTCGGTGCAGATGACTACATGCCGAAACCCTTCTATATGGAGGAGCTGCTGGCCCGTATTAAGGCGGTAAGCCGTCGTTCATCCGGTGAGCAGCTCAGTGTAATTCATCAGGGCAATATTCTTCTCAACCTCATCAAGCGCGAGATTAAGCGAGGTGACGAAGTTCTGGAGCTGACAACCAGGGAGTTTAATCTGCTGGAGCTGTTGATGCGCTCACCGGGACGTGTTTATTCACGCACTCAAATGTTGGAGCATGTCTGGGGTTACGACTTTGATCCGCAGACCAATGTTGTTGATGTCTACATTCGCCGGGTGCGGGGCAAGATTGATCTGCCGGGTGAAACATCTCTGATCGAAGCCGTGCGCGGTGTGGGCTATAGATTAAGGGCGGCACAATGAAAATATCATTCAGGTTGAAAATTGCACTTATCTCGTTTGTTACCTCCGGTGCACTCCTGGCGGCCTTCGGTCTGATGTTTTTTGTCTTTAGTTTTCAATCGGGTATCGACCGCATGGATCGGGAGATCCGTACGCTAGCGGAGTCGACAATACATAGCGTCCGTCCCCCTGATCACTGGCAGAATTTTGATAGGTCGTTGCAGTTTATCTATGGGCAGGAAGGAATGTCGCAAGTTGCTCTGAGTGTTAAGAGTAATGAGGGAGATGTGCTTTTTAAATCAGAGAATACTCCAGCAGAACTGGAGTTGATCTCGATACCTGAAGGTGAGAGAACTAACGGCAGAGAAAGAGAGCAGGCGGCATCCCATTTTATTCAGCGGCTTGACCTGGATGGCGATAAACTGATATCACAGCTTGAGTTTGATGGGCCTCCGCATGTTTTTGAACAGATGGATTCCGATAAAGATCAGTTTATCTCTGTGGAAGAAGCCAAGGCTGGCAAGGCTCCTCTGCAAGCCGATCCCAGAGGTGGTGATGAGGGGCTGCGTTATTTGCAATCAGCTGAAAAAACGCTGGAAAGCTCTACAGGAAAATGGCGGGCTGGAGTATTCCGTGAAGGCGGAGTGACGCTGGCAATCGCCATGGATATGAATCTTTTCTATGCCGACATCAACACCCTGCTGGTTAAATTTCTGGTTGGTATTCCCATCGGGCTTCTGCTTCTCGCCGCTGTGGGTTGGTTTCTTGCAGCCCGTGCCATGCAGCCGGTGGCAGTAATTGCTGATACAGCGGAAGGTATCACAGCCAAAGGTCTCGATCGCCGTATTCCAGCAGTCGGTACGGATGTCGAGCTTGAACGGCTAGTCACTGTTACCAATAAGATGCTTGACCGCCTGGAAAAAAGTTATCATCAGGCCGTCCGGTTCAGCTCCGATGCTGCCCATGAACTGCAGACTCCTCTAACCATCCTGCAGGGAGAGCTGGATAATGCTATTCAGAGTTCGGATATCGGATCAGAGGAACAGCAGCGTTGCAGTATGCTGCTGGCCGAGCTTAGCAATCTTAAGTCAGTTGTAAAGAAGCTGCTTCTACTGGCCCATGCAGATGAAGGACGGCTCAACCTGAGCCTGCAACCGGTGGACCTGAGTGATCTGGTTCATACCGCCGTTGAGGATATTGAAGTAATGGCACCTGGGCTCACTATTGAACAACATATAGCAGAGGGTCTAATGGTTCCGGCCGACAGCGCCCTGCTGAACCAGGTTATCCGCAATATGACTTCCAATGCGGCAAAGTACACCACAGCAAAAGGACGGGTCATTTTCTCGCTGAAGTCGAAGGAAAACTCCATCTGCTTCACGCTCTCAAATACAAGCGATCCAATTCCTGAAGCGGACATGCCCTTGCTTTTCAAGCGTTTTCACCGTGTTGAAAAATCGAGGACAAGCTCTGGTTCCGGTTTAGGACTCAGTCTTGCCCGCGAGATTGCTCGTGCACATGGAGGAGAACTCTCCTTTCAACAGGAACCCAGCGGTATGGTTAGCTTTGTTCTGCAGCTTCCTAAAGCAGCAGAGCCGCAACCAAACGGGTTTTACGCTAATAGCTCTTAAACTCTCGACCATTTGAGATGAAAAAGTAATATCAGCACTCTAGATCCCGATTTTATCGGGATTGTCCGGTTGGAAACCGGACCTACTTTGACGAACAATATCCGTACTCCCTTATTTTCAAAACACGTAGTGTTTTTTTCTAAAGCGGCAGTACTTAACACACAACGGGACATTTAGAGAAAAGGGGCTGACACATCACAAGCGCTTAGTTCGGTTGCGGCTAAAAGTAGCTTTAGCAAACATAATGGGATTTAAGAAGAGAGGTACTAAATCATAGCCTGTGGTTCTCAAAAAGGCTTTAGCCCCTCATAAAGAGAAAAACCCTGTAAATGTCGTATTTACAAGGAGTTATAGATGGTGCCGGGAGAGGGAGTCGAACCCTCACGTCCGTAAAGACGGCAGATTTTGAGTCTGCTGCGTATGCCATTTCGCCACCCCGGCAAAAAAGATGGAGCGGGTGAAGGGAATCGGACCCTCGTGATCAGCTTGGAAGGCTGGGGCTCTACCATTGAGCTACACCCGCAAAAGTGAATCACAGATTACTATAATTATGCCAGGATGGTCAAGTGGCAAGCACACATTTTCAGACGTTTTTTATGCGACGGGGTTAGAAACGTTCGCAGCGTTGCTCATTTTTTCAGTGTCTTCTGTTCTTCTTTGATGCCGAACAGCTCTTTGTAGTGCTGGGAAACGTCGATGGCCGGAACATAACAGGCATAGGGATTCCAGGCGACGGGAAAGTGGAGCGTGGTGCGGCTGAAAGATGCGGCGTAGACTCGTTTCATTGAATTACCCGTATCGGCAGCGGCAGCACCTTCGCCGAACCAAACCTGATTCAGCTTTTTGGATTCCGCTGCACCGAGACAATGCCAGGTGCCGTCCCAGACCTCCACCCAGGTATGATTTCCCGGACCCTTGGTCCATTGAGCGACACCGGCGACGCGAGCCGGGATACCGACCGATCGGCAGGCGTCAACCAGCAGAACCGACAACCCGGTGCAGGATGCAAAACCGGCTTTTATTGATTCAAGCGGGCCCTGATCCGGTCGCGGGCGCTTAGTGGGGTGGTATTTGACCTTGAAAAGTTCGTAAATTGTCTGATTAAGTTTAACGGCAACATCTCCGGGGCTATCAATGCCTTTCACCAGCGGCTGGAGTTTTTCATAAAAACCCTTGCGCCAGGACTCGCGTTTTTCGGTAAGATTTGCATAGGGCAGGATATACTCGCGGTACAATTCCGGGCTGACCTTATCCTTCCAGGGAGCCTCAGCAAAGGCTTTCTGAGCGTAACGGAGATTCTCCAGAAGGTAGTCAGCATCAAGGGATGTCAGATCCCGCAGGGGCATATTTGCCACCAGAAAACTCATATCCTTTACTTCATTTTTGCAGCTGTCCTGCAGCGCTTTAATAATTTGTGCGCTGTTTTTCTGGGCATACTTGTAGGCGTAACGAATACAGCGGTTCTGGTCTTCAGACAGACCCAGGGGTTTCAGATCAAATTTTGTCGGCGGAGTTTTGTCGGTTCGGGGTGTGTCGCTGGTTGCCCCTACGAGCAGGGGAGACTGGGAGGCTGAAGTAAGCTTGGCATCTATGCTATAGGCTCCGAAAATCAACTCGATTACCTGACCGGCCTGACGCGGTTTTTCGGCAACCGGCAGCAGGACAAAGTCGTCTGTTACCAGCGGAGAGAGATTGTGGGAACACTTGATCAGGCGTATCCTCCCGAGTCGTTCCGGTAAAGGAACAGCCAGGGGGCGGTTTCCCCACTTACCGCTTTTTAGAATTGAGACCGTGATTTTAACATTTTCACCGACATGGCTGTAGCTTGCTTTCCAGACCGGATTCTTGAGAGAGTAGCGAGCTTTCCAGGCAGGATCGCCGTAAAAGGCAACCAGATCACGATCCCACAAATGGCCCATGAGCTTCTTATCGGCTATCTTATATTTCCGCGCCAGCTGGTTTATGCGGCGCCGGTCGTAGTCATCAAACTCAATCCGGGCCTGCTTAGGAAACGACTTTTGCAGATCCCAGATCAGGGCTTGATTATTGAAGAAGAAGGACTCTGAGAGGCTGTATTGATTTCCGAAGTAGGTTCCGACCCCCCACCCCATATAGCCGTGGAAGGTGACGCTGGTATAGCCGAACATCTGGTAGACCCCGCCTGTATGCATCCAGGCTGTGGCCATGCAGTTTTTATCTGGAATATTGCCGATAAGGCAGTTACCCATTGGCATATAGATTTTAGGGTGGGGCGAGTTAATATCAAAACGTTTATTTTTGGAGTTGAGGCCAAAGAGCTGCCCGTTGTCACAGCGAAAGGAGCCCGCATTGACGTTATAAATAGCCTGCCAATCCTTTTCACTTGCATGGCCGCTGGTCTGAAACAAATCAGGAGGGTAGTTATTAAAGGCATCAACCAGACTCTTAATCGGGTCGTCAGCGACCGTTTGTTTTTCCAGCACGCCGCCTTTCTTTTTGATCCAGAACAAGTTGCGGTCACCCTCGGAGCTAGCGAAGCCATGCGCAAGGTTTTTGAATACACCCGGTCCCATACTTGATGCAGCACTACTGATAATGAGCGCTTGTGAGCGACGGGCAATACGCAGTGCGTCAGCCGCCTCATATCCGGTCACAATGCCCCAGCGCAGATCGGTATAGGGATCCTGATCCAGCTTGCGGGTAAGCCGGTGAACGGCCACCACAAACATGCGACCGGCCTCTTCGGGACGGGTGACAAAAGCCGCGTAACGCGGGTGAAGCTTCTTCAATTCCGGAAGGACCGCGCCGACCTGACCGGACGGGTAGATAATCAGCGATCCATCATATTTTGTGCGCAACGCCGTAACCACCTCCATCCACTCCTTCTGTCGGGACGTTTCTTCGGAGACAATTACCGCATAACTCTTTTCAGCCTTGATTTCAGGAAGCACCATTTCCGCCTGAGCCATACCGCAGAGACCCGCAAACAGAGTGAGCAGAGCCAGCATATGAATTTGCGCCAGACACCCGCGAGGGCAGGATCTCTGCGATTCGGTAGTTAAAGGTTCAAGTGAATTACCAAGGTCGGTGGTCTTTGCAAAGGAATTATTATGCAAAGAATAAAGTTTGTTGTTTATTTGAACACACATGTCTGTTCCTTTTCAATTGGATAGTGTTACACTGAATCGGTTAAAAGTTTATCTTAACCGGGATAAATAATCCAGCGACAAACAAAACAAATATGAATGTAGCACATCTCGGTTCTTCACTGATTTTTATGACTACATACGGAAACTTGCATGTAGTTTACACTTGTGCTGTACTATGGGAAAGTTCAACTAAATTGAATCGCGTCTCTTGCCAGCTCTCATCATGATGTGATAAATTACTTCTATGAATGGTATTCCACGCAGAGTCTGGTTGGAAATCAGCAAAAAGGTGCTAACCGACAATTTCAATGCTGTCAGTCAGAGAGTTTCGCCCTCTCAGGTTATGTCTGTATTAAAGGCAAATTCATATGGTCTGGGTGTTCTTCCAATTGCCGAGACCCTTAAGGCGGCCGGGGCCATGCGTTTTGGTGTTGCTGAGCCTTTTGAAGCTTTACAGCTTCTGCCGCTTGAGCACTCGATTCATATTCTAAGCAGCATTCTGCCGGAGGAGATTGAGCCCATGATAGAGGCAGGAATCACAATTCCGATCACAAGTCTTGAAAGCGCAATGCAGATCAGCCGAACCGCAGGGAAGCTGCACCGGTTGGCCACGGTGCACTTTAAAATTGATACCGGCATGGGTCGTCTGGGTATTTTATATGCAGATGCCTTTGAGGTTATTACGGAGGCATACAATCTGCCGGGGTTGATCTGCGAGGGTATTTTTTCACATTTTCCCATGGCCTACGAAAAAACATCACCGGTGACACATGGCCAGATTGATGATTTTAAATCATTGCTGCGCAAGCTGGCTGCCGAAAAGATCCATTTTAAATATATTCATATTGCCAACAGCGATGCGATTAATAATTTCCCTGAGTCATACCACCCCCCCTTCAATATGGTACGTACGGGAATCAACCTGCATGGAGCCTTTGATGCACAGGGAAGTCGAACAATTCCCATACGGCCAGCCATCTCTCTGAAAACACGCTTAACGGCGATACGCGAGATGCCGGCTGGCAGCACAATCGGATATGGGCAGACCTTCCGGTTAAAAACGTCAACCCGGGTGGGAACGATCTCGGCCGGTTATGCCGACGGGCTACCGCTATTGCTCTCAAATCAGGGTTGCGTTCTGATTCGCGACACGCTTTGTCCTATTATCGGGCGCGTATCGATGGATTACACAAATGTTTCGCTGGCAGATGTGCCGCAAACACAGATCGGTGATGATGTAACCTGTCTGGGCGCAACCGAATCACACTGCATCACAATTGAGTCATGGGCTGAACTGAAAAACACTCACCCCTACGAAATTATCTGCTCCTTCGGCAACCGGGTTGAGCGCCGCTATGTATAGATTTGGTTCAGCAGGGAAAACAATTTATTTGCGCAGTTTTTTTATCCACAGATTATCAAGATTTAACAAGATTAAGAGAATACGTTAGCAAAGCGGATTTGCCCTCTTCGCTCTTCACTCTTTTCCGCAATTGCGCTATTATATCCATTTAAGTAATTTTTCAAAGGAGAGGATCAATGTACAAGATGTTATATATATATCCATTTCTTACTGCATGCGCACTGATGCTGACATGTGGCTGTGGCAGAGACAACAATGAGCAACCCCTTAAACCGGCCTCGGTTCCGGCCGTCCCCAATGCGGATTATGTGGTTGCGATGATTAACAGCACCCCGTTAACTTGGGCCGACATGGACCGCAGGGCGATGGGGTACCTCAGGGATGAGCAGAAAACCAACCACCTTATTATACCTGAGACACGCATGGAGGAGGCCAAGGAGCACTTCCGTAAAAGGTCTATTCAGGCTTTTGCTTTTAAGACAGTGATGATTGATGCCGCCACTAAGAACAATATCAAGGTGCTGCCAAAAGACAGAGAACGCGGTTTCAAAAGGCTCGCCATCTCGCTGGAATCCAGAAGCTGGACAACCAATGATTTTTTCAACAACGGTCCGATGCCCCCAGCTGTAATGCATAAGGAGTTTGAAGACGGATTGATTATCGATAAATATATTGCTGCTGAGGTATCCGACAAGCTGACGCTGGCTCCAGATACGGTCAAAAAGGTCATAGAGTCAATTACCGCGACCAACGTACTGAAACGTGCCCAGGCTGATAACATCCGTCAGCAGTTGGTGGATGGAGCCAGCTTTGAGAAGCTGGCGGCAAAATACTCAGCCTGCAAAAGCTCAAAAAAAGGTGGAGATCTGGGTGAGTTCAAGCGCGGAAAAATGCATAAGATCTTCGAAGAGGCTGCCTTCTCTCAGAAGGTTGGTGAGATAGGTCCTGTCATAAAAACCCCATATGGATTTCATATAATCAAGGTGGCCGCGCACACCGAGAAACAAGCGGCCACCGACTCGACACCGGAGATTCCGGAGTCAGTCAGGGCATCGCACATATTAATCAGACCAATACCTATCGATAAGAAAAGAATCACCGACTCCCTTAAAAAGAAGCAGTTTGAATTTGAATCCAAAAAGCTCTACCGTAAGTTAGTGAGCGAAGCTGATGTTAGATGTTTCCTCTACGAGGACATGCAGTTCTAATTAACGCACCCGGCGCGTGCTAGAGCCTGTTCGAGCAGACAGTGGCTGTAAAATCAACTTCTTGTTTATTATGCACATTTTTTATCTCTCACAGAGGCACAGAGATCACAGCGCAGCATAGTAGCAACCAACAATTTTTTTACTACGAAAAGTAATTGCTACGTTAATAGTTTTTTCCCGCAAAGACGCAAAGGCGCAAAGTGGATTCTTTGCATGTGGTTGTTCCTTTCCGTTTTACTGAACCGTAATGAAATGCTCTGGATATCAGGAGGGAAGCAGCACGGTCTTAATTATTAACTATGAGCACACAGAATACACAGAGAAAAGCAACCAGCCATATTATACTATCTTCTTTGCGCCTTTGCACCTTTGCGGGAGATAAAAATGTACATGCAAAACAAGAATATTGCTGTTTGTAGTACAGATTTAATGTATTACTCTCTGTGGGCTCTGTGCCTCTGTAAGAAATACTATTGACGCAGATCCACCGCTTCCGTCTTCAACTGCCATTTCAGGATCAGGGTTTGCACTCGTATTTGCGATAGGTTGGTTTTTTCAGAGTCGGAAAATCTGCCGGGACCGGTGTTGTAACTTTGCCGGTGGCGGCCCATTCAACTCCGCGAATGAAAGTAAAGATTATACTCCTTCCACTTGGGAAATGAGTTGTCGGCAGCGTGAATCACAACGAAGCCTCCTCCATTTTTCATATAATCCCCCTTTTTTGCTGACTTGTTTATAATACGGAAACTGTAAAATTAATATTCAGGGAAGTCAATAACAGAGAGCACCTCTTTTACGGTAGTATAGCTAGTTTGTTTCGTCCACCGGATACCGGCGGACATACAGCAGCACAGTAGATCCCGATTTTATCGGGATTGTCCGGTTGAAAACCGGACCTACTTTTACGAACAATATCTGTACTCCCTTATTTCTAAAATACGCAGTGTTTTTTTCTAAAGCTGCGGTGGATAACACACAACTCACTAAAGCTAGCTTTGAAAAATTCGTAAACTCTCGACCTTTTGAGCTCTGCACTGATTTTTATGGAACGAGTTTAAGTTAAGGTTCGATGAAGCATTTTATAGAGAGGGAGGCAGCTGAATATTTTGATGAGATAACATGATATTCAAGATTACAATCTAGTAAATAAGAAAAAGAATTTAAACAGAAATGAAAGGTGCAAGATTTCAAGAAACTTGACAAACAGGATTAAATGTTATCCAGATCATCCTACCGTGTCACGGCGTAGACGGGTTATCCGGTCAAAAAAATCTGTTACCCATAAAAATCAGTGAAGAACCACCTTTTGAGATGGAAAAATAATATCAACTCTGTAGATCCCGATTTTATCGGGATTGTCCGGTTGGAAACCGGACCTACTTTTACGAACAATACTGAAACTCCCTTATTTTCAAAACACGCAGTGTTTTTTTCTAAAGCTGCGATGGCTATCACACAAGCAGAGATTTAAAGAGGCTGGTTTCGTATATCACAAGAGCCCCGTTTGATTACGACTAAAAGCAGCTTTAGTCTATTTCATACTGGGCAGGACAATGCCTTTGAGAATGACTTTCTGGCAGGCGATAAAAACAATTGCAGTGGGAATGGAGACAAGCACAAACCCGGCCATAACGGCCCATGGTTGTCCGCCGAACTGCTGGCTCATCTGGTACATCCAGACTGCCAACGTCCAGTGGCTCTGTTTCTGGCAGACCAGCAGAGCCCACTCCCAGCTGTTATATGCGGCCACAAATGAGTGCAGGGCATTTACGGCCAGGATGGGGGTTGTCATCGGCAGCGTGATCCGCAGAAAGATCTGCCACTCTTTGGCACCATCCACAGTGGCCGCCTCGTATAATTCACGGGGGAGTCCATCAAAGAAGCCTTTGAGGATGAAAATGGACATTCCACTGGCAAGGGTTGGCAGCACCAGGGCTGCAAAGGAGTTAAGCAGGCCAAGATCGCGTATCAGCAGGAATCCGGGGATGGCGGTAACTGCGGCGGGAAAGGCCATTGTGGACAACAGAAAAAGCAGTATTTTTTCGGTTGATTTCAGACCGAAGCGCGAGAGTGCATATGCAGCCATGGGGTTGACTGTCAATGTTGCCAGGACCGACAAAAATACGAGCAGCAGGGTATTTCCAAAGGCGCGACCACGCAGGAAAAGATACTCCCCCACCAGTTTATAATTCGAGAGGGCGCCATCGAAGAACTTCAGCCAGCCTCTTTTTTTGAAGGTCACAGCGATGGCCTCGCGGATGGGAAAACGGACCTCTTTAATGGAATTGAGATTCCATCCATATGACCGGTTGACGGCATCAATGCTGCCGTATTTATCCAGCAGAAAACTTTGCCAGGAGCTTTCCGCACTCAGAATCTGAAGGTCATCCAAAGGAACCTGGGTAATAAAATTACGCCAGAGAGAGCTGTTCTCATATTGTTTTAATTTAACATCTGTGAATTGAGTTATCTCGCTGCCGGTCAATTTTTTATATACAGAGGTGTTTTTACAGACCGCTTTGACATGCTGCTGATATGCAGCTTCCAGTTCAGGAGAGACCTTGATTCGCAGCAGACGGCGGGGATATGAATCATGAATGAAGTCATTCCAAACGCTCTTTATACACTCGGAGGACTCTGCGGGAGGCGGAAATGGCAGATTTTCAAATGCCAGACATGAATGACCTGCAACAGCGCTGTAATCAGCAGGCGAAAAACCATTTTTTTCGGTTAGGCCGAGTTTAACCTGAGTATCGGGTAGCTTAAGATATTTCAGCCATAGGGAACGGGATAAATAGGGCATGGTGGGTGTCATAGGAGAGACCCCGGATGCATATTGTTTGAAGGCTTTCCAATTCTGCGCTGTTGTCCCACCATATTTTTTTGAGAAGCGGGTCCAGCTCTGGCAAGCGGGTTCAAACTCCAGTTCGCGATATGCCTTTTTAAACTCATGAAAGAGCTTATATTTGGGGTTATTCAACGGATAATCCCAACCGGCGTGATGCAGAGGCGCACGTTTTTCAGCCACCATGCGAATGCCGAAGAAGCTCTGATAACGGATCAGCCACTCCTCGTTTAGCAGGTCAAGTGCGGCATCACGACGGGCAGAAGGCAGAAATGAAACTTTCCCCTGTGGATTCTCTGCTTTCAGACGTTTCTCAAAGTAATTGCGGGCAAAGGCGGATATATGGCGCGAATCATAGTTGCAAATGCTGTTGAGAGGATCGTAATCCAGATTAAATATGGCATAATCGGCTGCGGCCCGCTGCCACATTTTGAAGGTTTGCGGGTCATCAACGGCGGCAAGCTGGCGTGAAGCAAACTTATTGCATCCGGGTTCATCGCGTGAAACCACAATCCAACTGCCCCACTGCGCCGGTGCATCGGGATAGAGCTCAAGCGGAAAGCGATCAAAGCACCCTGATATATGCCGCATAAAGCGATCAGGCCGGTTCCAAAGTGCACGCACAACGGGAGAGTAGCGATGATAGTCATAGGGGCCTGTAAAAGATGCCGATACCATAACCAGAAAAGGCCATATCATAGTTATACCGCCTATAGTCAGGAGGGCATAGATCAAGGCCAGAAACAATCTGGCCTTGGTGCTTTTTCGTTCAGCAGGTAAAATAACAGGCATGTGGTTCTCTTGAGATAAATACTTAAGACTTCAAATCAAAGATATTATAGAGCATATAGGGTGCATTGGACGAATAAAAAAATCATTGCAGATTTAATCTGCAATGATTTAATAAATTGGGGCGATAGACGGGGATTGAACCCGCGACAACCAGAACCACAATCTGGGGCTCTACCACTGAGCTACTATCGCCATCTGAAATGTAGGTGCGTATAGAATATCAAAAGCCTGAGAGAATGCAAGTGCGAGTTTAAAAAAAGTTAATTTTGCTTTCATCGGACTCAAATCTTATGATAGCCTGTATTAAATGAGTTAATAGAGATTACAAGGGGATATTATTTTATGAAAACCGGACTAAACCGTCGCACATTTATCAAGAGTGCCGCTGCTATGGCATCTTTTTCAATTGTACCCGCACATGTACTCAGAGCCGAGACCGCGCCAAGCAATCAGCTCACACGCGCATTAATCGGGTTCGGAGGAATTGCCAACTCAGGACATCATCTGGGCAACAAGGCAACCCGCATGATTGCGGTATGCGATCCAGATGCATCCAGAGTTCAGGATGGAATTAGAAAGGCCAAGGCCAGAGGCTATGGCAAGATCCACGGATGCAAGGATTTCCGCGAGATCCTGGCAATGAAAGATGTTGATATCGTGCATATCTGCACCCCTCCGCACTGGCACGGCCCCATCTCGATCATGGCAGCCCAGGCCGGCAAGGACATCTGGTGCGAAAAACCGATGACGCGTACAATTGGCGAAGGCAAGCGGGTTATGGAGGCGATTAAAGCCAACGGCAGCATCTTCCGTTTAAACACATGGTTCCGCTTCAAGAGCAATTTCTACGGTTTCGGCACTGAGGTTAAACCGATCAAGAAGGTTGTTGAGAGCGGCTTGCTGGGCTGGCCGCTCAAGGCGGTTGTCGGTGGACCCACCGGCTTCAACCTGAAGTTTATGTGGAGTGGCATGACTAACCTTACGCCGCAACCGGTACCGGAAGGCTTCGACTATGATCTATGGCTGGGTCCCGCACCTTACAAACCATACCATAGACACCGCACCCACGAGACCTTCCGCGGCTACTGGGACTATGATGGCGGTGGTCTGGGTGACATGGGTCAACACTATCTTGATCCGGTCCAGTATTTACTGGACAAGGATAACACCAGTCCGATTAAAGTCGAGATTGATTGTCCACCGCAGCACCCTGATGCAGTCGGCTCATTCGACCGGATAACCTACACCTATGCGGATGGCTGCCAGATCATTCTGGATGGCAACAACTCAATGAAAGGTGCCGCATTCCTGCAGGGGCCTAAGGGTGCTATCTGGCCTAAGATGAAATCCGACATTCCAAATTTAAGTGCTATGATTGATGAGATGCCTGATCCGGCACCACAGCAGACTGACTTTGTTGAGTCGGTGCGTATGCGGCGTCCATTTGCTCTGAACGAAAGAAACGGATTCCGTTCCAGCACAATTGTCAATCTTGGAATAACAGCGATGCGTCTGGGACGAGGGTTCAAGTTCGATCCGGTCAAGCTGCAGGCGGTCAACGATCCGGCGGCGGATGCGTTCATATACCAGCAGATGCGTTCTCCCTGGGGTGTCTAAGTAATGTCGCTTGACAACATTACATAAAACATTCCGTGTTTCAAACCACAACTTTTATTTAGGAAAATGATATGAAATTCAGCAAAACACTTATACTTGGAATATTCTTAACAATGGCGCAGTTTTCTGTTTCAATTGCCGGACTTACGACGGCGACCAAGTGGGCTAAAGCCGAGAAGGCAAAGCTTGATACAATTAACAAGGTAACTCTGGCGGAATTGGTCAAGGGAGCCCCTGCGACATACGTCAAGCTGTTTGCTGCGGTTAAGAGCGACTACAAGAGCGACCCGGTCGAGATTACCAGAATTGCGTCGCTGACGCAGTTTATTGTAAGCTCCGGTAACATTGCGAATCGCAGCAGTTATGCGGACGAGCTGATCAAAGCCGCCAAAGCTTCGACAGCCGGTGATGTCACCAGCTTCTTTATTGATCAGCTGCGCTGGTGTGCCACCCCGCAACAAACAACAGCTATCAGGAAATTTGAGTCATCAAAGCAAGCGGGAGTTGCCGCTCTGGCCAAGATCGCCGTCTTTGCCTCCGAGGCAAACTTTGAATCGCAGCAGAAGAATGCTCAGAAGAGTGTTTGTTCTGAGTATATGCAGAAAATATCCAAAATGAAAGCTGACCAAAGGATCAAAGCACTGCTGGCGGGCTTCGACAGCCCCGATCTTAAAATTGCCGGCACCGCAATGCGCGTGGCAAGTCAGATCGACATTCAGGATAAAATTGCTGAGGTCGGAGGGAGCAAAGCTGAAGAATTCAACCAGCAGCGTATTGCCGTCGGGCAAAAAGGAACTGTTGCATGGGCAAAGAAATTGCAGAGCACCCGCGACCCAATCCGCAAGGTAATGTTGCTTGATATGCTTGGTGCACGCGGCAATCCAGCTGCAGCTACTACTGTGGCGGAGTGCATGAATGATGCTGACCTGGCGATATCCGCTGCCGCTCAAAATGCACTGGTAAATATCAGTTCTGAAACTTATACAGTAGCAGCACCGGCAATGCTTAAAAAACTTCTGGCGAGTCATATCTCTATCACCGAAAAGGCAATTTTAAGACTTCCGACAAAGTTGATTGAAATTTCATTGCTCAAAGATTACGGAAATTACTCAAAGGCCGGACAGCAGGTTACACTCAATGTACTGAATACAAGAAGATCCAACAGCGGCATTACTCTGGCCATTGCGGCAATTAACGGGAGTGAAACAGATAGCGCAATCACCGGATATCGTCTTTTAAAAGATTGTGCAACCGCCAAAGAATCCGATATCCTTATAAAAAAGATTTT
>Ga0307990_1001971_pt1 | contig 16810 bp, 11 predicted proteins | sample EllFjometagen129_FD_203168 | JGI IMG/M metagenome (GOLD analysis project Ga0307990, IMG submission 203168) | Marine microbial communities from Ellis Fjord, Antarctic Ocean - #129 | ecosystem: Environmental > Aquatic > Marine > Unclassified | place: Southern Ocean | collected 2014-10-08
CGTGCCGCCATATCCTTGAACCGACCCTGAGCGTTGCACCAATTCCAACGGCGGCACAGTTCTACGCTCAGTGGTGTCCGCCCCCATTTCGGGTGCGCGACCATCAAGGAGCGGATCAATTCTATGTTCGCATCGCTTACCTCGCGCCCTTGTAAGATCATGGTCTTTGTCATGGCGCAAAGTATACGGCAACCTGCCCAATCGAATCTAGCTTAAAAAGAATATATTTCAGCTTGAGTTCTGAAAAAGATAAGATTATCCTTTATATCATTGAATTAAGTAAATTCACTTCGGCATTCGCATACGGCGGGCGAATTCTTGAGTTACTGATTGTACGCCGTGAACGGTTACAAAAATACCAGGTCAACAGGTCACCAAGACAGAAGATAACATGAAAAAGGAAAAGACTATGAAAACAACGAAACTAATTCGTACGGTTATATTTGCAAATCTGTTGTGTGCCGTGATCTGCTCTGCGGCAGCGGTGGAGTTTAGCGGAGAGGCTCCGCCTCCGGATCAAACCCTGTCATTATGGTATCGCACGCCTGCCTCTAAATGGGATGAGGCTCTTCCGATTGGTAATGGACGTTTTGGTGCAATGGTTTTTGGCGGGGTTGCAGAGGAGCGTATCCAGTTTAATGACGACACCCTCTTTACCGGTAAACCGCATAACTACTCGCATAAAGGGGCGGTTAAATTTCTGCCGCAAATTCGTAAGCTTCTTTTTGAGGGCAAACAGAAGCAGGCCCAGCAACTTGCAAACAAAGAGTTTATGAGTATCAATACACACGGCAAAAATCGTCAGGAGGCCTACCAGCCCTTTGGTGATCTGAAACTGGAGTTTCCAGGAATAAGCCAGGTCACCGATTATCGCCGTGAACTGGATATTGATAGCGCTATTGCCCGGGTTCAGTACAAGCGCGATGGGGTCGCCTTTCAACGGGAGATCTTCTCATCCTTTCCAGATAATGCCATTGTTATGAAACTGACCTGCGACAAGCCGGGGCAGATAAATTTCAAGGCCTCTCTGCCATCTCCACATGCAGATGTAACAGCTCGGAGCGAGGGTGGCAGCACATTGTTAATGTCTGGCAAGATAGAGAAAAAAAATACCGCGTTTGAGGCACGGCTTTTTGTTCAAACGGATGGCGGGAATATAAAGGTTGCCGGTTCTGCATTGGAAATTTCAGAGGCCGATTCGGCCACTCTCATTTTGGTTGGATCAACCAGCTATGTCAACTATCAGGATATCAGCGGAGATCCAGCAGCAAAGAACCGCGAAACGCTGAAGAAGATTGCGCAGAAAGAATATGCATCAATCAGAGCAGATCACATCAAAGATTATCAGAACCTTTTTCAGCGCGTTAAACTGAATCTTGGCAGCCGTGAGGGGGCAACAAAACCGACGGATAGCCGTATAAAATCCTTCAGTGAGGCAGATCCTCAGCTGGCGGAGCTGTTTTATCAGTATGGTCGTTATCTCTTGATTGCATGCAGTCGTCCGGGTTCACAACCCGCCAACCTGCAGGGGCTTTGGAATGAAAAGACCAGACCTCCCTGGGAGAGCAAGTATACCATCAATATCAATACAGAGATGAACTACTGGCCGGCGGAGATTGCCAACCTGGGTGAGTGTACGGCTCCTCTCTTTGATGCATTGAAGGAGATATCAGTTGCTGGTGCAATTGTCGCCAAAGATCACTACAATGCCCGGGGATGGCTGATTCATCATAATTTTGATGTCTGGAAAGGGGCCGCCCCGATTAATAACGCCAGCCATGGTATCTGGGTTGTGGGTGGTGCCTGGCTGAGCCAGAACCTCTGGTGGCACTACGAGTTTGGTGGCGACAAGAAATATTTAAAAGAAACCGCCTATCCGCTGATGCGCGGGGCAGCACTCTTTTTCGTTGATTTTCTGATAGAAGATCCCCGTAACGATAAGGGGTGGTTGATATCCGGTCCATCCAACTCACCGGAAAATGGTGGACTGGTCATGGGACCGACCATGGATCATCAGATTATCCGCGATCTTTTCAGCAACGTGATTGAGGCCTCCAAAGTGCTGGATGTCGATAAGGAATTGCGTGATAAGCTGACAGATCTGCGAGCGAAGATTGCACCCAATCAGATTGGCAGATATGGCCAGCTGCAGGAGTGGCTTGAGGATAAGGACGATCCAAAGAGCAAACATCGTCATGTATCAAACCTCTGGGGGCTGCATCCGGGGGCGGAGATAAATCCGCGCATTACACCGGAGCTGGCGAAGGCCTGCAAAGTTACGTTGGAGCACCGTGGTGACGGAGGTACAGGTTGGTCAAAGGCGTGGAAGATCAATTTCTGGGCGCGGCTGCTGGATGGCGACCACTCATACAAGATGCTCTCAGAGGCACTGAGGGGCAACACCCTGCCGAACCTCTTTGATACCCATCCTCCATTTCAGATTGATGGTAACTTTGGTGCCACATCCGGAATCACCGAGATGTTGCTGCAGAGTCATCTGGGTGAGATAGCACTTCTGCCGGCGCTGCCTTCGGCCTGGTCGCAGGGCAGCGTTTCCGGCCTGCGGGCTCGCGGTGGATTTGAAGTTGATATCGAGTGGAAAGCTGGCCATTTAACTCAGGCGCAGATAAGCTCTTTTAACGGAAATAAGTGCCGTATCAGATCGGCGCAGCCACTCACAGTTAAAAGCGGAACAAAGCTGATAAAAACAACCGCCCCCGAAAAGAATGTCATTGAGTTTGATACCTCCAAGGGACAAACTTATCAGCTGACACCCTGAGTCTGACGGAACAAACCCATGGGTGCGATTTTTTTGTTGTTGAAACGGTGTATTTACACGATTCAATACGCTGAAGTGTGAACTACGTACGAAAAGCTGTATGTAGTTCACACTTGTGTGCTGTAAACCACTGATATGGGAAAGTTCAACTAAAAAAATCACACCCGTGCGGGCATGGCACTATCTTTTCTTCTTGACAGGTGGCGGCGGGAGGTCATTATCCCGTACCGCTTTCAACTTAGCGGTCACCTTCTTTTTGAAGCGTGCTACAACAGTTGCATATTCGGGGTTGGAGGCCAGGTTGGTGAACTGCTGAGGATCTTTCTCGGTATCGTAAAGTTCAATGCCTTTGGCCGCATTCTCTCCATATTGAATGAAGGCGTAACGATGTTCCCGCAATAGGAATCCTCTGCGCATGGGGGCCACGCTGAAGGCGGCATCCCGGACTTCATGGGCGGGGTCACTCAGCATCATTGAGATGTCCTTGCCCTGAATGCCGGAGGGCGGGGTGAGTCCACAGAGACGTGAGATAGTCGGATAAAGATCCTGCAGCTCAACCAGGGAGTTGCAAACTGCCGGTTTTACCCCTGGCACAGAGATGATCAATGGAACACCGGAAGATTGATCCAGCAGGCTGACCTTTGCCCAGAAATCATGCTCGCCCAGATGATAACCGTGGTCGCTGGTGAAAACAACAATGGTTGAGTCGGCCAGTCCTGATTTTTCGAGCGCATCGAGTACCTGACCGGTCATCGCATCCATATAGGCAACTGCTGCATAGTAGCCACCCAGCGCTTTTTTCTGTCGACGGATATCCATTTTCATATTCTTGCTGGTTTTGTAGTTGATTCCGGGAGCGGGAATATCATTCCAGTCGCCCTTACGTTTTTCCGGCAGTGTCAGTTTGCTGTATGGTTTGAAGGGCGCAAAGTATTTTCTTGGGGCGACAAAGGGAACGTGAGGGCGCACAAAGCCGACACCCAACCAGAATTTTTTGTCTTTGTGTTTGTTCAGCAGCGCGATCGCTTTGGCCGCTGCTTTGCCATCGGCATGCACCAGATCATCGCCATCGGCCTCCACCACCACAAAGGTGTTGCCGCCAACAGCTGGTTTTTTGCCGTCGGGGTTATTCTCAAGGGTCTCTCCATCGCCCGGGGCTCGCCATTCCGGTCCTTTGCAATTGAACCTTTCGGTCCAGGACATCTTGTCGTCAGCACCATTGGTTCCTGCTTCAATTCCAGCGGGAACGCCCATATGATAGATTTTGCCGACACGGGCGGTGTAGTAACCGTTATTTTTATAGAGCTGCGGCCAGGTAACTTTGTCCGGGCCTATTCGTGGGCGGGGGCTGGTGTAACCCAGTATGCCGGTTGCGTGCGGGTAGTAGCCGGATAAGAAAGCAGCGCGGGATGGACCGCAGTAGGTTCCCTGGCAATAGGCGTGGGTGAAGCGCACCCCCTTTGATGCCAGTCGGTCAATGTTGGGAGTTTTGCAGATGGTATTTCCATAGCAGGATAGAGCGGTATAGGTTAGATCGTCTGATGTGATGAAAAGAACATTGTAATCAGATGGTTTGGCTGCCCATAGGTGGTTTGATGTCAGGCAGATGCTTAGCAAGATGCCGAGTAAGGCAAAGTTTTTTCTGAACATAACAGTTCCTTTGTTTGTGATTTTATCCAGCTACTTTGTAATGATTGCAAAAACAGTGCGTTTTGTCAAAACTCTATGACTTGAGATGAGGTGCTCCTGCCGCCAGAGGGCGCATTTCAGTTTCGTTGAATGACCTAAGGGTGGTCCGGTTTGTAACCGGACAGTCCCGATGAAATCGGGACCTACGTGTACCGGCATCAGCTGGATATCTTCAATGGGACTGAAATGCGCCCACCGCCCCGAATCATGTTATCCCTTATTGATGTTTGTCCTGTGTTTGTGCTACCTTTACATTGTCTTGTAAGTAATTTATTAAAGCCGTCATCTCAAAAGCCAAATTGATGACTGATATTCATTCAGTCTGCAAGTTCTGCTTTTTTTGCTGGATAGCAGCCATTATAAGTGTTAATTTGCATCAATTGTTGGAGTTTATGCCACATAAAAGGGTTTATTATGAAGAAAAAAGCAGTTGTCAAAAAAAAGCAGTCCGCATATGCTAACGCCGGAGTGGATATTGATTCTAAGATGAATGGTATTCAAAGTATTAAAAAGATGGTAGCGGCCACCCAGACAGAGGGTGTTATCGGTGGAATTGGCAGTTTTGGCGGACTTTTTGAGTCTCCGGGGCGCGATCATATGTTGGTTTCCAGCGCTGATGGCGTAGGAACAAAGCTCAAGGTTGCCTGCATGGCTAAAAAACACGACACCATTGGACAGGATATTGTTAACCATTGTGTAAATGATATTCTGGTACAGGGTGCTAAACCGCTCTTTTTCCTCGATTATATTGGTGCGGCTCGTTTTGATGCTGAGATCTTTAATAATGTGATTAAAGGGCTTTGCAAGGCCTGCAAGCAGAACAACTGTGCGCTGCTGGGTGGCGAGACCGCGGAAATGCCCGGGCTCTATCCTCTAGGTGAGTATGATCTGGTGGGAACCATAATCGGTACCGTCAAAAAAAGCAAAGTCATTACCGGCGAGAAGATCAAGCCCGGCGATGTGGTTATCGGGCTGCCTTCAGGTGGTTTGCAGACCAACGGCTACTCGCTGGCCCGCAAGGTTATTTTTGACAAGTGTGGCTTTGGTACTCAGGACATATTTCCTGGAACCCAATCCACTGTTTCCCAAATTCTGCTGGCGGTACACAAAAGCTTCCTTAAGCCGATCAGTGCCCTGCTGGATGCCAAAATTCAGATTCCGGGCATGGCGCATATCACCGGCGGTGGATTTTATGACAATATCCCGCGTGTTCTGCCGGATAACTGCGATGCCGAGATTGATCGTGCAAGCTGGACTGTCCCACCGGTCTTCACCTTTATTGAGCGTGAAGGCAAGGTAGACCACGATGAGATGTATCGCGTCTTTAATATGGGCATCGGCTACACCATCATTGTCCGTCAGAAGGATGTGGATGCCACAATGAAAATTTTGAAGAACATGCGTCAGGTTCCGGTTATTATCGGTAAGATCACCAAGGGCAAAAAGGTCGTTAACTGCATTAACTAATGCGGTTTGAAAAGTTCTCCCGCAAAGGTGCAAAGTCTTCTCAAGCAATCTTAACCTCTGCGCCTTTGCGCCTTGGCGGGAGATTGAAAAGTAAATTATTTTAACATGTTGTTTCACGTTAGCTCGTAACTCTAAACGTGAGCATGACGTTCGGACAGTCGATGAAGAGTCGAATCAAAAAACGATTAATCATTTTGCCGATGCCAAAACGAGTGATGGGCACTTTGTTTTTATTCAGGAAAAGATGATCGGACTCAATGTCCTCGCACCGCCTGATTTCCAGATAATGGTTTATAAGAACGACAGTTTCATTCCAAAGCGGAATGATGCGTGTTTTTCTTCCTTTGTCTTTCACCAGTTTAGCATCTATGGTTTTACCGTTAACAGCGGTCCATGTCCTCATTTCAAAGATCTTCGATGCAGCAGGTGTTGTAGCCGATCCTGTATCTTTCGGTTCAGCTCCAACCCAGACCAATGCATCCTCGAATGCGGGACCCGAGGCATTGGTGTGCTTCATATCTTTAATATCAAAGAATTTATACATAAACCGGTTATCTATCCACTCTTTGCTGGTCTCCAGGATTGCCTTATAATTAAAATCCTTATCGCCGCATATCCGGTGTTCCGTTGGGTGTCTTATGCGGGCTGATGTAGATGAGCCTGAACTTATCTATCAATGCTTTCCAATCGGTGGAGGGACTTAGCCCTCTCCTTGTAGTATTCCTTCGTTGTCGCGAAAAACTTTGTATCAATCGGTAGATCAGCAATCAGACCGGTCTGCGGTTCAGCCAGACCAACGCCACAAACAAATAATGAAACCACACCTACAAAAACAAACTTCATCCCGAATCCCCTCCTCGTTGAGCTATTAACACTATCAGTTACTGTAAACTAACAACAAATACTATACAACTATACAACTATACAACTATACAACTATACAACTAGAATATCAACCTATATCAACAATGTCAACAAAACGAAGGTGCGAATGGGGTGTGATTCAATTTAGTTAAAACGGAGCTTTTTCGTATAATTCAACACGCTGAAGCGTGAACTACGTACGAAAACCTGTATGTAGTTCACACTTCAGTGTGTTATTTGAGCACTTTGGGATAGTTTTCAACTAAACTGAATCGCACTCGTGCGAATGAATGAAGAGCACGAAAACTTTCACACAACTTAACAAAGAATGTGATATAATATTATTCATTTTTTGAAGAAAGTTACTCCTACGTCCCGCAAGCGGGACTACGGCGGGACAAGTTGGTTGCGGGCAAAGCCTGCGTTAGCTTAAAGGAGATTATTGTTATGAAGTCATATTTGCACGGTTTGATATTTTCGGTTGGAATTGCTATATTCCTGTCGCTCTTTGCACAGGTTGCACCCGCAGGTGAAATTTTAGTAGAGAGCGGACAGAAGATAGCATTTCTGGGCGATTCCATTACCGCTGGTGGCGCAAGACCCGGTGGCTACTGCCGAATGGTTGTCGATGGGTTTAAGAATGAGGGCATTGAGGTATCGGGGATCTTTGCCGGAAAATCCGGTAACAAATCGAACGATATGCTCGCACGTCTTGATAAAGCTGTGATCAGCAAAAAACCGGCCTGGATGACTTTGAGTTGCGGTGTCAATGATGTCTGGCATTTCAAGTTGCGTTTGGGCAAACGCACTTTCAAAGGGGTCTCCTTGGAAGATTACAAAAAGAATATTACTGCCATTATAGACCAGACGCAGGCAGCCGGAATCAAGGTGATGATCCTCACTTCTACTATGATTGGGGAAGATCCGGCCAGGGAGCTCAATCAGAACCTCATACCTTATAATGAATTCCTGCGCAAGATTGCCCAAGAGAAGAAATGCCCGCTGGTCGATCTTGACAAAGACATGCGTGAGATGCTCAAGACAATTCCTGATGTAAAGGGAGTGCCCAGAATCTTCGGAGAGCGTCAGAACAACGGCACTGTTAAAAACAAATTGACCAAAGATGGCTGTCATATGAATGCAATCGGCAACAAGATGATGGGCGGCGGCATACTTAGAGCATTCGGAGTCCCGCAAGAAAAGGTCGCGGCCTTCGCAAAAGAGTGGAGAAGCACGCCTGCTTCTCGGACAAAGTAGAAGTAGGTCCGGTTTCCAACCGGACAATCCCGATGAAATCGGGATCTACAAAGAAGAAGTAGGTCCGGTTTCCAACCGGACAATCCCGATGAAATCGGGATCTACAAAGAAGAAGTAGGTCCGGTTTCCAACCGGACAATCCCGATGAAATCGGGATCTACAAAGAAGAAGTAGGTCCGGTTTCCAACCGGACAATCCCGATGAAATCGGGATTTACAAAGAAGAAGTAGGTCCGGTTTCCAACCGGACAATCCCGATGAAATCGGGATCTACAGGTCTATCGTGTTAAAATTGCCTTTTTACTCTGAAAGACCGAGAGTTACAGGTTGTACTGAATGCGAGAGTTCTAAAGTTAAAATTCAATCTTTACATACAGATCACGCATACTGCGATGATTCAGGAGAAGTAATATGAGCAACACCAACGTCCACTTCATTTTCTTTTCACCCACAGGCACCACCCAAACAACGATCCGCGCGATAGGTAAAGGGATCGGTCGTTCTCTGGGCCAGACTCTGGATATCATGCTGGGTTTACCAGAGGGGGCCACCCAATTCACGGAAGATGACTTGGTTATTGTGGGGATGCCTGTATACGGAGGCCGCCTTCCCGCCCTGGCGGTCGAGCGCTTTAAAGCCATAGCGGGCAAGAATACAGCGGTAGTTCCAGTCGTGGTCTATGGCAACCGCGCCTACGGAGATGCCCTGCTTGAGCTTAGCGACCTGTGCACAGCACAAGGATTCCGCACCGTTGCCGCAGGGGCATTCCTTGGCGAACACTCATTTTCTTCAGCGGAGCTGCCGATTGCTCCGGGCAGACCGGACGAGCAGGATCTCCAGAGCGCGGAGCAATTTGGAAGTCAGATCTCTAAACTTCTCGATACATGCGAATCTGTCGCCCAATTAGAGCCACCCTCGCTTCCGGGCAATCATCCCTATAAGCCAGCCATGCAACCGGCTGGAGCAGCAACGGATGTCGACTCGCAAACATGCACACATTGTGGAATGTGTGTTGAATCCTGTCCGACACAGGCTATCAGCATGACCGATACCGGTCCTGTCACCGATGCGGATGAATGTATCTGGTGCATGGCCTGCCTACGGAACTGTCCCGTGAATGCACGCAGCATTGCCCTGCCGAAGCTCATCGCCACGGCCCAGCGACTCCATGGCGCATGTCAGGAACGCAGGGAACCCGAAATTTTTATGAAAAACTAAAGTTGCTTTTAGCCGCAACCAAATTGAGCTCTTGTGATGTACGGGCCCATTTTCTCTAAATGTCCCGTTGTGTGTTAAGCACCGCAGCTTTAGAAAAAAACGCTACGCGTTTTGCATATGAAGAATGTGGAGGGAGAGTTCCTGCTATGCATTTGGACTTTCAAGTCAGGTTTTGGTGTGATACTTACAAGAATAGTTAAATGTAGATTCTGCTGGCGACAGCCCGGGTAGGGCCGCTGATGGTAGTCGATACGCACGGATGCGTCCCGGTTGCGGGCATTCCAGAAAAGGAGTAATTGTTGTGAAGAAGTCTCGTTCCGCGTTTTTCTCGTCGTTGTTGCTAACTGCCTTGTTACTGGTCGGCATCGGTGCACTTGCCGACATTCCTGACCTCACGCCCCGTGGTGAATCGAACTTGCCAGACAACCCTGACCTGACTCAGGGAGGCAGCCCCACCGGCGATGTCTCAGCGTCGGCCTCAGCGACCACGTCGGATATCTTTAGCGTCAATTTCTATGCATACGGAGCATTGAACGCGGCTGATTATGACGCGGTAACTCTCGAAGTCGGTGAAACGGCCGGTGTCGGCGCCTTCAATACCACGGGATGGGAGAATTATAATGTGCCATGGGGGCTGACATCACCTGCCAACCCGGTGACAATAGCAAGCGTTCAAGGGAGTTCAGCCACACTGACCCTCAATGATGTGCGAAATGGCGGCCCATACCTTGGGAGTTCGCCTCACTCCACTTTGCCCGGTGACGGCAATGGCGATCTGATGGATGGTCACTGCAATGCAACCGATGATCCCTATGACGGGTCATGTCTGTTCGATATGCAAGTGTCGAATATTCCATATGCTGTTTATGATCTAATCGTTTACATAGGTGCCAATGCGGCACAGTTCGGTGATGGAACCGGCAAGATTGTTCTCAACGGCGGTACTGAGCAGAACTTTACGCTTCCCTCGGGAGAGTTTGCGAGTTTCGCGGAAATCACTGATGCAGCAACACCCGGTAACTATATTGTCTTTACTGGATTAAGGAGTTCTTCCCTGACTCTGCTCGTGTGGGGTAACGGGTTTAATCACATCGGCCCAACCGGATTTCAGATCGTACAGGATATTAGCGGTGTGATTCCTCCTGGACCGGCCACTAGCCCGAATCCGGCAGATGGCGTTGTCGGTCTTTCATCTAATACCGACTTGAGTTGGACATCCGGCGTTGATGCGGAGTCCAGTGACATCTACTTCGGTACGGATTCGACTCCGGATAGCAGTGAATTTCAGGGCAACGTGCCCGGCTCCACTTTCGATCCGGGTGCGTTGGCTCATGCGACCTACTACTGGCGTATCGACGAAGTCAACAGCGACGGTACAACAACCGGTCCCGTCTGGAGCTTTACGGTTGGCTCGCCTGCCAAGGCTTTTCGCCCAATGCCATATGATGGCATGACCGCCGTCGCTCTTGATGCCGTCTCCTTAAGCTGGGTCGAAGGTGAGTCTGCCACCGCCGTTTCCAGTGACGTCTACTTCGGTACGGATTCGATTCCGGATGCCGGTGAGTTCATTGGTAATCAAACCGCAACGACGTACTATCCGGCCACTCTCGCTCCCGGCACGACCTACTACTGGCGTGTCGACCAGGTCAACGCCGAGGGCACCACCACCGGTGATGTCTGGAGCTTCACCACTCCTATAGCCAGTGTCAACAGGGTGAAAATATTCATTATGGCGGGGCAGTCCAATACGGAAGGACACGGCGAAATGAATCCTGTCGGGACCCAGGGCACGCTTGAGTATATGGTTGCTAACAATCCTGCGGCCTATGGCCATCTCAAAGACGGCGGCAACTGGGCCGTACGTGACGATGCCTGGATCTGGTATAAACGGGGGGGCTCCACACTGGTGAATGGTGGCCTTACCGCGGGTTACGGTGCATCCAGCACGACCATTGGCCCGGAGCTGCAGTTTGGACATGCCATGGGGAATTACTATGGTGAGAAGGTTTTGATTATCAAGACTGCCTGGGGCGGCAAGAGTCTGCGTACGGACTTCCGTCCCCCCAGTTCCGGTTGGGAGCTCGATACACCTGTAACCGCTGGGGATGAAGGGTTTTATTACAATGAGATGCTCGACTTTGTCGTCGATGTAATGGAGAACCTGCCAACGTACTTCCCAACGTATAATTCTGCAGATGGTTACGAGATCGCCGGATTTGGTTGGCATCAGGGCTGGAACGATCGGGTTACCTCGGCATATGCTGTCGAATATGAAGCGAACATGAAAAACTTCATCAAAGATATCCGTGCATCTCTGGGCGTCCCCGCTATGCCATTTGTGATTGCCACAACAGGCATGGATGGAAATTCTGATTACAGTGTGGTAGAGCTGGCTCAATTGGCGATGGAAGACTTCACGGCCTATCCTCAATTCAATGGCAATGTAGCAGTCACCGACACACAGGGCTGCTGGTTTGACGTGGCATCATCTCCTGGAGAGCAGGGTTATCACTGGAATCGCAATGCCGAGAGCTATTTCCTGATCGGCCAGTCCATGGCCGATGAGATGCAGGCGCTGATTGCAGTTGGAGGTGGAGGAGATTTGACGCCGCCTACTCCGAATCCCGCGTCATTTGCCGTGGCACCGGCTGCCGATAGCGATACGGCGATCAGCATGACGGCGACGACCGGCAGCGATGCCTCCGGTCCGGTTGAATATCTCTTCAGCTGCACGTCGGGCACTGGCCATGACAGCGGCTGGCAGAGCAGCCCGAGCTATACGGATACGGGCCTCAGCACCGATACGACCTATTCCTACACGGTTACGATGCGCGACAATCTCGGCAACGTCGGTACACCCTCTAATCCTGTAGCTGTCACGACTGATGCCGTTGACTGGGGATCGATCCCGTTCGAGGAGACGTTTGAGACACTCATACCGGGTGATTTGAACGGGCAGCGAGGCTGGGTATCTGATGGGGGGGTAGTTCAGTCCAACACTAGCTTTGACGGCAGCTTAAAGGCCGGAGCCATAACCACTCCCCTCGGTTCCATCCAGCACAGCTTCAATGGCGCTAAAGAGCGCGTCTGGAGTGACATGCATGTGCAGGTTGTTCACATGAGCGCAGAGCCCCTTCCTGACGCGGATGCCACGGTGGCCTTCTATGTCTCCACCAACAGCCAGGTGATGGTATTTAACGGCACCAACGCCGTCAGCTCCGGTTTGACCGCGGCCGCGGGTGAATGGGTTCGTTTCACGACGTTCAGTGACTATAACAGCGCGACCTGGCTGTTATACGTCAATGGCATCAAGGCGGGGCCCTTCCAGTTTTTTGACCCGACTGCGTCCGGTTACCATAGTTTATCCGTGACAGGGGAGGGGAGTTTTGTGGACGATCTGGTAGTTACAGAGACTCTTTACGCCTCGGGCGGTATCATTACTCCGCTTTCATGGGTATTCTCCTACGGAGGGAATCCGACGCTCTCCAATCAGGATGGCGACTCGCTCACCCTCGATCAGGAGTACCTGATCGAAACGGACCCGACGGTCTCGAACGAATTTAAGATCATTACTCTGGGGTTCTCGTTGAGCAACAACCCGTATCTACAGTACAATGCGAACGGACTGCCGAACGGTACGCTGACTGTCTCGAACAGTACCGATCTGGTGACGGGGAGCTGGGAGCCGCTGGCGGGTAGCCTGTCGACCCCCGGCAGTAACGTTGTGCAGTGGACCGGGAGCAACCCTGCCGGGACAAATGGAATCATGCGAATCCATGTCACAAAATAATCCAACAGGATATATGCCCTCCATAAGACTCGCCGCTTTTTTTTGTTTTGCCGGTACGTCCATCGCTTGTCTACGAGATGGATGCCCCGTGTGCCTGCCCTTCATGGTTCACCTCGTCTTGTCACGGTGTAGTCGCGAAGCTCGACTTGTCCGGGCGCGGTGCGCCTGACTGACGCTTGACATGGACGGCTCAGCACGCTATGTTTATATAGTAATATAAAAGTTGAATTCTCTTCCCCGTGGTAACGAGTGTGTGTGACCGGAGCTTCGGTTATGAGTGCTCATGCCGTGAGGTATTAATAGATCAGTCAAGTAAAGCGGAGGATCAGAGCAATGGTAAGAACGGATATTGTAATTGTAATGTTGTGTGTGGCGGTGGTGCGGACAGGAATGGCGGCGGCACCGGACTTGACGGCTGGCGGGGTGCCTGACGAGGACCCGGCTATCACCATCAATCTGGGACCCACCGGAGCCCGCGGATGGGTCTATCATGCCAGGACCGACACCAGTGAGAGTCGGCAGATTCTGGTCACGGCGGTAGATTCCGGATCTCCGTCCGTTGGGATCCTGGCGGTCGATGACGTGATTCTGGGGGCAGACGGCACTAGCGCAAACCCCTCCGCTTTCAGTTCCGATGCACGTAAGAGCCTCGCTCTTGCGATTGCTGACGCCGAGGCACGCAGTCCAGCCTCCCTTAAGGTTCTTCGCTGGCGGACCGGCACCACCACCACGGTGACGCTTGTCCTGCAGACCATGGGGGCCTATACGGCTACGGCTCCGTACAACTGTCCGAAGTCGACCCTGATTCTTCAGCAAGGACTGCAGTACGTTTATGACAATGAAACCGTTGGCCGCTACTCCTTCGGGGGCCTCGCGCTCCTCGCTACAAACGATGCCGCCTACCGTGCGAAGGCGGAGACCGAAGCCCGCGCACTGATCCCCTCGCAAGCCACGATGGACCAGATGATGTCCGATGAGCGCGAGACCGGTTCCACCTGGCAGCGCGGCCACACGCTGATCTTCCTGACGGAGTATTATCTGGCGACCGGCGATGCGCAGGTTCTGCCTGCAATCGAGGCCTACGCGATCAACATCGCCAAAAACACGAGCCTCTTTGGCACCGTCGGACATATCTTCGCAGAGAAGAACGCCGACGGCAGTGCCAACGGCCCGATGGGCGGGGTTTACGGTACGATCAACACGCCCGGCCTCTTCTGTTTCCTCGGCGTATTGCTGGCCAAAGAGTGTGGCCTGACCAATCCTGAGCTTGATCCCGCCATTGAGCGTGCTAGCCGTTTCTTTGCCCACTACACCGGTAAGGGGGCGATCCCCTACGGTGAACATGAAGCTTTTTCCCAACGGCATGAGAACAATGGCAAGTGCGGACTCAGCACCCTGGCCTTTATGCTGCAGGACAGTCGTATTGAAGAAGGGAAGTTCTTTGCCAAGATGTCGACCGCTTCAGCCACCGAGCGCGAAGAGGGTCATACCGGATCATTCTTTAACTACCTGTGGGCGGCCCCTGGGAGCCGCCACTGGCGGGGAGGACGCCGCCGCGGCCCTTTTCGCGCGGATCAGCTGGATGCTCGACCTCAACCGTCGCTGGGACGGGGGGTTCGACTACGATTGCCTCAGTGGTGAGGGGCCTAACAGCGGTTCGGAGTACTACGAGTTCCACATGAGTACGGCCGCCCTGTTGACCTATGCCCTGCCGCTGCGCTACACAAATTAGGGATCGCCGAGGGAGTCCCGACCTGCATGATCTATGCTGCAGATGAGGTGGGCGGCCGCCGGAATGATCCCCTCAAACGGATTGGAGATTTTGGAGGTGGTGTTTACACCGTCGAGCCAGATCCCGGCGCGGTTCCGTTTCTGGAATCGTATCTCAGCGACGGAGAGACCGCCCAGTGGCACTTCTACGCGTTGTCGGATATCCTGACCGTGCAGAGCGGCGGAGACACCAATCCCCCGACTCCGAATCCGGCCACGTTCGCATCGGCACCCGCCGCCGACAGTGATTCGGCGATCAGTATGACCGCCATCATCGGCAGCGACACCTCCGGTCCAGTCGAGTATCTCTTCACCGAGACCAGCGGCAATGCCGGCGGTAGTAGTAGCTCCTGGCAGACCAGTGCGACGTATACCGACAGCGGGCTCAGCGCCGATACGCTCTACAGCTACACCGTGACGTTGCGCGATGGCATCGGCAACACAGGTACGGCTTCGGGTGCGGCCAGCACCACGACGGATGCGCCGCCGGATACCGAGGCACCTGTCATCACGCTGCTGAGTCCGGCGGATGAGACGACAGACGTCGCCGCCGGAGCCAGCCTGGTTGCTACGTTTAATGAAACCATCGCGGCCGGCACCGGCAGTATCATCCTCACGAATCTGACCAAGGCGACGCAGACGGTGATCGATGTTGCCGACGGCACGCAGGTGACAGTCAGCGGCACCACGCTGACGATTGACCCTGCGGGCGATCTCGCCGCCGGCGACAGCTACGCCGTAAATATCGATGCAGGTGCAGTTGAGGATCTGGCCGGCAATCCGTTTGGCGGGATCGTGGATGAGTCCAGCTGGAACTTCAGCATCACGAACCCCGTACCGATCGTCAGTTTTACGCCGGCATCTGGCTTCGGGCCGGAGAGTGCCACCCCTGCTAGCGTCATGGTTGTCCTGTCACATGTTTACGCCGGTACCGTTACGGTGGAACACGATCTGGCGACACCGGGGGGTTCCGCCACGCTTGACCAGGACTTCACCTATACCAGTGGCACGCTGACGTTCAACGAAGGCGAGACCAACAAGGCGTTTACCTTCACTGTAATCGACGACGACCTGGGCGAGAATTACGAGACGATTAACTTTGAACTGGGCACGATCAGCAACGGTGTCGCAGGTGTGGTTGACAGCTTTGCATACACGATTCTTTCAGATGCCGTTGACTGGGGATCGATCCCATTCGAGGAGCCGTTTGAGGCACTTACGTCAGGTGACCTGAGCGGGCAGCGTGGCTGGGTATCAGAAGGGGGGCAAGTGCAGACCAATACTAGCTTTGGCGGCAGTTTAAAGGCCGGAACGATAACCACTTCCCTTGGTTCCATACAGCATAGTTTTAATGGTGCTAAAGAGCGCGTCTGGAGTGACCTGCGCCTGCAGGTCGTCCACATGAGCGCAGAGCCCCTGCCTGACGCGGATTCCACGGTGGCCTTCTATGTCGCAACCAACAGTCAGGTGATGGTATTTGACGGCACCCACGCCGTCAGCTCCGGTCTGACCGCGCCCGCGGGTGAATGGGTTCGTTTCACGACTTTCAGTGACTATGCTGCCAAGACGTGGACTCTGTACGTCAACGACATCAAGGCGGGGCCCTTCGGGTTTCTTGATCCGACGGCATCCGGTTTCCGCAGTTTTGTTGTGACAGGGGAGGGGAGTTTTGTGGACGATCTACTTGTGACCGAAAGTGAACTTTTCACCCTTTACGCCTCGGGCGGTATCATTACTCCGCTTGCCTGGGTGCTCTCCTATGGCGGAGATCCGACTCGCTCCGATCAGGATGGCGACGCGCTGGACCTCGATCAGGAGTACTTGATCGAGACGGACCCGACGGTCTCGAACGAATTTAAGATCATTAATCTCAGATATCTTGATCTCTAAGCCTCACCGAAACAGTTTTTAATCAGCTGAAGTGGTTGATATCATTGATGTTTATCAAATATTTTGCAATTTTAATAAAAAACAGAT
>Ga0307990_1001973_pt1 | contig 16795 bp, 16 predicted proteins | sample EllFjometagen129_FD_203168 | JGI IMG/M metagenome (GOLD analysis project Ga0307990, IMG submission 203168) | Marine microbial communities from Ellis Fjord, Antarctic Ocean - #129 | ecosystem: Environmental > Aquatic > Marine > Unclassified | place: Southern Ocean | collected 2014-10-08
AAAACACCACATATAGACATTAGAATTTAAGTCACCCACAACATATTGTTAATAGGCTGTGGGTAAAGGTGTTGAAAAGACTGCAAATAGTTAATTTTAATCCTTTTACATCATGCTAATACAATCGGCATAAACGCAAAAAAGCCGAGGGTGCCCTCGGCTTTGATCAATAGTAATCAGGAAATTCCTTGTGCTGACAAACAACCATCATCCAGACAATAATAAATCAATAAGTTTAATCACCAGCATCGTGAGCGTCAGTTTCTGTTTTGGCAAACAGACCCTTTATCAAACTAAAAACTAAGATAGCACTGGGTATTAATTGTGACACTACGAACAATGAAATAAAACCGATAAAAAACCACACCATAATTCCCGAGCCACCACTAGCAGCGTTAGCGCCAGCAAAAACATTACCCATGAAAGAAACACCCAAAAGAATCAGTACATTTATCAATAATTTCATTTTGTCCTCCAATTTATTTATATTTTCTCAATGCAAATCTATCAGTAAAGTCTTCATTTATCTTCTTTGCACTTTAGGTGCCAAGACAAAGTTCAATAGATATATTTATAATTTACTTCATCATTACATGCAGTTAGACAATGATATAAGTTTTATAAAATTACTACTGGCACAATAACGCTGCTGTTTTGTATACAAATACTATCTACTTCAGGCTTATTATAAATAACTACGAACAACGCATTGTATAACATACTGATTTAACGGCTCTTTCTTCCCACACCAATGCGCATATTTTACTTATACGCAACCAATTTACTTTTATTTTTGTGCGTTCAAACAAACATTTCCAGCAGATCAACTTGAATGCGTGCCCACATACCATACATTTACCTAGTTAATACCAATCTTCCGCTATCGCCAAAAAGTTCGTCACTCTCGCGCAGGCAGGAGTCAAGGAATCTATGCAAAACCTCTGGATACCCGCATGCGCGAGGATGACGGATACCGGGCGCACAACCAGATCGGAAGATTAGTGCTACTCAGTTACATTTATTAATTTATATGCAGATCCGACTTAAGCAATTTGCTATAATTCAACCAGAAACAAACTATACCGATTGACGTTATTCCCGAGTAATGCTTATTAGAAACAAAAAGAATCAAATATTGGAGTGAACTATGGAGGATAAAAAACTACAAGACGGGCTGAAAAACATTAAAAGTAAACGCTTGCAATTGTGGTGCGTATTTATAAGCTATCTGCCTGCAATTGGCATAACCTTGACGCTCTCTTTGGACAACACTGGGCCAGCAATTGTCGCGGTCTTGTGGATTATTGCTGCGGGTGTGGCTGGAGTAAGGGTGAGCACAAGTCGCTGCCCACAGTGTGGCAACTTGTTTCATATGCGAGGCGTCAGCACCTCATGGGGCAGATCCTGTCGCCACTGCAATCTTTCTCTTTAGCCAGCTAAACCCAATAAAAACGCAGCTGGCAGTATTAACAGCGGCTCTGCAGCACAAACTTTTTCCTGTCAGACCAAAACCTAGAGAGCTTTATCATCTATATCTACACGCTCACCAGCCAGCTTCTTCATAATGGTACGCTCGCGACGGATAGATGCAGAAGTAAAACTACGCACGCTATAATATTCTAAACCTAAGATAGTCAGTCCAGAAACTACAACAGCCAGCGCATTTACCCGAACAGCATTAGCCAAAAAATAGAACATGTAAAAGCCAGTTAAATAACCAACATGCGCCCAACCACGATAGGTTTCGGTACGATCAGTCAAACGGGACAGGGTTAATATCAACGCAGAAAAACTGTACACAGCCAAAGCCATATTGATCAATTTTGCCGATGGAGGCTTGCCAAGAAACTCTCTTGTTCCTTGGGATACATTAGCGAGCAGATTGGCATCCTGAAAATACACCACCACCACACTTAGCAGAATAAAAGTCAGCAAACCCCACAATCCTTGGCGTGAAAGAGCATGTAGGGTATCTATGTGCGCTTGAATTCTAGCCAGGCGTTGCTGCGGGCTGCGCTTATCGGTCTGATCCGATGTTGTTTTCAGCTTGCGCCCTAACGGCATAAAATATCCCCATGATTATCTAGCAGCGGTCAATCATTCTCCAAACAGTGAGGGACTCTACCCTTCGCGCTGCGCCGCTTTATCTGCCAGGTCCTTAACAGCTTCAGCTATATATTCTAATTCGTAGTTATCTTCAAGTTCTGGATCAACATATACACCACGACGCAACTGCTTAACGTAACGGTACAGGCGGTCTACAGGTGCCAAGACATTTTTTTGTAAAATTGCGGAAATTAGACCGACAGACAACAAAACCACCATGAACCAGAATCCGACCAAAACCTTAGTAACCCCAGCCATATCTTTTTGAAACTGCAGTTGCGACATGCCAACATCGACAATCCCGAGCAATTCCCGGTGCTGCTGCCCAGGATGGCACTGACTAGTCACACAGCTATCCTGACGCGGAATAGGATATGACAAACCTAGCACTGGTGCCTTATCACCTTCAAAAAACCGCACCCGTTCATTGCCTTCTCCAGAATAAACAGTCTCCTGATTGTTATGACAAATATTGCAGCTCTCTGCTTTAAGGTCGATCAATTTCCCGACTTCAGCTGAATTCTTGGAGAATCTGATTACCCCTTTTTTATCGAACACACGCATATGGGCAACACCAGAGTTATTGCCCATATTTGCTATGGAATATTTCACAGCGGCGTGATCATTGTTAAGCATATCGTAACTTAGAGAGCTAACCACGGTCTTTGCCATGTAAGCCACCCGCTCAATACTATTATCCTGAATCAAGGTCCGCACATAAGAATACAACAGGATAAAACACAGAGTGATAAAGGCAGCCATGACTACGGCGACAGGGACAATAGTCCGTGTTGATATCCGTCTTGACATGATTAGTCTCCTAAAAAAAACAGCGAAGCGACTAGTCGCTTCGCTGTTGTAAGAATCAACTGGCAATAGAAATTAATGGTCGGAATGATCTTCCCATCCAGTCCACATTGGTTTGAAGTGAGCAAAAGGTGTATGCCCTAAAGTCGCCAAATAGAAATGAGTCGGGATAAACGCACCTAAACAACATGCTACTAGAAAGTGAACACCAACCACAACCCGCACGCCACCTAACATCAGTACCAACTCATTCAACGGACCAAGGTTCAACAAAACCAGACCAGTAACAATTATCACGGGCACAAGCATCATCATAATCACCACATAAGCAGCCTTTTGCATAGGATTGAACTTATTAGTTGGCGATTCATGATGGGGATTTTCTTTAGTCCCGGTGAAAAAATAGAAGAAATAGTACAATGCCTGATTAATCATCCCTGATTGAATATCTTTACCATCGGGAACATAAAGTTTGGTAAGCATACGCACTATAACAGCATAGTAAAACAACCACAGCACAAAAGACAGGGCAACTACTATACCAGCGGTATGATGTAAACTTACTGCAGCCTTATAGGTACCAAAGATATTAATAACGTCGGGGAAACGAATTTGCGCTCCAGTAACAATCAGAGTTACAATTCCCAAAGCATTCAGCCAGTGCCAAATACGCACCGGTGTAGGAGTAAGATAAATTCTCTCTTGTACTTCCATTTCTAATGATCCTTCCTTCTGTTCTTACGGGTCAAAAAGCGAATGCTACCGTGCCCAATAGGCAGTGCCCATCCAGCGAGCAATATTAGCAAACCGACATAATTCAACGCCTTACTTCGGGTAGCACCAACCATATAAAAATCCGGGGTCCCAAACAGTGCATCCAGAGTTGCCCCTTCTTCCATGGGTAACCGTGTATAGGTACCATCTGCCTGCGGGAAGGCAACAAAACTGCTATCCATCGCTTCAGGACCAGCGGCGTGACAGTAAGTACAATCCCAGCGATTATCCATAGTCTGAAAATCATGGCTGACAGTTTCTGGTGTCATCATTGCCCACAGACGCAAGCCAGACTTACTGCTGTCAACATAGAAGGCGGAAAGCTCATCTAGAGAAACTTCACCATTCTGGTCAGTGTCGATAAGCAATGTAGCACTTTGCACCCCTGTCCGTTGCTGCAGATCGGCAAAATCAATAACTTCATATGCAGCATAGGCACGATCATCTTTACGATGAGTAATGTAGAGCGTGATAACAAATTTATCGGTAGAGCTGTGACAGGTTACGCAAGGCACAGCACTTATATGGATGCCAGCTTCAGGCAACCATCTGGCATGAGTTCTTTCTACTTCATCAGCCTCATGACAAGTTTGGCAAGGACTGTTCATCTGCACACCAGATAAACTCGTTGGCGGCAATGCAGCATGAGGGTTGTGGCACTCGGTGCAGGTAGCGTTATCGCCATGAGCACTTGCCGAATAACTTGCCGTTATGCCGTCGTGACAATCAGCACATGTAGCAGCCATCTCAGGCGCAGGACCTGAATCCGGATGTTCATCGCTGACCTCATGACAACCAACACAACCATCGACAGCATGCTGTGTCTTAGCAAATACCTGCATATTGATAACGTTGTTCTCTCCAACATCATCAGCGCTGGTATGGCAGGCAAGACAATCATCGGTTTCCATCGCCCATACTGGGCTACCAACGAATGTCAAGCAGGCTGCAAGTGCAACCACGTATAAAATGTTTGTTTTCATCGTGTAACGAAGCTCCTTTTCCTTGCTTAAACCAATTACATAAAATTGAAAGTTTTGACCTGGCCTCCAGATCGACGTTCCGCATAACCATAACAGGTGGGCTGAAGCACCACACTCAATTATATACAAGCGCAGTAAACACACCAAAATCAATATCAATATCAATTTACTATTTTCACGATTTCGCACACTACATGAATATAAAGAAAACTACAACTGTATACAATTTCCATACAACAGTGCGGCTTTAAACACTTTTTCACACCTAACAAATATCAATACCCCGGCAAAACACTTGATTTGCTGAGATTAATGTTAAGTGTATAGAATTGCTATGCAGTCGCAAAAAATAAGTGTAATATACTTTGCGTGCATGGCAAGCTCCACACTCAACAAATAGAAATTGTTAACATGTCATCACACATTGCTCTTGGGTCTATAGGGCGTTTGCTTGACATCAATCGACAAATAATTATAGATAACAGTGCTGTCTACAGCGCATAAAAAATATAAAACCTGCACAATCACTAGCTTATAGTTTTTTTACGGGCAACGTAAGAAATTTAAACATTAACAAGCACCATCCGGCTGCATAGCTGGCAGGAGGAACAAAAGCCCATGTCCAAGAAGCGAATTTTAGTTATTGACGATGAATCAGTCATCCGCCAAGCGGTCCAGCGAATTCTTGAGCATGAAGGCTATTATGTTGCTACAGCTACCAGTGGTCACTCAGCCCTAGAACTGGTACAAAGCGATAATTTCAATCTGGTTATTAGTGACTTAAAAATGCCCGGCATGAGTGGCATGGAAGTTTTAAAATCAATAAAAATTCTTCAACCAAATGTTCCGGTCATAATTATCACTGGCTACGCAACTGTAGAAACTGCCGTGGATGCTATAAAAAATGGTGCTTTTGATTACCTCGCTAAACCATTCAATCCCGCCCAGGTAAAAGAACTGGTGGAGAAAGCAATAAATCAGCAACGTATTAATGAAGAGGGCAACCACAGCAGTGAGGAGATAAAAAGCAACGCTGGGCTGAAACGTTTTATTGGTGACAGTAAGGCGATGCAGAAAATATACACTCGCATACTCCAAGTTGCTCCTACCGACAGCACTGTGCTAATAACTGGGGAGAGCGGGACCGGCAAGGAGTTAGTTGCGCGGGCTATCCATGAAAACAGCTCGCGCAAAGACAAGCCTTTTGTCGCTATAGACTGCACCGCTCTAGCAGAGAGCCTGTTGGAAAGTGAATTGTTTGGCCATGAAAAAGGCTCTTTTACCGGGGCAACGCACACCAAAGTAGGTCTGTTTAAGGTAGCCAACGGCGGCACTTTATTTCTCGATGAAATCTCCAACATCAGCATAAGTTCACAAGCTAAATTGCTGCGCGTCATTCAAGAACGCGAGGTGACGCCACTGGGTGGCACCAAACCACAACCCATTGATATTCGCCTTATTTCTGCCACCAATAAAAACCTGCGCGAATTGTCCAGCGAAGGAAAGTTCAGAGAAGATCTTTATTTTCGTCTCAACACCATACCTATAGACATGCCACCTCTGCGTGAGCGCAGTGGAGATCTACCCCTGCTAGTAGGTTACTTTCTGCGCAAATTTTCTGATGAAATAAATAAAGACATCAAAGGGGTCAGTCCAACAGTAATGGATCTTCTGGAAGACTATGATTTCCCCGGCAATATTCGCGAATTGGAACACATGATTGAACGTGCAGTGGTCCTAGCTCCGGGAGGGACGATTCAACCCATTGACCTCGGTCTAGGTGATGAGGACTTTTTAGCTAATTGCGGCGACGAATGTGTGCCATCAACAACTGAAGAACTGAAAGAAGCCAAACGTCGACTGCGTGAAGAGGCGGTATTGCCAATTGAAAAAAGCTTCGTTATAGAAGCACTAAAACGCAGCGAGTGGAACATTACCCGCGCGGCAGCAGAGGTGGGCATGCTGCGCCCCAATTTTCAGGCGTTGATGAAAAAACTGAGCGTTTCAGCTCGCGACCATAAAACAGACTAGCTAAACAAGATCCCTATCTTATTTTTCAACTACAGCAGCTACCGATAGTGCTCCATCCTTAGGCAGTCGAATAGAAAAGGCAGTACCTTTCTCCGGGCTGCTTTCAACCAAGATATCACCACCATGATTTTCCACAATACCGTATGAAACCGACAACCCCAAGCCGGTACCCTTCTGCTCTTTAGTAGAAAAGAAGGGGTCAAAAATTCTAGTCAGATTCTTCCCGGGGATACCACAGCCACTATCTGAAATACGTGCCACAATCCAACGATTATCCTCTAAGCTCTTAATAACCAGCTCGCCGCCATTGGGCATAGCTTGCGCAGCATTGATGAACATATTCATAAACACCTGCTCCAGCTGATCAGGATCAACTTCCATGTTCGGGATATCCATCCCGTAGTCACGCACAATCTTAATATTTTGAAACAAAATCTGATGCTCAACCAGAGCGAGAGCTTTATCCAGAATTAAATTTATTGAAGTAAAAGTTTTATGCGGAATGGATTCGCGACCAAAATCAAGCAACCCTCTGACAATTCCGGCGCAGCGTTCAGTTTCGCGCGTAATAGTAGCTAAATCTGCTTTAAGCTGATCATCAATGCCCGGAGTTTCTCCGGCCATTGTAGAAAACATTAGGATGCCAGTCAGTGGATTATTGATCTCGTGAGCAATGCCAGCAACCAACTCACCTAGTGAGGCAAGTCGTTCGGAACGAGCCAGGTTGCTCTGCATATTTCTTATCTGCGCCGTTCTTGTTTCTACCTTAGCCTCAAGAGTCCGCGCCCACTCACGTATCTCATCTTGAGACACTCGCAAGCTGCGGGTCATATCATTAGCACCGCGAGCTAAATCGCCTAACTCATTGCGCGGTGCATCCTCTATAAAACTTGTTAGATCACCACCCGCAATACGCTGCTGTTGCGCTAGCAACATATTTACCGGGGCAATAATCAGTCGCTTGGTAAGCATAAGCAGGGAGACAAACAACAGCACCAACAGAACACAGGTGAGAATTATAAATGCATCACGAAAAGCATCCACTTGAGCCATGCGATCTTTTAAGGATATCTGCACATCCAGAATACCGTTCAGTTCACGATCTGCTGGATGATAATGGCAACTAGCATTATAACAGCTGGGGTCATTATACACCGCCTTGGTAACACCAAGAAACATCTCACCATTTTCATCATAAAATGTTCGCCCCCGTGCCGCGGTTGGTGCTTCGGTCAGTGGAGCACCATTGTCGATATGACAAACACTGCATCCTTCTGATTTCAGTTGCAACACCTGCCCCACCTCTTGTTTATCAGTGGAAAAGTTGATGACACCATCTTTATTGAACAAACGAATTCGGCGAATTCCATCCATGGCACCAACTTTATCAATCATCTGATACAACAGCTTACGGTCGTCAGACAACATTTGGTAGTAGGTAGAATGAAGAATGGTTTCACTGAAATAATCCGCCGCATGCAACGAATTTTCCTTAGTAGTCTCACGCTGAAAGCGTACATTAACTACTACGGAAATAAGCATGGTAACCAATAACACGGCGCTGATAACGGTCATGAATTTAACTAGCAGTGAGTGCCTAATTGGCAACATAAAAAGCCTTTAGCTGTAATTATTTGCGCGCGTATTTTGCCAAAACCAACCCGGCACACACACAGCACAAACCAACACAGAAGAAAAGATAGCCAAATGTGCGTGCATCTCCCCAGCCAAACATTTCCACTCCTGCTTTAGCCGTAATAAGATACACACCAGCCAAAGCAGAAATGCCACCAAGCACATTCAAGACAAGACCGAGCACGCCGATAGAAATCGCAAACCTCTTCACACTAAACTCCACTTAAAAGCTAAAAAAGGGGAGCCGCATCAGCAACTCCCCCTTTTTTATAACACAAATCCATCAGACTGTGTCTAATGACCACCAATAATAGACAGAGCCATCAACACCAGCAGCACTACACCAATTGCTACCGCAGTGAAACCGAAGATCCTGAGAATCAAGCCATAGATCGGGCTCGACGGCTTATCTTTGAAGAATTGCTCAGTAAGACCCAAATCCTCGTAACGCTTCCATTGATCGCCGCGCTCTTCGAGAAACTCTTCCTTGTGCATCTCGCCATTGAAAATAACAAAATCCATCGGGAATTTCTCCGGGCGCAGATGAGTATTGAAAAAGTGGACCGAGAAAATAAACCCTGTTGCCAGCAACGCTTCATCCGAGTGCACTATTGTAGCCACGTTGAACACCCAACCCGGCAAGAACAGCCCAAAGAACTCAGGAAACCATAGCATTAGACCGGAACCACCGATGGCAAACATACCCCAGAAAACAGCGATAAAATCGAATTTCTCCCAGTAGCTCCAACGCTCAAAGGTTGGCTTTGGTCCTTTCCACAGGAACCAACGCACCATATTGGTGACATCTTGAATATCACGCAGGTTAGGCATCAATGAATCAGGACCAAATAGACGCTGCAGCCACATACCCGGAATGTCCTTGCGCAAGAACAAGAAATTAAAACTGAGCCATAGCGCCATACCGAAGTAGACAAAGGTTATACAGGCACCGATACGGTGACCGTATGCCGCATTTGCTGTGCCACCATAGAAGTCCATCATAATCTGGGCCCAGTGCTGGTCATAAAATTTCAGCGGCAAACCAGTTAAAGACAGAATCAGGAAGCTGACAATAACCAGCAGGTGCATGAAAATATGATAACCCTGAAAGCGCTTGTACACGCGATGACCATCAGGGATCTCTATATGTGCCTTACCGGCAGACAGAGCGGCTTTCTTGTCTTTATTATCGGCAATGCCACGAATCATCCACAATATGGAGTGCAACCAGAACACCGAGAATGTACCGACGAGCAAAGCGGTCATAGCCCAAAAAGTTACGGCAAGCACCGGGTAGTTTTTAAAATCTGAATGATCGCCATGGGCATAAAAATAGCTGAATAGCCGCGTTGATCCTTCGTGGCATTTACCACAAGTTGCCGCACGGTTTTCTATGTTAATAGTTGAAGCAGGGTTATCCTGAGACAACACCGCGTGACTACCATGGCAGTCAGCACAGGTAGCAGTCAACTCGGGATACCCCAAGTGAAAACTTTTGCCGTGATAACTGGCTGTATAGGTATGCACCGCATTGGTGAGAACCTCATTGCGCTCCATCATCTCTTCGTCTGCGTGACATTTGATACACACTTCAGCACCGAACGCGCGCGCATCTTTAGTTTCACCCTGAGATAAACTTTTTATTTCATGCAGCCCATGGCAATCTGCGCAAGAAGCTGCATCATTATTACCCGCGGCAACTCCCCTACCATGGACGGAATCGGCATAACCTTCCATTTCATGACAGATAGAACAGCCAAGCACAACCGCTTGTTTGCCTGCACCAGCAGCCAAAGTATGCACCGCGTTGTGGCAATCGATACAGCCAACACCATCCTGTTTATGCACACTGTTACCATGCTGAGCAGCAATTTCATCATGACAACTGGCGCAATCTACCGGACCAGGAAGTACACCATCGTCGACATGGGCCATCAAATTTTCAATAGCGTGACAATCAAGGCAAGCTATCTCGTTCTGCCCATGCACCGATGACATAAAGTCGCTCGCAGCCACCACATCTTCGTGACACTCCAGGCAAGTCTCAACATCGGCCAGAACACTTTGCGCCCCGGCAAACACCAGCACCAGCGCCAGAAAACTCAGTGATATCCAACGAAACACCCTCTTCTCCATCAAATACTCCTTACTCCAGCTGAAAACTGATACCAGTGCCAAACATAGCAACCTGCGAACCAGCGTAATAAAGTTAGCCGTGCTCAATTAATTATTTCCTGAGTCAAACCCGCTGTATAATAGAAATATACAGCAGTACGCTTATTACACAATAGAAACGGTAAAGTCAATCAAACATTGTATATAATCTACATACTATCGACAAAAGCACACCAGGGACACAAGTAGTTAGCCAAGACTAAGTTCCGCCTTAAAAGCAGTAAGAGTATGACAGCGCCGCAGCCGCGTCACCCATGGTTCAAGCCGTTCATCTGACATGCATGCCAGCGCCGCCTTCAATTTGCACAGCACCTGCTGATCACCACAGAACAGCTCAGTATAGGAGGCACATACCGCAGATAAATAACCACGCATTTCCCGTTGGCGCTGATCAACATCAACCGCATCGGGCAACGTACCCCGTATGCGCTGAAACAATAACGGATCCGCAATAGCTCCGCGACCGAGCATTAAACCAGCAGCACCAGTTTTTTTCAGCAACAGCCGCCCTTGCTCAGCACTCACCACGTCGCCATTGGCAATTATCGGAATTTTACTCAGTTCAACCAGGCGGGCAGTAATAGTATGATCAGCATAGCCACTGTATTTTTGCACCACGGTGCGTGGATGCAAGATGAGGAAATCAACTCCGGCATCGACAAACATGGGCAACAAACTAAAAACCTGCTCCGCATCATCGTAGCCAGCACGTAATTTAATAGAAAAACTTCCGGTTACCACCCGCCGAATAGCACTGACACAGTCCGGTAATAATTCCGGGGCGCGCAACATGGCACCACCGGTCTTACCTGAGGTGGTACGTCCAAACGGACAGCCCATGTTGAGATTGATATGCTCTACGCCTTGCTGCTGTACCATCTGCGCAGCTTCAGCTAAAGAAGAAGCCGTATGACCAATAAGTTGCGCCACCAGAGTCGGGGCTGAGCTAAGAACAGTTGCGGGTATTTGTGCCGCAGATTCACGGCGATCGCTACGAGAAATACGCTGAGGGGTACACTGGCGCACCCTTAAAAACTCGGTAAACACCACATCTGGCTGACCCAACTGAGCCTGTACCATACGCATCGCGCGATTGGTAAGACCCTGCATTGGAGCTAACATAAGCGGAACGCTACCCGCCGACCAAGGCAATGTCATATTCAGAGTGAAACAATCAGGATTTAGCCGCAGTGAATGCGGCCAAGAAATTTTTCAACTTATTTAATTGATCAGCACCCATAGCGTCGTATTCAATGCCACTGTTGCACAGCCCTTGATCCGTCTCCACACAGTGAACAATCTCCCCACTCAGCTCAACGATATGTTCGCCAAGCCCCACACTCAGGGTTATCCGCTGACCTACAGGAAGCATAGCACTGGTTTGCAACAACATCCCCTTCTCACTAGCATCAAGAGTGCGCCCCATATTTTCAATATCACCTTCGCTACAACTATCCAGAACGTAGTGAACAAAATTCAACGTATCAACCCGTTCGCTCGCTCGACGATTTTGTGTTTCCATTTGCACTCCTTTTAGACTAGCTGAGGCACAACCAGCGCATATATAAAATCAGCCTAAATCCTTTGTTGCCACAATTACATACACCGGATTGCGTGCTTCAAAAACTTTATAATCGGTACTGGGACTGGTGCGCGCCACATTCAAAGTAATCACCTCGACAGCATAACCTGAATTTTCGAAATAATCGGTTGCCGACACCAAAGTATCCAAAGTTGTCGCGGTGATCACAACTCGTCCATCAGCCGGCAATCGTAGATCTACCGCTTCCAATATATCCCATAGGTTACCACCACTACCACCAATAAAAACCCGATCTGGATCAGGAATATCTTCCAGGCAACTCGGAGCCTCACCTTCAATTACCCGTACGTTACGCGGTTTGAATTTGTTGAGATTCTGCTGCATTGCCGCAAGATATTCGCTGTTACGTTCGACAGCAAAAATCCGCCCTTGTGGCAGCAGATAGTCTGCTTCGATACTTACCGAACCGCTACCGGAGCCAATGTCCCACAGGGTCATACCACTGCTCAACTGCAATTTGGCTAGCGCCACCACGCGCGCCTCTTCACCAGTCATCTGTTTTTTTAGTGCCACAAATTGGTTATCGGAAACACCAAAAATGCGCTGTCCTACCAAGTTATCGCCATCGTAACTTTTGATAAAAATAACTACATTCAATTCAGCGGCGGCCAGGTTGGGTAGCTTTCGCACCGTGGTCTGTACGATGCGTTCATCTGCGCTACCAAGATTTTCACACAGATAAACGGTATAACCATCACGCCCACGGCGCAACAATTCAGTAGCGATTGCCGCTGGGGTATGCTGGGCATCGGTTAAAATCGCCGCCTTATTGTTGGCCACAATCCGATCAACAATATCTGTCAGTGGACGCCCCTGGGTCGAGATAAAGACAGCATCATCCCAAGGCTCTTTAATGCGGGCAAAAGCAAACTGCACCGAACTTACATTGGGCACAAATTCCAGCTGCTCTTTGGGAAGGTTGCGCAACAGGCTACGCCCGATACTGAAAAACAGGGGGTCGCCGGAAGTCAAGACCACGCTGGTGCCAGTGTCGGCCTGAACTAGAGCGGGCAGATCGTCATTATCGTTTAACACTACTTTGCGCGCTGGTAATTCGGCAAACAACTCCAACAACCGCGGAGCACCGTACAATACTTGAGCCTGTTGTACCAAGCTGAGGGCTCGAGCACTGAACCCTTCCTGTCCTTCAACACCAGCTCCAACAACATATACGATGCCCACACAAACCTACCTTTCTTAATTGGTAAAAACTATCTCACTCTAACCATTTCAGTCTTCAGCGTCAAGGGCCGAGGAAGGCTCCTGCTCCATTTCTGAAGACATACTTTCGACGGCCACTTCAAGACGTTCCCAAATCTCTTCGCGCCCCTCTTTGCTCAGGGCCGAGAACAGAGTAAACGCCTCAACAGGCAATCCCGTCGCATCAATTATAGGCTTAATCTGTTTACTGCGCACATTGCGGCTAACTTTGTCAATCTTGGTAATTACTGGAATGGTTGGAATGCCAAACTCTTCTAACCAGTCGAGCAATTGCAAATCTTCCGCGCGCGGTACCCGGCGCACATCAAATAGCATTACCACCGCAGCCAGGGTTGTACGCGTATGCAGATAGGTACGCACCATAGGTCCCCACTGGTTTTTTACTGCCATTGGTACTTTGGCAAATCCATAACCGGGCAAATCAACCAGCAATAATTCGCCATTGAGGTCAAAAAAATTAATTAACTGCGTCCGTCCAGGGGTAGAAGAGGTACGAACTAGGCTTTTGCGCTGAATCAACACATTCAGCAACGAGCTTTTACCCACGTTACTGCGCCCGGCAAAAGCAATTTCCGGGAAACTTAATTCAGGATAATTACCCGGCCGAGTAGCACTTTTAACAAAACTGGTAGTTTTTATGATCACAGGCATACCTTTGTGATGGAAGAGATCCTTACCTGTACGCGATGGTGGGGATCATATTGGTCAAATATTCCGTTGGTGGCTAAGAGTCCACTAAAAGGAGAAAGCGAAATGTGGCAGATTGTGCCGCTTTATGCAAGAGATACACAACCTATCAAAACCCATTACCGAGCAAATTCATTTACGCTATAGCAGAATTCCAGCAAATTGTTGGGTTTTAATCTTTTCCTATTAAAACGAGTAAAGCACGAGAGCAGTGGAGCATTCTTCCAAGAAAAAGTCCACCGCTGCTGTATTTATTGGCATCGATTCTTCTCAGAAAATAAAAATCCAGCAGGCGACCATAGGCACCTCCAAGGTGAGCATACTAGTCGCATTTAACCGCAATAAAAGGCAGGTTACGTAATTTTTGTTCAAAATCTAAACCCATGCCGAAGACAAACTTGTCCGGAATTTCAAACCCGCAATAATCAATCTTTATCTCTTTTTGCCGCCGAGACGGTTTATTCAGCATGGTTGCCACACTTATAGATGCCGGCTTGCGCAGATTAAGTAAATTTATTATATTGTGAAACGTATGACCGGTATCAACAATATCTTCAACCAAAAGCAGATGCCTACCGCTCACAACCTTGTTCAGATCCATCACTATTTTAACGTCGCCGCTACTGGTAGTGTCATCACCATAAGATGAAACGGTCATGAAATCTACTTCGTGATCATAATCGATAGCTCTTACCAGATCGGCCATAAAAATAAAAGATCCACGCAATAAACCTACCACAATAAGCTCACCACCAACTTTTTGGTAGTGCGCGCTTATCTCTTTACCCATCTCGACAACCCGTTGGGCAATAGCATCTTTGCCGATCAACTCTTCATATTTCATCTTAGGCTCCAAAAAACAGATTCAACAGCGACAATCCGCCCACAATCCATAAAATTGGATTGATAGTTCTAATTTTACCTCCGGCAATAGCCATTATAATGTGCGCCAAAAAACCGATGGAAATACCATTGGAAATACTGTAGGTAGCAGGCATCATAATAATAGTCAGAAAAGCTGGTACGGCCACTTCAAAGTTGGCAATATCAATTTCCTTAACTAAGCGAAACATAAAAGCACCAACCACAATAAGTGCTGGCGCTGTGGCAAATGAAGGTACCGAGCCAATAAACGGCGCAAAGAACAGCGACCCAAGGAAAAACATGGCTATGAACAGTGAGGACAGACCAGTACGCGCACCATCCGCAATACCTGACGCTGATTCTACATAGGTAGTAGTCGTGCTGGTACCTAAAAGCGCACCAGCTAACGTAGCCGTAGCGTCTGCTTCCAGCATCTTATCTATTTTAGCAATAGAACCATCCTCATTTACCAAGTCAGCTTGATAAGAGCAGGCGACAATTGTGCCAACCGAATCAAACAGATCGACAAACATAAAAGAGAATATAGCACCGACAAACGACAACTGCAGTGCCCCTATAATATCAAGTTGGAAAGCGATGGGAGCCAGTGATGGGGGCATCGACAACAGCGACCCCGTCAAGGATATCTCGCCAAACATCAGTCCCAGCACATAGGTAGCAACAATACCAATCAGCAGGGAACCACGTACCTTATTCACCTCTAGCATGAGGATGATAATCAAACCAACAAGACCTAAAATTACCGGCGGGGTAAACTTACCCAGCGTGACCAGGGTTGCCGGATGTGCAACAATTAGCCCCATGTTTTTCATACCGATAAAGGTGATAAACAAACCGATACCCGCACCAACTGCCAATCGTAACGAAACAGGTATGGCATCAATAATTTTTTGGCGAATTTTGGAGATCGTCAGCAAAAAGAAAAACACCCCGGAGATAAACACCACCCCCAAAGCCATTTGCCAGGTCACATTTTCATGGGGAAGTACCAGTGAATAGGTAAAAAAAGCATTTAAGCCCATCCCGGGAGCCATGGCCATCGGCGCGTTGACCCACAGGGCAACAATCAAGGTACCAATAGCAGCTGCCAAGCAGGTAGCTGTAATCAATGCCCCCTTATCCATACCAGTTTGCGATAAAATATCCGGATTGACAAAAACTATATAGGCCATGGTCAGGAAAGTTGTCAGACCACCAACAAATTCACGTTTAACAGTAGTACCGTGTTTTTTTAACTCGAAAAAGTCTTTCATTCTTCCTCTTTATTATGCACAAAATAAAACCTGAGTAGAACTAATCTTCCGTTCTGGTTCTGTTTCCCGTATTCGTCATCCTCGCGAATGCGGGGATCCAGAGGTTTTGCATAGAATTCTAGACTCCCGCCTGCGCGAGAGTGACAACCGTTGTGGCAATAGCGGCAGATTAGTATTAATCAGGTAAACTATTTAAACACTTAGCCGGACAATTTCACCCACGACAACGCTCGGCAAACAACGATTTTTTTGCATCCTCGCCAGCAAAGCTATATATTCCAGGAAATAAGTTACCCAAGTTTAAGGGGACGGCAAAGGGCAGAATTCTGGCGGCAGCAGGCTGTACAATTGCCATCCGGACTGTGGTGATAACTTCATATCCACACAAAACAGACGCAGGTTGTGTTTGTTGTCCACTGCAAATAAAGGAATTGCCAGACCCGTATGCTTAGTACTCCACTGATCGAAATTAAAAGTATCGGTAAGCTTGGTGGCATGGATCTCCCACCCCTGCTCCAATTTATGCAACAATGCTGAGTAGCTTACTTGTTCGCCAAAGAGAATATGACCGCGTCGCTGATTGACAATCTGGTGTTTATCAGAAACCTGCAGCGCAGCCTTGGTCTGTAAGATGA
>Ga0307990_1001974_pt1 | contig 16794 bp, 7 predicted proteins | sample EllFjometagen129_FD_203168 | JGI IMG/M metagenome (GOLD analysis project Ga0307990, IMG submission 203168) | Marine microbial communities from Ellis Fjord, Antarctic Ocean - #129 | ecosystem: Environmental > Aquatic > Marine > Unclassified | place: Southern Ocean | collected 2014-10-08
CGACTGTTCCAAAGCTAACTTTAGTTGCTTTCTCTCAACAACTTATAAAAATGGACTCTTAAGCTTCTTGTTTTCTTGACGGCCATAGCCGGAGGCGACGGCTGTTTGTGACAGGAGTTGAGAAAATCTAGGGACGTCGCCGTTGAACGGGGCACGCCACCGCCACTCCGCAGCCGACCACACCAAGTCACGAATTCCAGGGCCTTGCGGTAGACATCCAGTTTCTCGTGGTCAAACCATACCCGATTGCCCTGAGAACGGGCGGTTACGTATGCCGCGCTCTCCTCGCGGACCTCGCGGCCAGTCGATTTTCGAAAGCCGATCAGCATGGAGACAAGTGTTGAGAGATGGCCCTTTCCGTCATGAACTGTCGATGCCCGCAAGCACTCGAGGATGCACAGGACATTGAGACAAGCTGCACACTCCAGCGAAGATCCGTAGGCGGTGTCAATATACTGACGGCGCTCGTTCATCGATCGCTTCCCGCTGGCCTCTGCAATGTTCAAGAGAACGCCGGCGGAAGCTCTGGCGAGGTGGTCACAAGCGGATACCTTGCTTGTGATTTCCGGTGACACTTCTTCCATCCACCCCACAAATCCGATTGCCGTCTGGTAAACCCTCAGGTCTTCATGGTCAAATAGTGATCTCATCATCGAATTCCTTACTCGTACACCTACTCGTACACGCAAATCTCTCTCAATCTACGCCCAGAATATCTTGTTACGAGATATTCCTAATCCTCACAACCGTGAAATACCGCCAAAGACTCCTAGAACACACGAGATCCCGCGATCCGCCACGCCATATCTTACCCACAGATTCTGCGGAAGACCCAGAAAAAACAAGGTCTCCTCCAAAAGCAGCTTTGGCGGAACATTCCAACTGGCCACGATCAATCGCTAAAATGAAAACAAGTCCTTTTATATCAAAAACATGTTTTATCGTTTCCAGACAGGATATTGCGTAATCCGGCCGACAGCGATCCAGCTCATCAATAAGAATTATAATCTCTGGTTCATCACCATTCACGAATTCTCTGATTGCTGCCTTCAGTGCGATTAATGCATCCTTTCTAAGCCTGTAAAGTTCAAAGAAATTTCTGGAGACATCGTCTTCGCGGATTGCTTTTTTATCTTTTACAGTTTTTCCCGCTTTAACAAGATCAACTCCTGAAAGCTTTGCAGAAACCTGCCCTAAAACAGCAAGCGACAAATTCCCAACATCTTTTATCGCATTAACTATATTCTCAGTTGGCTTCTTTTCATTTTCCAATGCGTCTATTAAAGCAGAAACTATAGACACAAGCGGATCACCGCAGTAGTCATCTTCCCAGGCATTTACACGAACTACAGTTTGTTTGGGTTTAGGCTCACTCACCTTTGCAAAGCGATCACTCCACATATCAAAGAAAGTACTTTTTCCTGCACCAAAGGGCGCGTTCAGGCTGAGAACAAGACTGCCATTGACATAACGATGTTCTACATTGGTTCTTCCGACTTTTGTATGGGTAACCCTTCCGAGGTCCAGCTTACGCCCCGCAAGGCGGGGCTACGGCTTGGCATGCAAGGACCTCAGCTACAGCAAAGGCTTTGATCTCTTTAAAACTGTAGGGCGGGGGCCTTGACCCCGCCACGCAATTTGCGAAATATTTCATTGACCCATAAAAAAAACTGAAGAGCCAAACTTGGTTGAGACTTCTGTTTATCTTCACACCATTTCTTGTGCTGTCAATTTTTCTGGGAATTACGCATGAATATGATGTTCTTCGCCGACGAGCATTTGCGCTGCGCTCTATAAGTTCCGTGGTTACGATCTGTTTTGTCGTTTATTTCTTTGGATCTATGATCTTTACCGGAATTAAGGCTTTCTTTGAATAATAGCAGGGAAGTTGACTTCGGGTGCGACAACCTCCAGGTTGATTATCAAAACTAGTATGGCGGTTCCTGCGCGGTAGGTCCACCGCTACGAGGTGGATCATGAAGAACGGACATGCAGGGCATCCATCTCATAGCGATGGACGTACTGGTACTGGGGGAAACCCCAGGAAAGTGCTCATTTCTGGCCGCAATTGCAACTCGCGAACACCCGACACCCGACACCCGACACCCTTCAACTCCCTAACCTCTGCTTAAACGGTTTGCTCACGACGTGGTCCGAAAGCGATGCGAAACAGGAGCCACAAGCCAACAAACAGCAGCGGCACCGGCCACCAGGCCACCAATTTGAATATCCCATAAACAGGGGTAACGCGCACCGCAAGTGTCATCTGAGCACCGCACTCATTCTGAAGTGCACGGGTGAACTGGAGCATACGTCCCTGTTCCGGCATTGCAATATTAATCGCAGCTCCCTGCCCGGCCGCAGCTGCCTGCTGTTCAACTATTTTAATTGAAACCTTATCCAACGAGGCACGATCCTGTGTGCTCAACTGCTCCTGCACCCGTGTTGCAAATTCACGACTGAAGTTGCCATCGTTATAACCGGCTTGAGTCTGCGGAGCCTGCTCATCAAATATATTGTTGTCCATCCGCAGTGCTTCACGTCGATTAACCAAACCCATTTTGACCTGCTCCTGGACCACATTGCGGAACTGCACACGGGCATCCTCATTCAGAGTCTGTTCGGCCTGTGAGAGGTTAACCGCCTGCTGCAAGGCTTTCTGAGCCATAATACGATTACCTTGATCCAGCAATTCACTGATATTACCCATATTACGTTTAGCCTCATTTAAACTCCATGAGCCCTGCTTTTTATTGATTTTCAAATATTCGGCACGTCCAAACGTTTTTACATATTCCTGCTGGCTTATCTGCCTGCCGAATTTATCTATATCATCAAAATCACTATTTTCGAGACGATAGCGTGATCCCGGTGGAACATAGAGGTTCCAATGAATATTCTGCAACGGAAGTTCAGGGAAACGCAGTGCCGGAATTTCAACGATGCCTTTAAGCACACCGGGCAGCCGGTCGGCATAAACAAGGGAGACGGTTGTGCTCTGTTCTGACGATAGCAGCTCCAGAGGCACGGTCAAGTTACCATCGCTGTCGCGAGCCACAGCAACTTCGGTTCCATTAACCTGTGCCGCCCATAACTCACTGGTATCCGGCAAGCCTACTTTCAAAAAGCGCAAGCGGCCGGTTCTAAGCTGAATCATTGCCTGCGTGAGCATCTTTCCGCTGGCTGAAAGCACTGTGCTGAAGCTGGCACTCTCAACTCCGGCCAGCAGAACCTGCGCGGCCTGATGCCGGATTACCGAAAGATCCAGATTATAATCGGGCTGTAAAATCCGATAGCATCGGATTGCTCCCGATAGATCCCCCGCGCCAAAGTGATCAGGCAGTGAGCGTGCATTCTCAGCCCGCAGTCCCGTAACCTCACCACGCGGCTCTACCTGCACACGTCCACCACCGGTAATTGCAATCCAGGCTCTCTGACGTGCCGTTCCCGGGGTACCGAAGGGACGAATCTGGACACCACCGGCAGCGGGGTCGTATGGCTCCTGATAAAAAGCAGTGAATTTATATTCATTCTCGACTTTACCATGCAGCTCAATCACCCATACCCGACTACCGTCGGCAGCACTCTCCCCTTCCGGTTTGACCCGGGCAATACCGCGACCGGAAACCGTCAGAACCGCATCCTTAACCGGCACCTTAACCCGGAAAAACTTAACGCCGGCATTTTCAATTTTATAGCGGGCAAACACACGGTGCTGCAACATTCCTTCAGCCAGATCGACACGATGAAGCAGCTCCGGTTTAATCACAGCCTGCAAAACCTGAGTCTTGAGTGCCACCTGCCATTCAGGACGAAGAATATCAAATACCATTGCTCCGGTATTGGCTCGCAGTTTTTCATCACGGACAACCGAGATGCCCTGGTGGGCATCAAGTGTCAGCCGCACACCACGTTCCGCAGTGACGGTCATCCGGCCGGTGTGCCTCAGCTCTCCACCAACCACTACGCGCGGCAAAGCAACCAGATCTTCAATACCTTGCTGCTGTTTTGTCAACACGAGATTAAGCGAAATAACTCCAAGCAGACGCGAGGTGAAGAAAACCTCTACTCCGCCACCAGTCTTACGGGCATCATCCCAGTGGCTGATTCCCTCGCCAGTCAGGGTCTCAATCTCATAGCCGACCGGTGGCTGAAGTTCTATTGAAAACAGCCCTGCCTTGGCAATGGTTACATCCAGCTTCGAACTCAATAAAGATCTTTCATCACCGATACTGAACGACGATAACTCCTTAATGCGGATCTCCGGTTTAACTGCCTCGGCTTTGAAAGAGAGCGAAACTTTAGAGGCATCATCATACCTGAAGGCACGACGTACCGGCTCGGCTACATTTACAACAGCCTTATTTGCAATACGGAAATCGGAGATGTTGATAACTGTTACGCCGACATTTTTATCCATTTTAAGCAGAACCGACTCCGACGCGGCCAAGGCCATGTATCCGCGTTCGCGCTGCACACCCTCTGCAGAGGGTGCACCGATAGCCACCGAGTACGGCATGCCGCCGCAAGCCTTCTGCATTCCAATTTGAAGGGTGAAAGCGCCTGTCCGGGGTTTTTCAAAGACCGCTATCAAAATGCCGCTCATCGGGTCCATACTCCAGTTTGCAAGGCCTGAGGCAGTAACTGATATGACACCCATGCCACTCGGTATTTTCATACGTACTTCACGAAGTTCGCCCTGCGCAACGGTGTAAGCAGCCCATGCAATGATGTCCACAACACCGGAGCGAAGATGTGCCAGTGTAGACACATCACAGTAAGCCACGACCTTCTCCTTGCGGGCATCACGCACACGCGGCTGGAAACTGATCCCGAACTGCCTGGTGCCGGTTGTCAAAGCTCCGGTAATCAAGGTCTTATCATCCTTTGGCTGAGAGACAAACTGGGCAATGCCAGATCCGCTGACATCCAGTTCAGCGGAGGGCAGCATAATTTCAATACTGCTTTTCAAACCGCCATAGCTCTGCCAGGCAAAGGGAGTTGATCCATTTGCATTTTCATGGACTGTTTCGCGTGTTTCCAGCGTCAACTTGTATGTACCGTGGCGTTTTATCGTCAGCAGGATACCCTTCAAATCCGCGGATATGAAGGCATTGCCGTGATCCTTGAATGAGACCAGTGCTGGTTTGTTAGCGCCATCGGCACGCAGCAGACGATAGGTACCATTTTTCTCAACCTTAAACTCCAATGAACGCGTCACAGCTGCCACATATTCACCGGCATCAGTAAGTGGAGCCACATCCACAACTGTATGTTCTGACATAAAGCGGAATGCGCTGAGATTCTCTATAACATTGGTCTCCCCCGGCACAAGAGGAATTTCAATCATGTTTACGGCCATTCTGCTTTTTGCAGGCGCACCGGATTTTGCATTTAAGATCAGCGGTGCCAGCAGCGTGATTATAAAGATCAGCATCGTTGTACACAGCAGCATTGGCCGCACATACCCGCCCTCTTTTGGCTCTTTATCACTCTCCTGTTCCGCTACCACATCTGATGTTCCCTCAACTTCAGGTTTCACTTCCGGGTCGGTTTCTGCAACGATCTCAGCCTCCCTGATTACCTCAGGTTTTTCGGCAACTTCAGTTTCTTCAATAATTTCAGGTACACAAATATCCTCCGGTTCTTCTTCAGGTTCAGGTTCAGGATCAGGTTCAGGATCATCACTCTCGTCAGATGGTGAATCTTCAATAAATGGAGGCGGCTCTGACATTGCAAGCAACTCCTTGTTTTGATGCCTTTTTATAAGACCAACGCAGATCATGCGCACAAAACCAGCCAGGATCAGCAAGCCGGTAATGAGCAGTAATCCTCCCGCTGTTGCCAGCAATCCATATTGAATCTGACAAGCTGAGACTGCAAATGCGGTTAAAGACAGGGCAAACCAAAGTTTACGACGTCGAATCAGTCCAATGATCAGAAACAACCCGCCGAATGCCGCAGCACCGCCAAGCACATCAAGTGATCCTCCGCCAAGCCACGAAGGCACAATTCTGATGGTGAGCTGCAAAGGGTCCTCTCCGGCTAGATTAGCTGTACGATAGAAACGACGGCTGCGGGCTGCTGTACGTTGAAAAACTGGATAACGCAATTTTTTATTTGAGAACTCCTCAGTCATATTACCTTCCACACTGCGTAGACTGACCTTATCACCGGCATTAATCTCCCAGCTGGCAAATGTGACCGGGGCATCGCTTAAAACAGGTGCTCCCAATGTTGTTTCACGAAGATCCTTGGCACCGGTCTGAGCATAGACAACCTCAATTGTGACCTCCTGATTCGGGTCCTGCGGGCGTTCAACCGGAATTAAAAGCATGCCCTTGTCCTGCTGGGCAGAGAGATCGCTCCCATTGCTTTTTTCATCGTTGAGCTGACGTACTGACCATAGAACCGATTTCTCTGGTAACTTAAGCGATAGATACTGCCGGGTTGCATTTTTCAGCGAGTAAACGGCTCTGGTCACACTCTCGCAGTCGCGCGCAATTTTAGTGGATAGCGTCAGATAGTCGGCAACCTGTCCAATCAAGCCTTCAGTCTCGTATGGAGTAACCTTGAGGGTCGCTGCATGCGGACGGCGCACATACTTATAGGCGCCGATCACGGGAGCTGTCACCGTTGCAGCATAACCGGAGGGTATCTCTTCACGCCCGATCTTGATCAGAGTCTGCGGCATACTGTCACTTTCTTCCAGTTTAAGCGTTGCGGCGGTGGCAATTGCCAGAAAGCCCATTTCGCTCTCTGTATCAATCATCTCTATCTCACCGATCTTAAGATCGCCACCCTTATAGTTCAACGGCATATCATGGGTGATCAGAACCGTATAGTCACCAATTACACGACTCATCAACTTGATTGTACAAATATCTTTCTCACGTGACCAGGCATCAATATTGGCACCGGTGACATCAAAAGAGGTGATATGTTCAGGAATTCTGAAAGATAGGCTCTGGACTGGTGCGCCGCTTATATGACAGGTAACTGCGGTGGAAACATAAACAACTCCCTCACCCATAGATATCAGGTGAAAAAGTTCTGCATGAATCGAAGCCCTGGCCCGTTCAATCGATACCTTCAGTTTCCAGCCGGCTTCGCGAAAACGATATGCCAGCTGAGCACCCTCTGTGCGCAACGGGGTGGATGCAGTATGCACCTCAGTCAGATCTGTAGCAATTTCAGCGGCAAGACGAATTCCCTGCGAAGCTGCGACGACGACATAACCGCGTTGATTGCGTGCATCTGATACTGTAAACGAGGGTATACTGAAGCTGCTATTTCCTGCGGCAAATGTTTTCTCCAGGCGCAGATTGATTACCGCACTGCCTTCAACCGGTTTACGGAAGGGCACCAACATTTCGCGACCGCCCTGAATAACTTTTATATCGACATCATTTTCAGCCACATGCTGTCCATTAACAGCGGAGACCGTCCAGGATGAGTCAGCATCAGTAACCAGACGCACCTCGCGAGCCGGAGCATCACGGATATCCAGCTGCACCGCTGCCTCAACAGTTAAGATCCCATCATCTAGTTTACATAGAACAGATGTGTCGGCAGTGATTGCAGTCACGATATTATCCGCCTTCAAGCTAACCGAATAAGGCACTGCTGCAAATTGATAGGTGAAAACACTTCTGGCAGGGAGTTTAGCAAAACTGCTTTTAGGAAATGCACCGGGATCGGTCTGCGTCAATCCGGAGAGCGATTCAACCTGCAATCTGACAGCGCTGTCGGTACCGACAAGGAATCTTCCAGCAGAACGAATTACCCCCTCAGGAATCAGAGAATCAAGTTTGAATTCACATGGAAAATCATCAATCGAACGTTCATATTGAACTGTTAATTCATAAGACTCTTTTTGAGGTCGTCCAAGAGTCACATTGAGTTTGGGCAGATCGGGATTAGTACGATCCACACTCCAATCGCGTAGATCCTGACCGGAAACCTGAATAATATTTACACCGGCAACATCAATTATCATATTGCTGAGTTCACCCTGAGCTACTTTATATGAAAAGAGGGTCCGCATGTGTACAGTACCGGGAACAACGCTGACAGAGGTCAGAGAGTCGCACGATGCAATCAACTCCGACTCAAGCTTACGTACAGCGGTTTTCCATGAAAGCGTAACCTCCTGCGAAAATCCGAGGTACCCGGATACCCGATCCAAGCCATCTGTACTCTTATCCAGGATCACATCGCGAGCGGTTGGCATCTCCACATCGAGTCCGGTGCGGTCGCAGATAACCGATAGGCGGCGCTGGGCCGTTACCGGCACTAAAAAGCGTACGCTCTGCTTATCGCCCTCTGTCTTCTGGATCAAGGCAAATTTAAGGAATACGTCACCGCTGGTATGTTTTTTCCAGAACCCTCCTTTAAAAAGCAAACGGTGTTTTTCACCTTCAGGTTCAACCGTCACCCCCGAAGGCAATGTATAATCCAACAGGGCAACAGATCCATCCAGGACTGTCAACGGTTCCCCCGCCTTGAGATCATCAACCTTGAATTTCATCTCCATCGTCAAATGGTCACCGACTATCTTACCCTCCAGTGATAAAGGGCCAAGCTCCTGAGCACCGGCTACTCCCGCTGTCAACATCAATACCATTAATTTCATGAACCGTTTCATTATTTACTCTCCTTCTTAGGGTCTAAGTTTTACACAAATCATGATTGCGTATGTAAATCGCTTGTAAAAACTTTGTAATTTATTTGTAAAAATTTTCGTAACTACTCAGCTGCCCATCTTTTTAAACTACGAATGTACGCGAATGAACGCGAATGTTAATCTCAATACGGGGATATGAGTACGCCTGCATGCCTTAGCCAATCTTACTCGTACACTCAATTCGCGTCCATTCGCGTCCATTCGTAGTTCCCTCTTTCTTTTTCTACTCCAATGCCATCACCAGCTCCAGCAGCTCCTTGACCCGGGTATCAAGCGTCAGATCCATCGCAGCCGGACGCAGGTAATCGGCGACATCCTGAAATTTTGCACCGGCGGCGTGTGGACATCCACGCAGCTGCTCGGCAAACTCAGCTGCGCTGGCGGCAATCCGGAATGCATTTGTCGCTTTATGGGCCGGACGTAATACCGAGGTGGCCTTCAGCGTGGTTTCAATCTCTTCGATTCGGCCAGTATCGGTGCGCTGATAACGAACGCGGACCGTACCCAGTTTGGCATCAGCTCTGACGCCCGGCATCAGCTCCAGCTCATACATGGCTGTGACCGACTGGCCGGAGCCGACCTCACCGGCATCAACCGTGTTATCACGGAACTGCTCTTTTTTGAGGGCGCGGTTTTCATAACCGAGCTGACGATACTGGCGCACCACCTTCGGGTTCCACTCCACCTGGATTTTTGCATCTTTAGCGATGGTGTTGAGCGTAGCGGAAAGCTCATCAACAAAGGCGCGCTTAACCTCATCGGCTGAGTCCAGAAATTTATAAACACCATCGCCTTTATTGGCCAGCTCCTCCAGCATGCGGTCATTATAGGTGCCGCTGCCAACGCCAAAGACCGAGCAGGTAATGCCCTGTCGGCGAGAGCTGGCAACCTTATCCAGAATCTCCTGAGCGCTTCCGGCACCCAGATTGGCCACGCCATCCGAGATTAAAATAACCCGATTTTCAGCACCCGGCACAAAGCTCTCGACCGCCTGGGTATAGGCCAGTTGCAGCCCCTCCTCCAGATTGGTAGAACCATTGCACTGCAGACGACTGAAGACCTTTAAAATGCGCTCTTTCTGCGAGACTGTGACTGGTTCCAACACCAGACGAGCATGGTCATTGTAAGCAATAATCTGAATTCGGTCACGCTCCGAGAGCTGTCCGACCAGCAAGGTCAATGCCTGACGCGCCAAACCAATTCGGTCGGGTTGAGCCATGGATCCAGAGGTGTCGACCACAAAAGTCAAAATGGCCGGACGCTGTTCCTCGCGTCCTAGACGTCTACCTTTAACCCCAATGCGGAGCATGTTGAGTCCGGCGCCAAAGGGAGACTGAGCACCATCCTGATAGACTCTGAAGGTGCTGCTGCGCGGTGCCTTATCGCCATAATCAAATGCATTTACAATTTCCTCGGTGCGCACCTTCTCGGGTGCGGGTGTGTTACCTGAACGGATTGCCTGGCGAGTCAGCGTATAGCTGGCAGTATCGACATCTATCGCGAAGGTAGAAAAATTATTGGCAGCGGTCATGACAAACGGGTTAAATGAAATCGGTGCTACCGGTTTAGCTGGTTTTACATACTTGTCCATCTCCTCGAACGTTTTCAGCTGAACATTATCCAGCTCTCGAATTTCATCAAGCTGACTCGATTCCACGAGTTTGTCTTTAAAAACATCGGTGCCATTAATAATTTTATCACGCCGGATGGCCTTCTGCCATGGAAGACCAGCCACAGAAGCCAAGCCGGAAACATACTCAAGATCGACAGTCATCTGACCGGGTAGAGCCTTGACATCATTGGCATCTTGCCATTTGTAAGTTTCACCAGCTGACTTCTGCCTCTGGCTGGATTTGTGATCCAGCGTGGTTTCTGATTGTAATTTAGAGAAATCGTCACCGTCAGCATAATATTTTTCAGCCACCTTTTTCTCTTTATTCATATCCAGCGAATTATTGTTTTTTCTGATAATGCCACCCACATCCCCTAAAGATCTGCGCATGTCCCTGGGCGTCCCGGAAGCCCTAGGTTTGGGAAGCTCAATCTCAAATGGTTTCAGATCGGCAGCAATACGCTTAGCTTGACGCTTTTTATTAGCAACTACCTCCGGCGCAGCTGCGACAACCGGCTCCAGCATCGAAGACGCTGGCTGACCCGAGTTCAAATCCATCTTAGATTCGCGCTTTAACTCCATTGCCAATGCCAATTTCCGATTCGCTGGGCGAGTTGCTGAACGAGTTGCCGCTGATTTTGCAGGAACCTGTTTTTTCAGATCATCGCCTGCAATGCCACCAACTGTGGCACGGTGCTTTTTGCTACTGAGCTCAGATGCAACAGAAGACGAATATCGGTCATACTTCACCCCAAGCGAGCTGTCTCTTTTAGCAACACTGCCTAGAGTTGTTCCCCCACCGATTGAAATTCCTTCTTTTTCAGGAGTTATATAGTGATTACCTTTCCGTCCTTTTTTCTCTTTCCATGCATTTTCTTCTTTCTCATCCCTACCATCACGTCCACCATAATTTAAAGCAATCTTACCTGATGGGGATTTACGTATAGTAGACCCGCGCCTGTTATAAATGAAACCGCCCTCACCTGACTGGGGAACATTTACATTAAGCCCACGCCTATTATCAGCATCAACTAGACCAAGCTCATTTAGGTTCTTCTCTCCCTCTTTCATCCTGGAAGATCCTGCCGAGGCTCGACTGCGGGAAATAAGCTCTGATGGACCATCTGAATTGCCAGATTTGCTCCACCGACGCTCACCATCCATCTTTTTCGTGGTTCCATTGAGAACCTTCGCAAATTCACCTCTATTCGACAAACCATCACCATCAAAATCCGAATCATATAGAGCTGCTGATCCCGCATCTTTTTTAAAAAACTTTTGTGAGAACTCAGCTCCACCTTTTAAGCTCAATCTCTCACAAGCCGCCATTTCCGTTGACACCTTATACTTCACTGGGGGCATCAATGCCAATATCACTATGCCAGCCACAACCACCAATGCAGCTGCGGCCTTAAAAACAGGGTGAATCCTGAAAAACCAGTTTGCGTTGGGTTTCAGCGTATGCACAGGCTGAATATCCAGCAACATAGAGCGACGGGCAGCATCAAGCTTTGGTTTCAGCATCGTTACACTGCCAGATGGGTTGAGGGCATCGTTGAGTACTGCCAGTGTAGAGCGCAACTTTTCAGAGGCAGCTCTACATTGAGCGCAGTGCTTGATATGTTCATGCATTGCAGCAGCCTCTGACTCAGGAAGCTCATCCAGCAGCCAGGCCGTTAATTTATTATTCCATTTGCAAAGATTCATTGCGTACCCCCTTCCACTTTTCTAATCTGACCGGAAAGTTTACGAACCGCAGTGTGCAGCAGATCTCCGACATGCCCCACACTACTGCCAATAACAGAGCTAATCTCTTTATAGTTCATGCCCTGTTGTATCCGTAGCAACACCACCTGGTGCTGCGCCATAGGAAGATCCCTCAAAGCTCCAGTATCCACGCGTTCAGCTGAACGATCAACCCGCACAGAACGGCTCGAGCCAGCCGGCATCAAAAAAGTCACATGTCCCCCGCTATGCTTACGCCTTAGCTCAACCTTCCTGATCCTAGCGAGCGCATCCTGATGCACCACCCTGAAAAGCCAGCTCTGCAGACGTTTATCCACACGTGTATTGCACTGCCACTGGCGAAAGAGCTTACGGAAAGCACCCTCAACGACATCCTGCGCTAAAGCAGCATTATCCAACATCTCCGCCGCATACCGTAAAAGCGAGGTCTGATAAGTATCAATCACCGCCTCCATAGCGCATCGTCTCCGTAATTCAGCATCAGAGTTTTTATGATTCGGCTTGTTCATAACACCTGTGTTTTATCCTTGTTCGTAGATCGTTTCCATCTCTAATACGTTTGCCGGTATGTTTTTATTACGCTTTTTAATTTTTAATTTTGGTTATTCCGACTTTTGTGCGGTTAACCCTTCCTGGGTCAAGTCGTAGTGTTTTGGTAAAAGATGGTGGATAAGAAAATGGGTGTGCTTAGTAGTGTTTTAGGTGAAAAATCTTAGAGGTGAAACATAAATAGTTATTGCTGCGATATATTTTGATCGCGATCCTAAATAAATTTATTGTCAAAGATCAGATATTTTTTTACCTCCTCAATTTTTTACTTATAAACTCTCCCCAATATTTCTACCCCTCCATTTTTCTACCTACAAACTCTCCCGCTATCCCCAACCTGGGTTTTGGAGATTCGCGTGTACGAGTACGTGTAAAAGTATGTGCTCCTGTAATTACATTCCACAGAACCAAACTTCTACTCCATCGCCATCACCAGCTCCAGCAGCTCCTTGACACGGGTATCAAGAGTCAGATCCATCGCAGCCGGACGCAGGTAGTCGGCGACATCCTGAAATTTTGCACCGGCGGCGTGTGGACATCCTCGCAACAGCTCGGCAAACTCAGCCGCGCTGGCGGCAATCCGGAATGCATTTGTCGCTTTATGGGCCGGACGTAATACAGAGGCGGCCTTCAGCGTGGTTTCAATTTCTTCGATCCGGCCGGTATCGGTGCGCTGATAACGAACGCGTACCGTACCTAGTTCTGCATCAGCTCTGGCTCCCGGCATCAGTTCCAGCTCATACATGGCTGTGACCGACTGGCCGGAGCCGACCTCACCGGCATCGACCGTGTTATCACGGAACTGCTCTTTTTTGAGGGCGCGGTTTTCATAACCGAGCTGACGGTAGCGGCGCACCACCTTCGGGTTCCACTCCACCTGGATTTTTGCATCTTTAGCGATGGTGTTGAGCGTAGCGGAAAGCTCATCAACAAAGGCGCGCTTAACCTCATCGGCTGAGTCCAGAAATTTATAGACACCATCGCCTTTATTGGCCAGTTGCTCCAGCATGCGGTCATTATAGGTGCCGCTTCCAACTCCAAAGACCGAGCAGGTAATGCCCTGCCGGCGACAGCTTGCAACCTTATCCAGAATCTCCTGAGCGCTGCCGGAGCCCAGATTGGCCACCCCATCCGAGATCAGAATAACCCGGTTTTCAGCACCCGGCACAAAGCTCTCGACCGCCTGCGTATAGGCCAGTTGCAGACCCTCCTCCAGATTGGTAGAGCCATTGCATTGCAGACGTCTGAAAACCTTTAAAATACGCTCTTTCTGCAAAATTGTGACAGGTTCCAACACCAGACGCGCATGGTCATTGTAAGCAATAATCTGAATCCGGTCACGCTCCGAGAGCTGTCCGACCAGCAGGGTCAATGCCTGACGCGCCAAGCCGATCCGGTCGGGTTGGGCCATCGATCCGGAGGTGTCAATCACAAAGGTCAGAATAGCCGGACGCTGCTCCTCGCGTCCCAGACGTCTACCTTTAACTCCGATGCGGAGCATGTTGAGTCCGGCACCAAAGGGAGACTGGGCACCATCCTGATAAACCCTGAAGGTGCTGCTTATCGGTGCCTTATCACCATAATCAAATGCATTCACAATCTCCTCGGTGCGCACCTTCTCCGGTTTGGGAGCGTTACCTGAGCGGATTGCCTGACGGGTCAGCGTATAGCTGGCGGTATCGACATCTATCGCGAAGGTGGAAAAATTATCAGCAGAGGTCATGATAAACGGGTTAAATGAAATCGGCGGAACCGGTTTAGCTGATTTTTCAACCCGATCCATTGGTTCGTCCGTTGCTGCAACTCTGCGCAGCATAATCTCTTTTGCGAGTGCGTTATGCGGTTCTTGCGGTGCAGCTATTCTTGCAAAAAGAACAGTTTCACGCTGCTCACTGCTTTTTTCAGGCTTAACTTCCAGTTTGTCGATTCTGGACCCCAAAGAAGCATTAGCCTTCAACGAATCCCCCACCTCCGCTGTAGAGGGTTTCAAATCAAAGCCTAGCTTGCCCTCTGACCCTGCCTTGCCACCCACAGGGGCTGAAATTACGTCAAAAACACGAGCAGGTAGTGGTACTTGCGGTTTAACGGAAAAATCATCTATTACCTCATGATTCTTCACAGCACGGCCATCTTCAAGGCTTAATTGAGAAATATTCTTTTCACGCCTGCTGTAAAAAAACAAGCCGTTCAAATCTTTTGGTGTCCCGGTGAATTGTGGTTTTGGCAGAGCAATCTTCAGATTCTCCATTTCCTGTACACCGCCCTCCTGGGGTTTAGCTGACAGCATCAAACCGGTCCCCTTTGAACCAGCCTTGTCTCCATAGCTGTAACCGCCGCCGACTTCTGACAAACTTCTTCTCTGTCCGGACAACCCTTGTTTTGATTTTGACTGCTCGGTGACTACGGGTTTAGTTTTAACGCCGGAATCAAACGTAATGTCCATATTACCAGCAGAGCCAAAGCCAACAGAACGATCCCTTGACACTTCCGCAAAAGGATCGGATTTAATCGTTTCGTCCATCTTCGCATCATCAAAGCTAACAAGCGTACTCTCTGTAACTTCCGCAAAAGGATCTGAATCAATCATGCTTTTATGTAATGCATCTCTACGGACGGGAGTTCCATTAATTTCTTTAGCTCCCGCTTTCGAATCAGTGATTAGCCTCCCTGAAACTGAGAACCTGCCATTTGGAGTATCCGGCGAACTACTATCGCCATCCACGGATTTAAAATTCATCTCAACTTCAGCACCAGACTCACATGCCTTTATAAAATCAGATTTCGATACATTCATGCCAATTTTGTCGATGCTGATTATACCCAGCATGACAACACTCAGGACCACCACAGCAGCGGCAGCTGCAGCAAAGGCGGGATGAATTCTGAAAAACCAGTGCCTGCCTGATGTTATTTGTGGCTCCGGCTGAATAGCCAGCAGCATAGCGCGACGGGTGGAATCAAGTTTTGGTTCCGATTGAGAGGAGCTCTCAGGATTCAGCGCATTGCTCAGCACAGCCAGGGTTTTCCGCAGATCACCAGCGGCCGCATTGCATTCGGCACAGCTGTCAATATGTATCTGCAGAGCGTCAGCCTCCGTTTCATGAAGTTCCCCCAGCAGCCATGCAGTCAATTTGTTATTCCATTCGCAAGGGTTCATTACACACCCCCTTCTATTTTACGAACCTGCCCGGAAAGTTTATGAACCGCCTTATGCAGCAGATTGCCGACGTAACCGATGCTTTTACCAGTCACCGCGCCGATCTCCTCATAACTCATACCCTGCTGCATTCGCAACAGGACCACCTGCTGCTGTGCGGGAGGCAGAACCCCAAGAGATCTGAGCACAATCTCGACTCGTTCATCAGGAGCATACTTCTGCGAACAGCCAGCCATCCCATTCTGCATTTGAAGAGCGGCATGTCCCTCATGGTGCTTGCGTCGTCGTTCCTCTGCCCGAATAATATCGACAGCCTCATTATGCACAACTCTGAAAAGCCAGCTTTTTAAACGGGCATCAGTATGCGTATCAGGCTTCCACTGGCGAAACAGCTTAATAAAAGCGTTCTGAACCGCATCCTGCGCCAGGGTCGAATTATTCAACAGTCGCGCGGCATACCTCAACAGAGGTGATTGATAAGTATCAATCACCGCCTCCATACCGCACCTCCGACGCTTTGCAGCATCAGCGGTGCTATGATTCGGGTTGTCCATAATAGCGAGTTTTCCTCGTTTTCCGACCAGTTATACTTCTTATACGTCGGTCGGCATGATTTTATTACACTTTTTTTTAATCATTGTTTTTTTTATGGTTCTTCACTGATTTTTATGGAAAGCGTCTAGGTTTGGTTATTCCGACTATTGTGTGGGTAACCCTTCCGAGGTCCAGCCTACGCCCCGCAAGGCGGGGCTACGGCTTGGCATGCAAGGACCTCAGCTACAGCAAAGGCTTTGATCTCTTTAAAACTGTAGGGCGGGGGCCTTGACCCCGCCACGCAATTTGCGACCACGAATGCACACGAATACGGTCAAAAAGAAAGCAGTTTTGCTTAAGTTCCACCTTGTTTTTTACCCCCTCTGTCTTTCTACCTCAACCCTGAGAAGCAATGACACATAGCAACTACTCTTAATCTGTGTAATCTGTGGATAAAAAAACCAGCGATGTAATGACACGTAGCACCCACACAACGCACCACATTTTTTA
>Ga0307990_1001976_pt1 | contig 16785 bp, 14 predicted proteins | sample EllFjometagen129_FD_203168 | JGI IMG/M metagenome (GOLD analysis project Ga0307990, IMG submission 203168) | Marine microbial communities from Ellis Fjord, Antarctic Ocean - #129 | ecosystem: Environmental > Aquatic > Marine > Unclassified | place: Southern Ocean | collected 2014-10-08
CACTGATTTTTGGACAGGCGTAGAAACTGGCGTAGGCTTTTTAGCCAACGATGGGGATTGAACCCTAGTTGAGGGTGGCATTTGTGGTTTACCACCAACTCCAGGCGATGAATCTCTGGGTAATACTGGTTTAGGCAAGGACTTATCTGACATACTGAAACTGAATATAGTATATAGTAGTCTTGATTATGATCACAAGTGAAAAGATATTGCCATGGCTAACTGGCTTTATGGCAGGTGTTTTTATTTTAGCTATTAGTGGCAGTATTTGTTTTTTCTTTCTTTTTCAAGAGAGGATTTATCCTGGAATTAAAATAGATGGTGTTAACGTAGGTGGATTAACTAAAAGCCAAACATTACAACTTCTAGAACACGAGCTTAAACTTCCGCCAGAATATTCGACCGTCATTGGAGTGGACGGTATCGAACTAGCTTCTTCATCATCCCAGCTCAAAATTAGTCGAAAATATAATCAAGCCATATCCCAAGCATATGAAGTTGGTAGAGTTGGCTCTCCCATAAGTAAACTATGGATTCTAACCAAAGCCTCACTCACTCCTCTAGAATTTAAAACCCACCTTATATATAGCGAAGCTAAAATAAAATTCTTTGTAGAAGAACTAAAAAAACGAGTTGATTTAACTGGCTATAACTCAAAAGCTATTCTAAACTACAGCGGTTCCCCATCTAGTTTAGTTATTGATGAGGGAAAACCTGGCCGGGAACTACTTACTGAAGAAACTAGCCAGTTAATATTCTCAAATATTGGCCACGAACAAATCATAGAAGCTAAAGTTGCTTCTACCAGCACCATTCTCAATGAAAAGCAAATTGTTACTGCTAGAGAAAGAGCTAGTAAATTAGTAAATAAAAGACTTATCTTAAGCGCTGAAAATGTCAGGCTTGATCTGAGCGATCAAAAACTAATTTCCTTACTCACCTTTCCAACTGGATTTAACCAAGAAATAATTAGCTCATTGCTTGATTCTTGGAAAGACATAGTTGCAAGACCAGCTCAAAATGCTGAGTTTGAATTTAATGAGAAAACATTGATAGTTGATAAGTTTGTCCCCCACCGAGAAGGATTGGAGCTAGATCAAGATCAAACTATCAATCTTTTAACAGATACTATCAATAACTTTATTTTAGATAATGTTGAAGAGATAAAAGTAGGCATTTACAGCCAATCCAATACTAAACTTGAGCTCCCAGTTAAAACCACCCAACCAGAAATTACTTTAGCTAGTACCAACGACCTTGGTATCGGTGAAAGGATTGGTCTTGGTGAAAGTGAGTATGATCACTCCATCCGCAATCGAATCTACAACGTGGCTTTGACTACAACAAGAATAAATAACACTATTGTTGCTCCCGGAGAAGAATTTTCTTTTAACAGAACTCTAGGTGAAGTCTCAGCTCAAACTGGTTTTCGTAGTGCCTATATAATCAAAGATGGAAAGACAGAGCTTGGGGACGGAGGTGGAGTCTGCCAAGTCAGCACCACTACTTTTAGAGCTATTTTAGATGCTGGATTAAACATAACTCTTCGCCTACCCCATAGCTACAGAGTCAGTTATTACGAGCTTAATTCTAAACCTGGCATAGATGCTACCGTCTACGCTGGAAACATTGATCTACGTTTTATCAATGACACCGATCACCATATTCTTATTCATGGAGATACTGATAGTGAAAATTTATATATGAAAATAGAAATATATGGCACTAGCGATGGTCGCACCACAGAAATCAAAGACCACCGAGTTTGGGGATATGTTCCATCCCTTCCAGCTGAGTACTATCCAGACCCATCACTCCCCACTGGTACTAAGAAGCAAATTGACTGGGCCGTAGCGGGAGTAAAAGCTAAATTTACTCACATCATCAGAAATGCAGCTGGTAAAATCACTAATGAAGAAACCTACTCTTCTAGTTACCGGCCTTGGTCGGCGAAATATTTAGTTGGTGAATAACCTATTTCTTCTTCCCAGATAAACCCTCTAGCGCTCTTAAAACCTCAAGTGGTAACGCAAACACAACCGTGTTGGATTGATCTGAAGAGATATCGTTAATTGAGCTTAGAGTTCGTAAGTGGAGTGCTCCATCCGAACCAGCCATTAAGTCAGCGGCCTTAGCTAAATTCTTAGCTGCCACCACTTCACCCTCAGAGTTAATAATTGTCGCTCTTCTCTCTCGCTCAGCCTCAGCCTGCTTGGCCATAGTGCGCACCATGTTTCCAGGTAACTCAATGTCTTTTAGCTCTACTCTATCCACGTCTATTCCCCATTTATCAGTCACCGGATCAACGGACTTAAGAATGTCAGCAGCCACTTGCTCGCGATGACTGAGCAACTCATCTAAGTCAACTTGGCCGGTAATTCTTCTCATCGTCGTTTGAGCTAACTGTGACACCGCCCAGAATACGTCCTCCACTTCATTAATAGCCTTACTAGCATCAACCACCTTGTAATAAATAACTGCATCCATTTTACAAGACACATTGTCTTTAGTAATAGTTTCTTGTTTAGGTACATCAACTGCTTTAGTACGAATATCTACTTTTCTGAAAGTTTGGAAAACTGGCCAAATAAGTCTCCAACCTGGATCCACCATCCCCGTATAACGACCCATGGTGTAAACCACCCCCCGCTCGTACTCATTAATTTGCTTGAGAGAAACTAAAAGAAAAACTATTATTATTGGGAGCAAGGACAAAAACATCTTATTCCTTTACTAAAAAAATATTAAGTAAATTATATCATTAGCTTCACCCTCTAAAATGATATCAAAAAGATATCATTTTCAAGGATGTTAAATCCTGACAAAAACCAAAGCTCCCTCTAGTGTTATAATTCACAAATATGGATAAGCGCTATCAACACCAAGATCACGAACAGAAAATTTACGATTTATGGGAAAAACACAGCTCTTTTAACCCAGACAGTGAAAATCAGCCAGCCAAACGTACTCAAAAAAAATCAAAGCCCTTCTGCATTATCATGCCCCCTCCTAATGCCAACGATCCACTCCATATTGGACATGCTATGTTTGCCACTCTTGAAGATATTCTTGTTCGCTACCACCGCATGCTTGGAGATGATACTCTCTGGCTGCCAGGCACAGACCATGCTGGCATCGAAACTCAGTTTGTCTTTGAAAAGAAATTAAAGAAAAAAGGCCAAAGTCGGTTTGATTTTGACCGCGAAACTCTTTATCAAATGATCTGGGACTACGTTCAAGAAAATTCAGATGTAGCAGTCAGCCAACTTAAAAAACTAGGTGCCAGCGCAGACTGGTCTCGATTCAAATTCATGCTCGATGAAGATATTGTTAATATTGTCACTCAAACTTTCCAGGAGCTAGATGAACAAAAACTAGTTTACCGAGATGTCAAACTAGTTAATTACTGCACTCACTGTGGAACTGGTTTTAGCGAACTAGAGATCAATCACATAGAAAAAAAAGCGCCGCTCTACTACCTTAAGTACGGCCCCTTTACCCTAGCTACCACCAGACCAGAAACTAAATTTGGCGACACTGCCATCGCAGTTCATCCCGAGGACAAACGTTATCAAAAGTATATTGGTCAAGAAGTCGAAGTAGAAGGCCTTAATGGAAATTTTAAACTCAAGGTCATCACTGATGAGTATGTAGACCCAGAGTTTGGAACTGGAGTAGTTAAAATTACACCAGCTCATGACTTCAACGACTTCGAGGTTTGGCAACGACATCAAGATAAAATCCCCGGCCCCAAGCAAATCATCGACTATCGTGGTCACATGACAGCAGAAGCTGGTCCGTACGAGGGTATGTATCTTAAAAAAGCTCGCCGAGAAATAGTTAAAGATTTAGAAAAAAAAGGATTATTGATTAAAACAGATGAAGACTATCAACACAGCATCGGCACCTGCTATCGCTGTGGGACAGTTATTGAACCCCTCCCTCTCCCTCAATTTTTCATAAAAGTTAAATCACTAACTGAAAAAGCCCTCCAGTCTTTAGAAAAAAAAGAAGTTAAAATCTATGGCGCTGGTCATGACAAAATTCTTAAACACTGGCTAGAAAATCTTCGAGATTGGAATATTAGTCGCCAAATAACTTGGGGTATTAGGATGCCAGTTTGGTACTCCACTGATAATTCAGACACTCACGTCGTCTTCATCAATGAAAAAAAGGAACACATTGAAGGATCATTAAATGATATTTTAGACCGATATGAAGGCAAATATTCACTAAAAGAAATAAAGGACGGTCTTCAAGAATTACGCGCACCAGTTAATGCTGAGTACATCATCTCCCCCACTCTTCCTGGAAAAAATTTCATTCAAGAAACTGATACTTTTGATACTTGGTTTAGCTCTGCTCAATGGCCGTACACCACTCTCCAAACAGGACGGGCAGATGATTTTAAACGCTTCTACCCTACTAATGTTATGGAAACTGGCTATGACATCCTCCCGTTTTGGGTGATGCGAATGCTAATGATGGGACTTAATAAAACTGATAAAGTGCCCTTTCAAAATGTTTATCTCCATGGCTTAATCCGAGATACTAAGGGTCAAAAAATGAGTAAAAGTAAGGGTAATACCATCAATCCTCTCGAGATAATTGAGCAATATGGTGCAGACTCGCTTCGAATGGCCTTAGTCATCCGCTCTTCAGCCGGCCTAGATAAATCTGTAGGCAACGGTGACTTTAAATCTACTCGCAACCTAACCAACAAACTCTGGAACGCAACTCGATTTATTTTAATGAGTGAAAAAGAAGATAATTCTGGAATAGACGACAAAGAATACTTTAAAAAACTAAATATTATTACTAAACAAATAACTAAGCAATTAGATGATTTTAAAATCGGACTAGCCGCCGAAACCCTCTACAATGAATTTTGGCATTGGTTTTGTGATGAGTGTATTGAAAAATCAAAATCTGGAAAAATTTCTCGACCAGCACTAATCCAAGGATTAATAGTTTTTCTCAAGCTTCTCCACCCATTTATTCCATTTGTGACAGAAGCAATTTGGCAAACTCTTTACCAAAAGAATCTAATTAATAATGAAGACGATCATCAATTACTCATGCTCTCACGATGGCCTTAATTTGATAAACTAGAGACATGCGAGTTTTATTCTTACCGTTTTTTATAGTTTTTCTTTTAATAAAAACTACTCCATTTCTTTTGATTTTATCTATTAAAAAACTGCTTTTACATCGCTCCTCAATAGTTTTATTTTTAATTTTTGGCGTTGTCTTAATTGTTCTATTTACTTCTCTTTCCACACCATTAAAAAAAAGCCCCAATGATATTAGAAGAGCTGATCTCACTAAACAAAAAACACAACTAGAAAATTTACTTAAAAAACAACCAACACATCGAGATATATTACTAAATTTAGCTAAAATAAATCAAGCGTTAGAAAACGAGCAACAAGCGCTAGATTACAAAAGCCAAGCGTTAAAACTTGACCCCAATAGTGACGTTTTCCAAGGAAAATAATTTATTTTTTATCAGTAGAATCAGCTTCAGACTTCTCTTCCCCATCCTTTTCATCGCCCGCCCCTTCAGTCTTTTCAGCTCCATCCTCACCAACATCCTCACCCTCACCAACACCAACACCCTCACCCTCAACATCAACCTCTTCCTCGACTACCTCAACCACTTCTTCTTCACGCTGTTCTTGAACTAAGACAACTGGCTTTTCCCAGTCTTCATCAGTCTCAACCTCAACCAAGCTAACTTTTGATTTATTAAATTTTAAATCGGCTAGAGTGATTGACTGACCCACTTCAGCTAAATCATCGATATTTACTTCAAATTTCTCTGGCAAATCAACTGGTAAAGCCTCAACCACGATGCTGTTTCTAACCTGCACCATAACTCCTTCCTTAACATCAAACTCACCAATTAACTCGATTGGCACCTCCGCCTCAATCTTTTCCTTAAGATCCACTTCTTTAAATGAAACATGTAGAACATCTCCGGAAACTGGATCTACCTGCACTTCATCAACTAGAGTTGACCTACTCTTTTTAGAGTCACCAATTTCTAGATAAACTAACCCAGTGTCTCCAACTTCACCATAAAGTTTTTCAAACTCCTTTTCGGAGAATTGAATGGTAACGGACTCCCCACCACCCACATATACATTACCTGGAATTACAGCTTGAGCTCGCAACCTTTTGACCTTTTTCCCTTTAAGATCTCTGCTTGAGGTTGAAAATATAATTTTTGACATATTTTTTTTACTAAAATAATACCTAGTGAGGTAGGCATTATAACAGATTATTCTAATTGTAGTAATATTCTCATTTGTTTTCACGTGAAAACAAATATTAAGAATATATTAAATCAAGTCCACGTGAAAAAAAGCTATTCGAACAACACTCCAATAAACATATGGCCATCATCTTTAGATGGGTTAAATATAATCACGTCACCTTGAACTTCGGCCTGAGGAGCAATTAAAGCAGGGGAGAGGTCTGGCTCATGGCTTAGAAAAATCCGTGGTGAAATATCTCTAGCTCCGGGTTGTTTTTGATCAAAAAATGTATAAGTAAATGGGGCCTGGTGCTCATGAGTCAACGAATATTCCAATTGCAGCTTTAGCTCTGATTTAACAGCCACCTCAATCAACACCCCGACAACCTTTCTCCCCAGTTCAGTTTTAATAGTAAGATTGCTTCGATCAACGCTTAAACCATTAATCTTGATATCTTCAAACTCCGATTTTTCTGGTAAATAAAACCTCACGTATGATTTATAAGGTCCTTTTGGCCAAGCATTTGTTTGAGCTTTATTTTTAAAAGTAATCGCTCTTTTATGAGAAATTTTTTGCGAAGTCACAGTTACGCTATGATTAATTTGTCTTTCTAAATAATAATTAGCCTTGTTTACCCCCACATTTGCCTCGACTTGCATTAGTGAATCAACCAAACACTGACTATCATTAAAAACAGTTGGACAAGCTGGTTCTACCATTGACCCATCCCACCCCAAAGATTCAAAGGTCGTCTCCAAATCATCATTAAAAAATGAAATTAACAATTCTTTAGAGTCAGCCATCTCTATTAAAGAAGAGAGAAGAGGAGTCGTCTGTTCAGCAGGTAAATATTGAATTTTACTCAATATTTTAAATAAAACCAACTCACTATAATCTCTTTTTTGGGCTGATTCCACCAGCTGAACCTCGGAATGAAACTCCATCCTCTCATCTAGGTTTCTTTTAGTTAAAACTTCGTTATATTCATCAATCTCTACTTGGTTTAAAACACCTATTATTTCCTCTAAAACTTTTAAATTAATGCCGATTACCCCATCAACTTTAACCGCGATACTTTTTTCCAAAAACCACTTCACTCGATCGGCTGTTTTTGGAAAACTAGGATTCCAATTGCTATCTCTTAAAAACCATCTTTCCTCACCCAAATACTGCCTTACTCCATCTGGAGGACTAATGATTGCTTTCAACTGCTCATCTAAAGTGTAAACATCTTCAACTTGAAAGTTAACCAACGAACCATCTTTGAAAGTCAATAGAGCGACAGCTTGAATAAACCCACCGGTTGGCCTCAACTCTTGATTATTCTGCAAAATCACAGCGTATGTTTTAGTTCCTTCTTGAGCCAATAAATCGGGTAATAGGGGAGAAAGCTGCTGAAATTGATTTATTTTTTTCTCTTGCTCATTAATTAATTCTTGATAGTCAAAAATTAGCTGGGATTGTTCTGGAGACAGTTTGTCGAGCGGGTAATTTTTTAGTTCTGCACTTAACAGAGAAAGAGTTTTAAAAACCTCGATACTTTCTTTATTAACTGATTCTAAAGAACCACCTCCTTCTCCAATCATGGTCTGCTGAAAAAAGGCAGCTGTGGTTTGCTCAAATCCTTCTACTTGGTCGTACAGACCAACCATCAATCGGCTAATCTCAATTAATTGAAAAGACTCTGAAAAAAATGGGGTTGAGAACCATTTATTAATTAAAGATAATTTTCCTTCAAGTTTATCGACAGTTTTCTTCATAACAACCAACTTCTTTTGCTGTGCTGTCAATGGCATTGTTCTAGATTCCAAATATGACAATAGACTTCCTTGAACTTGAGATAAATTAGTAAAAAATACCACCGTTGAAACTAAAATACTTAGGGCAATTAAGCCAATTAATATTCCACCACCAAACAGAAACTTTTGATTCTTCAGCTTACGAAACCCCACCCGAGTATTTCTAGTTAATCTCTGAAGATGTCGCTGTTTTTGCTGAGAGCGATAGTCTTTAAAAAGATTGTTAATTAAGCCGGGTTGTTTTTTACTAGTTTCTTCAACTTCAATCTTGGTCACTGATTCCTCAATCTCTCCTAGGGTTCCGTCTAGTTTCCGATCTAAATCGTGTTCTAAATCAAGTCTTATTTTTTTCTTATGAACATCCGCTGTTTTATTTGTTTTATTCCACACCCTAATCAACTCCTTTTTAGTTGGCGGCTGCAAGAGAATCTCTTCTTCACTCGACTCAAAAAACTTTCCACCAGTATCAGTAAAAAAAGTCATTATTTGCTTAGAAATAAAATCTACTTTTTCAATAACTATATCTTGATTAAATTGATTGACGATGGATTTAATTATTGGATGCTCTAAAGATTTTAATTGCACTCTTTTAATTGGCAAACTAATCTGGCGCTGACTCAAATACAGTCTTTTAATCTCTTGCAAGAAATTACCACTAATCCTTGCCCTGCCACCAATAACACTCATTTTTTTTGATTGTGGTTTTAAAATAGAAGAGCTGATCCTCGAGATTAGTTTATCTAGGGTTTGCAATTTTAGCTCAATATTGGGATCAACCAATAGACCTCTCTCCAATTGACTGAAGAAGAATTTTAACAACTCAGAGTCTTTTTCTACTAGATCTGAGTAGATTAAAAGTCTTGATGTATCAATGTATTTAACTAAAGAATCAAATAGTTTTTTCTCAACCTCAACTTGCCTGTCCCAAGATCTATTTTTTTTAGTATCCACTCCAACCGAAGTAGTCATTGGCATCACAGCAGTTGTTGAAGTTGGTAAAAAACAGAGCTTCTCAATCACAGACAAATACTCGGTAAGTGGATTTTCAAATAACAAAACAACCTTATACCAGGACTTATTTGTGTTTTTTCCAACCTCAAACTCTAGTGGTGAGATAAGCTCGACATCAATTCCCGACTGGTGTTGTATTTTTTTTATTAAAAGATGTGAAAATTTAGATGACTCAGCGATTAGCAAAATCTTTAAGTCTTCATCTAGAGTATGGGTTATTAAGGCAGACATTAGCCTTATTATATGGCATCCAATGCTTCATTGACCAACGCATCAGCTTGCTTGTTTGACTCTCGCTTCACATGAGAAATACTGAACTCGCAATTAATAGAGGAGAGGATACCCCGAGCTTGCTTAGCTAATTCTAAAAGCCTTAACTCTTTAATTTTCCAATTTCTATTCATTTGTTCAACCACTAGCTTTGAATCTAAAAACCACTCAACTTTATCAATTGAAGTAGATTTTATATATGTCTCAAGCCACTCCAATGAGGTTAAAAAGGCTTTATACTCCGATTCGTTGTTGGTTGCCCGACCGATGAGTTTCGATTCCGAATAAACGCACTCTTGCTGCTGATTAATCACATAAACACCAATTCCAGCTGGACCAGGATTACCTCTAGCACCACCATCGGTGTAAATTTTTAAACTACTCATCCTTAGCTTTTTGCCCCAGGGCATCTTCTCTTCCTGCGGAATTCACCTTAAATTGAATAGATAAGTAACGATCTCGACCTTCGCCCTCAGACTTGCTTTCTAAATCTATAAAACGCTCATCCTCAGATAAAATTGCGTGTGTTAAAAAGCGATCATGAGCTGATAAATATGAAAAAGTATAACTCTCACCAGTATCTAGAACTCTTTGAGCGATATTAATAATTTGCTCCTTCAACTTATCTCGTCGTTGCTCTCGATAATCATTAATATTTAATTTAAATCTTTTTTCACCAAGTTCGTCATAAAAAGAGATTCTTATCAGCCGCTGAATAGCCTGAAGTGTTTCACCATGATAACCAATAAATAAGCCACTTTCTTCCTCAGGAAGAACTATTTTTGCACTTATAAATTCATCTGTTTCTTCCAGTTCAATTTTGAACTGTTCATCAGTTAGGCCAAGATGTTTACAGATATTAATTAGATATTCCTCTATTTTCATAGTTTTCTCCTAAAATTATTTTCTGTTTAAAAGAGCTTGCGCTCTTACCCAGTAACTCTTCAAACCACCGGGGCCACTAATAATATACTGCTGAACAATGCTAAATATTGTTGTTATCACCCAATAAACAGCTAGTCCGGATGGAAACTTAGCAGCAATAAAAACTGTCATCACTGGCATCATATATAGCATCTGCCGCTGCATGCTAGCTGCCATCCCAGCAGTATCTTCTTCTTTTTTATTTTCTTTCTGAATCTGCTTGCTTTTCGCCTTATTAGGAACAATGTCTCTCACCTCACCACCTGGGGAAATCATAAGAGATAAAATTAACTGAGAAACACCAGCCACAACGGGTAAAATATATTTTTTATCTGGTTGAGTTAGATCTAACCACAGAAAAATTGAATCAATCCCATTTCCATTTATAGCATCTTGACCTAAGAAACTAATTAGAGCTCTATATAGAAAAATTAAGACTGCTAACTGTACTAATTGAGGGATACAGCCTGATAAGGGATTAACGTTATATTTTTGATAAAGCTCTAATTGAGCTTTTTGTAGAGCTTTTTTATCCTTACCATGCTTTTTCTTCAACTTATCCACTTCTGGTTGGATATCAGTCATCTTTTTTCTTGCTTTCAAAGAGGGGAGAGTCAGTGGCACTAAAACCATCCTAATTATCAGGGTCATTACAATTATCGCCAAACCTAAACTACCAGTGAATTGATATAAAAATAATAAAATTTCAGAAAAAGCATCAGTGAAAAACTGCATAAGTGATGTATTACCAACAAGTTAATAATCTTCTAAAACCTTTCCAAAGTCCGCTAATTGTACCATCTTTCTGAACGCATTGAAGTATATATTCACTACATTTGGGTGAGTGATGGCAATAAGAGCTATAGCCAAATACACTCACTAACAACGTATGCTTAAAAGTGGCTAAAGATCGATAAATTAAATAAATTACTTTCATCATTATTTTTTTGAGTAATTTAACTTGAAAAAACATCAGTCAAATCATTAATTAATTCTTGCTTCTTTGCAGTGATTATTTTTTTGTTAATAACAAAAACCATGTCTAAACCCCTAGATTTTCTCAACAGTGGCAAGCTTAATCCATAAATCTGACGCTTAATTTTCGTTCTATTAACTCTCAGCTTAACTGTTTTTTTAGGAACAACTACAACGGCCTTAGTATTCTGATTATTATTACTGTGACGATAAAAAATCTGGAAATATCTTGAGTAATAGCGCTCACAATTATGAAAAAAATCAACTTCTTTTCTCAACTTAAGCTTATAAATTTTAGGAATCATTAAATAATATTGTAAGAAAACAAACTCTAAATCGCTAGTCTCGTACGACCCTTAGCACGACGACGCTTAATAGTGTTCTGACCATCATGAGTGCTCATCTTAGCTAAAAAGCCATGCTTTCGAGCTCTTTTCTTCTTCTTAGGTTGGTTAGTTCTCTTCGACATAGGTGCAGAATTATAACATACTACTCATTAACCCTAAACGGCATCACTACATATTGGTAATTTTCACGACTATCTGGACGTAACATGGCGGGAGTTAAACTCTCATTCATCGAAAACTTTATCTTTTCTGGCTTTAGTGCGCTCATAAAATCCAATAAGTATCTTGAGTTAAAAGCTATTTCTCCCTCATTTCCCTCGATCACCTCAACACTCATTTTTCCCTCATGTTTTCCATAAGAAGAAGAAGCAGCTGTAATAAGCAACTCTCCCTTGGAAAATTTCAAACGAATAATATTAGATGATTCTCTGGCAAATATCTGAGCTCTCTTGAGTTGGTTTTCAAACTCAACTCCATCCAATTCTGCTTTTAAAGTGTATTGCGTGGGAATTATTTTATTAAATGGCGGATATTCACCTTCAATCAACCTTACAAAAAATTGAGTAGATCCAACTACCATCACTACTTGTTTTAGCTCTTTGGATATCTTCAGCGAAATACTTTCTATTTCTTGGGTAGAAATAATTCTAGTTACCTCACTTACAGCCTTAGCTGGAATTAAAAATTGAATGTCATTACTTATTTTTTCAGCAGATAATTTTAGAGTTGTTAGTCTGAATCCATCTGTACCAACAACTAGTAATCCGTCTTGATTAAACTGAAAGAGAAGCGATGTTAGAACTGGTCGAGTGGGGTCAATTGAAGTACTAAACACCACCATTTTTTGAATATCTTCTAAACTAGACGCACCTAAGGAATGTTTTTCTCCGCTCATCTCTGGAAATTCCGGGAATTCAGTCTCGTCCAAACACTGAATGGTGGTTTTATTGTTTTGAGAAATAATCGTTAGAGTACTCCCCTTCAATGAAAGAGTCAGTTTTCCAGGATTGAGTGAATTAATACTGCTGTAAAAAATTTTGCCTGGAATAGCTAATCTACCAGCTTGAGATATTTTCCCAGCAACTGTGGTTTTAATTCCCACATATAGATCAGTCGCAGAAAGGGTGATGTTGTCTTTACTTGCTTCTAATAAAATTGAAGAGAGAATAGGTAATTGAGGTTTATTAGGAATAATACGATGAAGTTGATTTAAAGCAGTGTTTAGGTTTTCTTGTAAGATTTCTAATTTCATGGTCTTTATTATATATAATATAGTTTTAGTAGTAATAGGGAGTGTTAATAAATAGGAAAAACGAAGCAGATATCCCGAGTATTTTCATTAATTTCCGTTGTGGAAAAAACCAATAAGTGGTGTTGAAATGTGCGGTGGAAAAAAAATGAATAAATTGTGAACAATCTAATTTGTGGTGGTTATTAACAAAATTATCCATTTTTATTCAATGCTTATTAACATGGTTTTCAACAAGGTTATTCACATTTGTTGATAACTTTTAAATTTACCTCGAGCCAGACAGAGACATTCTAATTGCTGAAACCTCTTGTTGGATGGAGTCGTCTTCCTGAATTAGTTCGTGGATTTTATGATAAGCATGGAGAACAGTAGAATGATCTCTTCCGGAAAACCAGCGACCTATTTCTGCGTACGACTCACCTAAGTCTTCCTTACAAATATACATCGCCACATGTCTGGTTAAAGTTATTCTTTTCTTGCGACTTTTACCCTTAACAGCTTGTTGCTTGAGGTGATAATGATCAGAGACTGTTTTAATAACGTCATTTATCTTTACATTAAGCTTTGGTCTTTTTTGATCAGCTTCAGTTACTAGAGTTCGCTCTATTAATTCTAGAGTTAGTTCTTTTCCTTTTAATTCAATTGCAGATTTGAGGCTATTGAGAATTCCACCTATTTTTCTAGCACTATCAACTCTAGCTGCGATCATTTTAGCCATCTCAATCGAGACAGGGATATTTAAAGATTTTGATTTGATTAATAAAATAGCTGTTCGAAGTTCAAAAGATGGTTGTTGGATATCGATCATTAATCCTGCTTCTAGTCTAGATCTCAAGCGACCCTCTAGTAACAGAATTTCGTGAGGGGGTCTGTCTGAAGTTAGGACAATCTGCTTATTATTTTTAATAAGGGCATTAAAGGTGTGAAAGAATTCTTCTTGAACACTAGTCTTACCGGCGAAAAACTGGACATCATCCAAGAGTAAAATATCGGTGTTGCGATAGCGATTTTTAAAATTAATGGTCTTTTTAGTTTGAATAGCATTGATAATTTGATTGGTGAATTCTTCTCCTGTGGAATAGACAATTTTAGCAGTTGGATTATTCAGGAGAACGTTATGTCCGATTGCATGCATGAGATGGGTTTTACCCACTCCCACTCCGCCGTAGAGGAATAGAGGATTGTAAGAGTCACCGGGGTTTTGAGAAACCGATGTGGCAGCTGCATGAGCCATTTCATTACTGGAAGAAACAGCGAACGTCTCAAAAGTATAATCTTGTTGTAAGCCAACACTCTTAGCTTTTATCTGAGCCTGATTTTTTTCAACTAACTGAGTGTTTGCTTCTGAAAAAAGATCTTCTACTCGAGGTGATTGTGGGGGTTTTCTAAAATCGGGTGAATGAGTTTTTTGAGATGAGTTAGCGTTGGCGGTTTTTTTATTTTGATTGTCTTTTCGTCTTAGTATTGGGTTTCCGACATGATAATCAATTTCGATTGTCTTGCCGATTACCCCGCTCAAAACTTTTTTAAGATGAGTTCCAAACTTACTTTTTAAATTAGCGGAATGAAATCCGGTAGGACTAGTAATTGTAGCAACTATTTTTTGACCAGAAGATGAAATTTGAGTGAGAGGGTTGGGAAGAATCCAGGTGTTAAAAACACCGTGACTCAGCTCTAGCTCTAGTTGAGCACAGGTTGTTTGCCAGATCTCTTTGACTTTGTCACTAGACCACTCTTGAGACGACACGTCTACTACTTTCTTTTTAACTACTTCTTAATGGACAGCTGTTGGGAGGTGATGTAGTTATACACAGAGTTTTCCACAGTTGGCAAGAGTGAAAATGTGGAACTATTTTTTATCTTTGAATATCTCGGGTGGGGTATATTGATCGACTGTGTATCTCACCCGATCAGATTTTTTAGGAGCATCACTGTGTTTTTTTGAGTTTTTATCAGTGGAGGCATTATTCATTTCTTTTTTCTCGTCGCTTTTTTTCTCAACATTATTTTCTTTTAGTTTTTCCTTTTTTTCCTCTTCTCTCTGATAATAATCCTTAGGAGCCTCTTTCTCTTTCTTAGGTGACTGAGGCTGAGGCTTGTTTGTTTTTAGTAGCGATTCTTCCCTGGGGAACTTCACTTTTTTTATTTTAGGGGTAGTTTTCGCGACTTCTTTTTCAATTATCTCCTCTGGATTAGTAGTGATGATTGCGTGCTCATCATCACTAGCAACTACTCGTAGCGCTACGTGGTTTTGCCCAGCAAAAAAGATGCCTTCACCGACATCGGCAGCCATTACTAGTTGTCTTTCTCCTTCAGAAAGATAAAAAGTTTCTGTTAATGTTTTCATTGAAGCAGTTGATTGCTTCATTAAAAATTGAATTGAAGAGTTACTCACAATGGCCTTGCCATACTCATTTTGTAAAAAGTCTTCTACGTCTTGAGTGATTGTGGTGATGCCGAGGTAGTACTTTCGAGCTCTTTTAGCCATACTGTGAATAAAACTAGCTGAGTCTTTATGCTTCATAAAGTACCAGGCCTCATCGATAATTAAAATTCTTTTTTTCAGCTTTTTTTTCACTCTTGTCCAGATGAAATCAAGGATGATGTACATTGCTATCGGTCGGAGTTCCTCTTCCATTTCTTTAACAGAGAAGACGGTAAATTGATTGGTAATATCAATATTTGAGGCGTGGTCAAATATACCCCTAAATGAACCAGTGATAAATTTTTCTAGACGCATCGACAAGTCATCGGCTGCATCGTCTTCAAAGCCAATTAGTGATTTATATAAATCTTCCATAAGTGGAGGCTGATTGGTTTGGGTGGCTGGATCAGGAGTAATTCCTTTAGCTTTGTAGGTGGCAACAAGAGCTCTATCTAAGATTGCTTCTTGTCTAGAAGTCATCTCTCCAAGCATGACCTTAAGTAGTCCATGAAGGGAGATTATTTTTTGACCAAGCTCGTTTTCTCCTTCTCTATAAACAGCTGAGAGATCAAAAGGATTTATTTTTGCATCAGATCCAAAGGTAAAGTTAATATATTCACCCCCAACGGCATCAGATAGGTCTTTATATTCTTGCTCTGGATCTAAAACAATCACTTCAGTGCCAAACATTACTTGACGCAATATTTCTAACTTAACGGTATAGGATTTACCAGCACCTGATTTTGCAAAAACAACCATGTTGGCATTTTCCATTTTAAATCGATCAAAAATAACTAGTGAATCATTATGCTCGTTGATGCCATAAACAATTCCAGACTCCATAGTTAGCTCAGATGAGGTGAATGGGAAAGTCGTAGCTAAGGAGGTGGTGTCCATGTTTCGAGTAATGTTAAGCTTGTCTATTCCCATCGGCAGAGTTGTCTTAAATCCCTCACCCATCTGCAAAGTTGCTTTTTTAGAAACAATTAATAGCGAACCTAAAGTTGATTGCACTGATTTTGTGACCTTATTTAATTCTTTAAGTGAACTGGCTTTAATAGTTACATAAAGCCCAAATTGGAAAAATCTCTCAGCTCCCTTAGCTAATTGCTCTCTAATAATCCGAGCATCTTCAAGCTTAACCTCAGTATTAATATTACTAATTTTTCCAGCTCTTAAATCTGACTGAATTTCAGCCTCCATCTCAGTGATTTTTCTCTTGAGGTTGTCTAGAATTTCTTTAGAATCAACTGGAAAAACAAACATTGAGGTATTAATTTGATGAGGAAAATTAATTAGTGGTGATAGCCAGTTAGCTGGCACAACTCGAGGGTAACCTGCCACAAATAGAGTTCTAGTGTAAGTAGAATTAATTTTTTGATAAGTGAAATCAACTTCAATTGCTTCTGGAGCAATAATATCTTGAATGGTGACAAGACCGCGACTAAATTCTTCTATTTTCTCTAAATTTTCCTTCTTTTTATCTGCGGCTTGTTCTTGCTCATCATTCTTTTTTTTAAAT
>Ga0307990_1001978_pt1 | contig 16778 bp, 19 predicted proteins | sample EllFjometagen129_FD_203168 | JGI IMG/M metagenome (GOLD analysis project Ga0307990, IMG submission 203168) | Marine microbial communities from Ellis Fjord, Antarctic Ocean - #129 | ecosystem: Environmental > Aquatic > Marine > Unclassified | place: Southern Ocean | collected 2014-10-08
AGGATTAATTTCAATAGCTTTCTGAAAACATTCTATTGCTTTATCATAGTTACCTTTATCAACATAAGCAACCCCCATATTGTAGTATGCTCCTGCATCATCAGGATTAATTTCAATAGCTTTCTGATAACATTCTATTGCTTTATCATAGTTACTCTTATTGCCATAAGCAAGCCCCATATTGTAGTATGCATCTGCATCATCAGGATTAATTTCAATAGCTTTCTGATAACATTCTATTGCTTTATTGTAATTACCTTTTTCCCCATAAGCAAGCCCCATATTGTTGTATGCATCTGCATACTCAGGATTAATTTCAATAGCTTTCTTACAACACTCTATCGCTTTATTGTAATTACCTTTTTCCCCATAAGCAAGCCCCATATTGTTGTATGCATCTGCATCATCAGGATTAATTTCAATAGCTTTCTGAAAACATTCTATTGCTTTATCATAGTTACCTTTATCAACATAAGCAACCCCCATATTGTTGTATGCATCTGCATACTCAGGATTAATTTCAATAGCTTTCTGATAGTATAAAATTGCATTATCATATTCTCCTATTTCATCGGAATTATATCCTTTCTGAAACCAGTCTTCTGCAGTTAGTTGGTTACTGCTTACATTATAATCTTTTTGTATTTTCAGTTTTTCATTTTCATCAATCTTAGTATTCTTTAATTTTATAATTTCTTCTTCAGCTATCTTTTTTGTGTTTATATCTCCATGTTTTAATACTTTATTGTAATATGCAATAGCTTTTTCTTTTTCACCCATTTCTTTATATGCATATGCAATGTTTGTTAGTATGATAAAATCCTTTGGATTTAGTTTTTCTGCTTTTAATAGAATACCAAGAGCCATATTATATTTGTTTGTCCAGAGGTATGTAATTGAAAGATTTGATAAACTTTCAATATGATTGGGATAATGCTCCAATACAGCATTTGCAATGTCCTGCATATTTTGTAAAAAATTACCATCTTTTGTATTATAAAGTTGCATTTGGTAGTCCTGAAGTGATGATAAAAAGAAGCTTTCTCTACCTTCTTTTATTTCATTATTTATCCAAGTCCATTCATTATTATTAGTGGTGGAATAATTAACTGTTTTTATAATTTCTGATGTGAAATTAGGCCAATCTTTTACTTGCCCTAAAACATAAATTTTCCCTAATCTCATATCAAGTCTGTTCGGATATAACTCAATTCCTTTATTTATTTTTTCTAATCCTTTTTGAAAATCAGTATTTACATATTTAATTTTACTCACAATATAACCAGATTCTTTATCCAAACTATCTTTATAGATGAGTACTTCTTCACCTACAGGAGGTTCTCCTTCATCTAAAACTAAAATTTCTTCTGTACTTTTTGAAAAATAGTAATTGAAATAACTTGTAAATAGTTCAGGGTCTACGGGAGATATACTTTCCCATTTTTTAAGAACTTCAAGCTGTTTAGTTGTATTTCCATCTTGAAAGTATTTTCCGAAATCTTCTTGGAAATTATGACCATATCCAAGATTACACAATGTTAACACAATCACTAATCCTAATAATTTTTTCATAATAGTTCGTTTCCTCTTTTCTTAATAATTTAATTCCTTTTTTAGGTCAAGAAGTTAGACTTCTCACTACTATAAATAGGCATAATTTTTGGCAGCTGCCACGCTTTTCCTGCTTTTCTTCTTGCTTGGCTGTGGAGCTGTTTGTTACACGGAAAAACTTCAATAAAATTCACTTATTTAATAAAGATCTTTTCAAGAGATTTAAATTTCTGATTAATTAATTTTGCAAGATCTTCGGCTTTTTTGGGATTTGATTTGGCTAATTCATAGATGTCATTATTTAAAGATTGAATTGAAGAAATGAAAGAATTTGTGCTAAAGTTATTAACCTTACTATCTAAAGAAGTTTCAGTAGTTTTTGATCTTTTATTTTCTATCAGTATTGTTTTTTTTGCATTATTGAATTCTTTTAGAATTTTATTTTTTAGTACATTATACTCTTTTTTTGATAGAAAAAATCTTAAGAAAAAATACTTCAGCGGATTATGTTTTTTAAGGATATTATTTTTATATTTCAATTTATTCAGATATTTTATTGATTCCATTCTCAATAGTAAAAGTGTTTTTTTTACATCTTTATTCTTTTTAAATTTCTTGTTATATAATTTGCACACTTCTGAAGGTAAACCAATATTTGATAATGAAATTGCAGTGGGTCTATCTAATTTTATACTAAGCTTCTTTTTAAATAAAGCTTGGATCAAACTGACTGATAAATTTTGAACTCTTTCTGAATAAATCATTAGTTTCTTTTGATGAGTTTTATTTCAACTCTTCTATTTTGTTGCCTATTTTCAGGTGAGTTATTTTCAACTAATTTTTTTGTGTCACCATAACCCATTGCCTGCAATTCGTCAGGTTGAAAAACATCATTATTTACGAAAAAACGAACAACACTAATTGCTCTTGCAGAGGACAAATCCCAATTTGATTTATAACGATATGTTGAAATTGGTCTGTTGTCAGTATGTCCTTCAATTCTAATTTCCCAATTTATAAAATTTGTTTCTTTTTTCAAAATATCCTTAATTTCATTACTTATTTTTATTAACTCAACTTGAGCATTTTTTTTTAATATCGCTTTACCTGAATCAAATAGAATTTCACTCGGAATTGGAAAAGGGATTTCACTGTCGTTATCAATAGATTCCACTTGCTTATTAATGATAATAACATTTGTTATTAATACAACAAAAACTAATAGAAATGCTATTTCAGATAAAGTTGATTCAATAATATTTGATTTTCTCATTATAACTTTTCAATGTGATTTTTAATAGCTTTTGTGAAATCTGTTAATAGATTGTCTATCATTTTTAAATCATTGTTTGTGTTTATAATGCCATCCTTCATTTTATCTAAAATTGAATCAATTGATTTATCGATTTTATCACCAGTATTATCTAATATGTTTCCAAAATTGTTTATATTTGTTGATAGAGAATTAAACTTTTTTTCAAAATTGGATAAACTTTCTTGCATTTTGCTATTAAATTCATCAAATGAAGTTTTAGATAAATTATTGTATTCTTCTATAGTTTTTATTGTTTTAGAATTTATCTCATTAATAGAAGATAATAATTTATTCAATGAGTTTTCAATGCTTGATGACTCAATTTTTTCTTTAAGATTTTTAAAGAGATTATTATGCTCATCGTTTGTCTTGATTATTGAATTTGTTAATCCTGTAATTGATTCTTTCAATTTCATTGAATTAAGTTCTTTAACATAATCCTCAATACTCTTAGTAAATGTGGATTGAATTGTTATAATTTTTTCAGAATTTTCACTTAAAACATTATAAAAATTTGATAAAGCACTTTCAAAATGCGAAGAATTACTATCTATTTGTTTTGCTTTTTCTTCATAACTTTTAGTCAACAAATTGTATGTATCATCTAAACCGCTATTAAAAGTATTTATCTTTTCAATATACATATTATGATAATTCATCTCTTCTTCAATAATTTTCTGATGGTTTTCAGAGAATGATGAAATAAGCTTATAAAGGTTATCTTGTGCATTAACATAACTTAAAATAGTTTTCTCTTGTTGCTCAGCAAGAATCTGCAACAATTTTTTTTCTTTAGTCTCATTATGATCGGAAATCACAATCACAAATCTAAAAAACAAACCAACTATTGTTGTTGAAATTGCTATACCGATACTTTCAAATAATTGTTGAAATGAGCCACCAACTATTATCTTACCATTTGTCATAAAAATATACAAAAGAGAGATTAATGTTAGCATAAATCCCATAAAATATGGTGAGTCTTTCTCTTGATCTAAAAGAATCTTTTCTTTACTATTTTGGATTATTAGAAGTAAAGAACCATAAATTAGAACGCACAAAGATGGAAGCCAAATACCATATTTGCTAACTTTCACAATTGCAAAAAAAGTTGCAAATAGCAAGAATATTATAAAATATATATGAATTTTAATCTTCGATAATAACTTTGTCATTAAATTTACCTTCTTTTTTTAGAATATACAAAAAACGCGTTGCTTACTTAGTTTTCAATGAGGTTTGATAAATAAACAACGCTAAATAATAAGAACATTAATATTTAGTAGTTTCACCAATTTCATCAGCTAAAGCCGTTCTTTCTTTAAGCATTCTCTTTATGATATCTTCTTTTAGAAAATCAGCTAAATCTGAATCTCGAATTTCATCGAACAGATTTTGTGATATACTTGCTAGTTTCATTTGTATTCTGGTTCTCGTTTCGTAATTTCCAGCCTTCAATTCTTCAATATGAGCTAAATATTCTTTATCAATTCTATCTAACTCAAGTTCAAGTGCTTTATCAATTGTTTTTGAAGCAATTTTTGCAGCCCCTGTGATTTTTTTTGTATAAACTTCAAGGCGTTTTGCATATTCTAATTTTGCTACATCAAGTAAGTAGCGATTATTTGCGCTTGAAAGTTGTGCTCTACTAATAAAACCCATTTTTTTCTTTTCGTCTTCATAATCTGTAATTTCAAAAACTTCATTTTGCTCAGTTTTAATAATTTTACCTTCATTCTTGGATTCATATACACCCAATTTGTTCTTTTTGTTTACATAATCATCAAATGATTTTTTTGTCATTTTCCCCCCTTTTTTTTAACACTTAAATTTTTAGTACTTAATTCTTTCCACTCTTTCCGTGTAACATATGCACGCCACGCCAATAAAAATGTACACATAACCAACCTATAGTTATACTAAAAAGGTTCGCCATAACTCTAATATACTTTCTTTCTTTATCTTTATGAGTACAATGTTTATTCTAGTTATTTTCTCTCATTTAATAATTTTCATTTCGATAAATATTTTTTCTTTTTTAATTGTCAATAACTTTCACGCTTACGGATCGGCTTTCAAAGAAAACGATCACACGCTTTTACTCTTCTAATTGTTAAAATTCTAATATTTGTTAATTACTTCAAATGAACGCCACCTGGCTCAACACATATGTGTCGGCTTCGCTTTGCGAATCGAACACTTCTCTTTCACCTTCACTATAACAACCGGCACCAACGCCAAATGGCTTAAGTTTACTTTTGATTTTGTACGTACTGGTCTATTAATATATTTAGCAATTGTTGGGCTTACTTGATCAAATCATATTCCCTCTCCTCTGGGGAGGGTAGGGAGGGGCGGTTATTCGATTTTGCCAGGACAGCATTACTTATATATCTTGCTGTCTCAGGTCTTTCATAATGGAGCGAAGCGGAAGGTTGATTAATGGCGGCGTGCCCCTACTAAAAGACTCGCAACCGTATCAAAGCGGAACATCGTTTAACACTACGTCCACGGGAACTCACAAATAAACAACCCTTGACTTTATATTTGCTCGTCTTTTATCATCTCGCTAATCGCATCAGGATTTGAAAATGCAAATCCAATGCTCATGGCAAGATGACGTGGCACGCCGCCATTAGGTGCATTATCAAAAACAAGTAGAAACTCTTTTAAAACCAATCCAACCACCTTTTAAAAAACCTTTTTCTCTTATTTTTAATTTCATAAATTCAGAACAAGTTATAGTGTGTTTACATTGAATAAACTGTATTTTGGGAGAGATATACTCTTGATAAATATTAATTAAGCTTATAGCTATTTTTGCTGTTATTTGTTTTTGAGGAGAATTCACAAAATCAATAATCAACAAAATGAAAAAAACTATTAACATAATTATTAGAATATTATAGTGTTTGTACATATAAAATTCTTCATTTAATTTGAGTTGATATCCTTATTAATAGATTTTCCACAATTTGGACAAAATTTTGGTGACCCTTCATAATATTTGCCACATGCTTGACACAAGGATGAATCTTTCGATTCGATTACATTTTTTGATTTTTTGATTTTTTTACCTGACACAGTATATATAATCAAGGCAGGTCCTGCAATTACAAACCAAAAAATAATCCAAATTCCTAAACCGCATCCCAATCCAATTGCCGCACCAGCACTTTCATAGTCATCAGAACTATCAAATGAATCACCAACATTAGCCATACCGTAAATGATTCCAATTAGACATATGATTGACCAAATTATTGCTACCCATTTTGCAAAAGATCTCATAAATTACTCCTTATTGTTTTTGTTTATAGTGCACCTGTTAGGTGCATTCAATATCATCCGATTTATTTAATATTACTAACACTCGTTATCACATTTTTTTTATTCCTTAATTAATTCAACTCGTCGTTCTTCATCCCTTAATTCATCCAATTTACTATTTAGATCATTCTCTAAAGTAGAAATATTTAATCTACTGTAGCTATGAAGGAGTGCATCCAAGACATCATGCTTAACATTCTGCTTTTTTAAGTTGTCAATTTCAAGTAAAAGAGTCTCTTCTTTCTCTCTAAGAGTCTGTTCAATATTATTCAAGTCTCTTTCAATGCTACGTATTTCATTATGTAAACCCGCGATGGCACTACATTCTTGACAAGCTAAACCTCCATAAACACTTAAAAGCCACATTGTAGACCATTTGTATCCACAATGTCTGCAAAAGTCATTTTCCCAACGCGGAGCTTCTCTTTGGAAGCCTGACTTATGGGAATTATAAAAACTCATATTCTCAGTAAAATCATCTGAGAATATATAGAAAGATTGTAGATAATCTAAATGTCGGTTTCTATACATTAACCACATTTCATAATCTTCATCACTTAGATGAGTTTTGATTGTATCCTCAGCACAATCCATACACACAAGTATTGAATTATTGAATTCATAATCACCAAAAATGTCCTCTACGGGATTTGATTTTACTTTTACTATTTCATCAATACCTAAAAATTTTTTTCCACAACTTTTACAGCTAGGTCCCATTTAATTCTCCACTTTTAATCAATCGTTGTCAAACTTACACATCTATTATAGTTGTCACGCCGGCATTAATCAACCTGGAGCGAAGCGGAAGGTTGATTAATGTTTCGCGTGTGCGGCGGGATCGGAACGATCACGCCCAAAACAAACTGACCAGCCCTGCAGCCGACACGCTTGTTATGGGTAAATTACTTAACATTATTCTGCCAGTAAAAATACAATCCAGTATTAATGAGTAATAATAACTCACCAAATTCCATGCCTTGTTGGATGGTTATGATTTCTTTTAGAAACTCTGCAATTCTCTCAACGTGATAATTAAAATCAAAACGATAATCGCTACCCATTAAGATTGGTAACAATGTTCTTAGTGAATATTCAATTTCATCAGGATAATTAGGACTTAGAATATTCTCAGATATTAAGTTTTCAAAAGACATTTTCTGGAGATTTTGTTTAATCTCATCTACTACTTTTTCAAGATTGAGACGATAATTTCTTATTAAATCATTATTTGAAGATAATGTAGATCCTGCTTTAAATAAAGTAAGAAGGTTTTCTAAGTAGTAATTATCTGAATCGCTATCTAACCTTTTTTTAGATTCTTCAATCAGTATTTCTATTTGAGTTATAGTATTATCAGATTTTGGAATTTCAATGTTTCTCATTTTGTTACAGAATGTGTCATAGTTATTCATTAAATTAACAGATAGAACTTTAAGATAATTGTATCTTGAGAATAAAAAATCATTCAGCTCATCAAATTTAAATCCGAACAGTATACTATCTTCAGATATCTCTGAACTATAAAGAAAGACCGTAAAATCAAATGACTCACGACGTATTTTATCACTTGGCCAACTCGCAAACCATTTAGAATTTCCCTTACCCTTTATATTTACTGGATGAGCTCCAAATATAGCTCTAATATGTTTGAAATAATCATTATCACTTACAGGATAATCTTTTGATTTAAATATTTGTTTTTCTTTAGAAAAGGGAGTTGAATTGCCGACTATAACTCTATGCAATTGACAAATAGACTCATTTATAATATCAATTGAGGATATATAAGAGTAAACTTCCATTGAAAATACATTTATGTTGATTGTATTAAGTTTGAGATTATTGATATGATCAACGGCAAGTTGAATCCAATCCATGCAGGAACATATACAACTCCAATGATTTTTTCCTTCAACATTTGAGTACTTATAATAAGCAAAGTAGGAATTTGAATTTACTAAATCTCTAAAATTTCTTATAATCTGCTCATCAACCTTAACTATTTTAATCAACTAAACTCCAAATTTACCCATAACTGTTCGAGCACGCTGCGGAATCAGAAGATTCCACCCAGACAGACCAACCAAACCTTGAATCGGTACGATTCAGACGAAAGCGGACAGATAACCCAACCGCAGGTGCTTTTGTTATGTACATTTTATTTCTTTTCATGCTTTCTTTTCTAATTCTAATAAAGCATTCTGTGATAAATCTCTCCATTTATTCAAATCAAGAGGTGTAGGTTTTGGGCAATTATCAAAAATATTAATTGATTCTTTCCTATGTTCAATAGCTTTTTCAATCAAATTCAATTTTTTAGCTGCTTCTCCCATAAAACTTAATGACTTACCTTTATCGAGCATAAAACTTGGCATTAATTGAATATTCTGATCATCGCATAACATTGTATATGCAGTTTCAAGATTTGAATAAGCTAGTTTTAATGAATTATCACCATTTAATTTTAGATAAGCAAGTCCAAGATTCATATATTGATTATAGTGATTAGGATCATTTCTAATTGTAAGTGTTAAATAGAATATTGACTTAGCAAGTCTTTCTTCATCGTTAAAACCCCAAGAACTTTGAGGAACTTTAAAATCGTTTAGAGATAGATAAATAGAACCTAATAATAATGATGCAACCCAATTATTAGAGTCTAAATCAAAAGCTTTCTTATAATATTCTAATGATTCAATATAACGTTTCTGATGATAAAGACTATATCCTAATTTTAAGTATTTATTTGATAATTTTATTGTTTCAACTTCAAAATCGCCTACAGGTGTTTGTATGTTATAATTTTTCATAACTTGTACATTATTTTGGTTTACGCTTATAAAGCTTTGAAAAGATGTTTTTAGATCATCAACTGATTTGGATAATTCTTTGAGCTCAACTTTGAAAATACTACCTACGCTAAAACTTTTGAGAAACGGAGTTAGAATCAAACCAATTTGAATTAATATTGCTGGATAAACGGTCTTATTTGTTATGGAAATTAATTTAAAATAAAAACTTGCAGGTAACAATAGAATAGAGATAATCCAACAAAAGAAAAACAATTTACTTCCGATTGATAATTGATTTTTTTCCTTTTCACTCATTATAACTCCCATTAAGCAAATGATTATTTTAACTGGTTAAACAAATAATAAAATATATTCAAATTGAAAATTGCATATATTGAAGCAAATAACCCTAAAATCCAATAAATGACTTGGAAAATTTTGATTAGTACATTTTTACTTTGGAAACCGATATATGTAAAAATGTTTTTAGGAAGAAAAACAATAATCTCGATCCAAAAAATTGGATTAAACGTTTCCAGAAATCTAAGTTTGTAGTATCCAATAGCTGAATAGAAATTACCTGTCATTATGTTTATAACATCTTCATTAAGATAATTGATGTTTTTTAGAACTGAAATTGGTTGAACCTTTAATGTTCCATAACCTACATGTTGTGAAATGCTAACACCTCCATCTTCAATCCCAGCTTCTTTAAATAGTTTTAGGATTTCATGTCTGTGTTTAGAAAACTCCCAATCTGGATTTTTTAAATAAGCATTATATTTTTTTAATAGATATTTAACTCGAAGGTATTTAAAGAAATTAATTATAATCTTTAGCATACAGATTATTAAAAACAATAAAAAAAGTTTTTCACTTTTTTTCATTTCTAACTCCTATAAATGTACATAATGTTTGGAGTGCGCTGCGGAATCGGAAGATTCCGCCCAGACAGACCAACCAAAGTTTGAATCGGTACGATTCAGACAAAACCACCGCGAGACTTAACTGCCGACACGCTTAGTCAACAGAGTTTCCATGCATGGTAAAGCAGGGAAACTCTTATTATGTTATTCCCTATTTTTATCTTTTTTTAACTCTTCTGGAAATTCTGCAAAATATAAATTAAAATAACTTCTCTGATAAGGTAGAGAAACTTGATTAATTCTTTTGTTTTTATGACAGCACAGAAGAACATAAACGCAATTAGCACATTTTTTTGGAAAAAGTTTGTCCAGATTAATATTCAAAAATCTTTTTTCATTGAATTTTAATACTAATGAATAAGCATTAAATAAAAAATCTTTAGTTTTTTGTGTTCTATTTATTTTCAATATTTTACATTGTTTAATTTCAAAATCATGTTTATAATCATATAGCCAATATACTAAATATCCATAGTCGATTTTAAATTTGTTAATAAAATAAATGTAAGAAGCTAGCTGAACCTTATGATTTCTAAAAAAGTAGATTTGGTTTGCTTCTTTTAAATTTTTAAATTTTTCTTCAACAATAAAGTTCTTGTCTTCTTTATTTCTAAAAATATAGTCTGGTTGTCCGGTAAAGGCTCTTTCTTTGTTAATAAAATATTTTATATCATTATCGACATCACTATGACCTGAAAAAATTAATTCTGAATTATCAATATCTTTAAAAAAGGATTTGTTGTCATTGGTTATTAACTGTCCAATTTTTTTATATTTTTCATCTGAAATTTTCTTTTCTATGTCAAAGTCTGTTTTAATTTGTCTTTTTTTTATAAATTGTATCAAACGATGTTCTTCATGTTTTTTCGTTCCAATATTTCCAAGAAGAGATTTAGGAGTTAGAAATGTTTTTCCAATGGAATATCCAACAGGACAATAAGTATAATTTGCTAAATCTGTTGCAGAAATATAATTGGATTTGTTTTTGATTATTTTAAAAATATTTCTTTTTTTCAGTTTATATTCCCAGACAAGAAAATCAATTATTGAAAAGTGTTCAGGTAAATATTGTTCACTTTCATGGTCGTATTCGTAATAATCCATATCTTTGTTTTCATTTAAATCTTTCTCCTCTATGGCTGCAATTCCTTTATGAATATATGCAATTTTCTCTAGATGTTCTACATATTCATATGTAAAACTGTTTTCATGGAATCCTAAACGTTTTAATAGATAATCTCTGAATATTTCTTGTTTATCTGTCATTTCTTACATTTAGAATAACGTATGTTTCTTGTATCATTTTATTATCTCCTCAAATTATACTTCTTTAGAAAAATCTTCATTTTTTTGTTTAGAAGTAAATTTTTTCGACTAAACTTTGGACAAGAAGTCTCGCGTGTGCTGTGATTATTAACTGACACGCTTGTTATGTTAGCAGAACTATATCAAAAACAGATATTGATGTAGTTATTCTCAATTATCCTTTACACAACGAATAGAAATACCATTATTTTTATCAGAATATGAACTTGTTATTTCCGAATTATCATGTTTTAAATAAAGATATAAACCATCAGAATTATTACTATTACTTGACCAAAAATAACAACGACTTCCAATCCAGCCATAATAACCTAACGGAAATGAATGTGTAGAGCCACTACGATAACCACTAGGAAAAGCAGTTAAACCACTTTCATTAGTTGCACCAGTATTAGGAGAATACCACAAACCGTTTCCTTCTTCAATTGTTCCTGTTGATTTAATTTTACCACCTACTATATGGCTTCCTCCCTCAATATTTCCAATTAATTCTAACCATTCTTCTTCAGACGGAATATGCCAACCTTCTGGAGCAAGGTTATCTGTATCTATAGCAAACCAATTGTATAAATAACCATAAGTGTTACTATTAGATGTAATGTTATCATAAATGCAATAAGAACCAGTAGATAGATTTGTCCATGAAGAACCATCATAATTTGTGGGTATTGGATCACCATTGTTATAATGAGATACTTTTAAATTTTCTGCCATCCAAATCTGATCTCCTATTTGAACAGTCCCGTAAATATTGCCATCAAAATCAATAACCGTAACAGTCTCATCACCAATTTCCGTTGGTTTTTCCTCACAACTAATGATTAATAAAAAGAAACAAACTAATAAAACTAGTACAATAAAATTTTTCATTTTTTCTCTCCTCTGTTTTTATTTTTTTTTCAAATTTACACATATCGTTTTTATTGGACTATCTGCAAGATTTATCACCTTACTTTTCTATACCTAAAAAATTACCAACTAGCTAACAAAAACTGATTTTTAATTTCGTGTAATGTTTGGCAGCTGCCACGCTTGCCCGCCTTTGGCGTGGCTCTGCTTGCTCTTCTTCTTGCTGGCTGTGGAGCTGTTTGTTAGCGGTTATCAATCAACAACTCTGGATTTATTGCAAAATTTTCAAATGATAAGTCAGTAAAATTTATCGCATTTCCTAGAAATCTTTTATACCGATACTTTTCAACATCTTTGGCTATTTTAGACTTACGTGAATGATTATTAACAACTGAAATTTTTAAATTATTCATTCTCCTATTTTTTTGAATTCTTTTTATTAAATACTTGATATGCATATCAGCATCGGGGAATGAATATCCACAAAATATTATATGGTCAGTATTTAGTAAATCTTGTTCTGTTTTATTCCAAATCAGATTTAAGAATACATTTGTAAAATCTTTGTAGAATGTAGGTGGTACAATGATTGGAGAATAAATTGTATTACAAGATTTACACGATGCGTCTTTATGAGAATAGTTTTCTACCCCAAGTAATTTGATTACACCTTTTTCTTTTGGAGTTAATCTTAAATTATTACAAGTCGGACAATATAACCAATTCAATGAACCGTGTAGTTTGTAGAGTGAAATGCTATTTGAATTAGGTTTAGACCAATCATCAGATTCTTTATAATTTACAAAGTCAACACCATAATCTAATGTAAAATTTGGTAATTGTTTAACAATAGCATTATCGATTAAAATGTCATAATTTGTACTTACAAAAAAAATATCGCTTAGTTTATTCTGTTTCCTCAGTTTATTTACTAATTTTAAATGAATCTTTTTTGACGTAAATAAATTATTATGAATAGCTCTTGCCATTAATAAGGTTAAGTAAAGTCTCATTCTCTTTAATCTGCCACTATTAGTAGAAATATTTAAATTAGAGAATTCTCTGAAGGATTCATTCCTGATATTAGCTAAATCTAACACTCCAAGAGCTTCCTCAAAAGTTGGGAAATTGATATTCACTAATTGACTTACAGAAACATCAACATTTATATCAAACATTAATGCAAAAAAAGTCGCTAGTTCTCTTTCCATTTCAGAAGTAGCAAATGGCGGATTTGATTTGAGTGATTTAAAATATTCGAAGAATAATTTGCTTTGAATCGGAGCTCCTTCTGAAGCTGAAGCTCCTGCTCCTAAAAATATTGCTGTTTTCAATTTATCTCCTTATCTACTAAATGGAAAATAGAATAAATATCTTTATTTTAGTTAAGTTTCATTCAAACTAAAAAGTAATAAAGGAAATCGGTTCTATCTAATTACTAAATTCACGAATTAGATTATTAAACATATTTAAGACCATTTGCATTTAAAATACAAGTATTATCATTTGTTGTGAAATCTATTTCTAAATTTGTTACATTACCTGTTTTGAATGTTTCCCGTTTTTGTTGATCATACAATTCAAACAAACAAATTCCTTCTACCTTAATTAATGTTGCAATAAATTGTTCATTTCCTTTAATAACAAACCCCCAGTGTCCATATTTTTCAGGTCTTCTAAACATTATGTAACCATTTGTTTCAAATGTTTTTAAATTATTACTTTCATCATAATAATTCAATTTTACTTCTGCACTATGACCAGAAAATTCTGCAAGCTGACTAATTGCATTTTCAGATAATTCTTTCTCAATGACTTTAGGTAATAATTCAATATCCATAAGACTCTCCTGTTTCATTTTTCTGAAAGTGAATCAAATATTTGGTTTAATTCTAATTCATTAATTAAATATTCGTTATTCAAAAGTTTATTTTGGAATAATTTGAATAAATGCTGGTGCCTTGAATCTCCAATCTCAACAATTTCATTAATTGTATAATCATCAGCATCTTTGCCTGCAACGGAAATATCTTCTAACCATTCATGAAGATTAACGGCATAAGCAAATTTCTCTTGAGCTTCAGTTGTAAATCCATGTTTGTTTAATCCTAATGCTGATTTGTATATGTCAGATATTGCATAAACCTGTGGTAAATGAAACATCGGAATATTTTCTGGTTTTATTGTTCCTGATACATCTATCATCAAAGATGCTCTATTTGATAATGATTCAAATGCACTATCACCAAGAAGGTTTATGCAATTAGTTAAGTAACAGTAACCCATTATAAATAAATTAGTAATAGGCTTTTCAACATAATTGGTTTTATATGAAGTCAAAATCCACGAAATAGAAGAACCTACACTATCTGCCATCTGGGTATTCCAAATTTTATTTGGAAAGTTGCAACCATATAATATTGCTTTTTTAAAATATGGTAAAGCGGTTTCATAATAATTTTTTAATAAACACCATTGGCCTGCAGCTTGGTATAAATATGGATTATCTAAATCTTCATTTTCCTTAACAATATTCACTAAAGCTGCATAAGAATTACAAGAATATAGTTGCATCGTATAATCTGCAATTCGCTTTTTTGCTGATTCAATCATCATAACTCCAACTTTTTGTTTTCCTCAATTATTCAAATTAACACTTTTTGATAATACTTCACCATCCCGCCATATAGTTACATTTACTGTTTTACCTTTATAATTCTGCAAAGCTTGTGAAACTGATTCGGTATTGATTATTTCAATAGCACCGATTTGTTTTAAGATATCACCAGCAAAAATGTCTGACATAAAAGCTGGCGAGTTGTTAATTACCACTGTAATTTTGACACCCTTATTGCTACCTATTAAACGGCGTTCATCATTTTCTAATGATCGAAAGTTAATACCAAAAGTTAATTCTTTTATTTTTACCCAAAATGATGCAAAATAATTATATCTGTTCACGCTGTAAGGGATATCATATGTTTTAGATTTATTCGTGGTTGTTGTTGAAGTTTCATTGTAACTACCAACACCCCACAAGTTACCGGAAGTTTTTGTAGTAGATGTTTCAGTATTTGGTAGGGTTAATGGTATTGAGCCTGAAACAGTATTCGTATATTCAGAATATACAATAACCACTTCTGCTTTTATGTTCTTTGCGTGGATTATTGCTTTGTCAGAGCTAACTGCACCTGCATTAAATGATGAATATCCTATACTTACAAAACCATTTTCCATCATTTTTTGAGAATCTGAATCTATATTTGCACCCTCAAATATTTTTGGTTCTTCATTCGTTAGAATGACATTGGGTAATGTAGATAAGTCAGCTCCATTAGTTTGATCTTTATAAAAATTGTAATATGGATTTACTGCACAACTAACAACTAATAACAAGAATATACTTAGTATAATGTTTTTCATTTTTCCTCCATTTTTACTTCAATCTAATTACACTAATAGCTTTATCTATACCATCAACTTTCATTTTGAAAATTGTTCCAGATTGATAAATTAAAACACTAGGCATATAAGAATAATGATAATAATAGTAATATTCTGATTGTTGCCATATTTGTCCATTCATCAATTTAATAATTGTTTCTCCTTCAAAACCAGAAAATTCACCATCAATCTGGCTTTCAATAACTTTTGCAGAAGAATTTACGTGGTTTTGTGTTTGTTTCATTGCGTCATCTTTACCTTTCTCATAACCTGCAAAAAAATTATCAAGAATTAGAATTCTTAATCTTTCTTTCTCATTATCATCTAATTTTGCAAGCCCAATTTCTTTTTGTTCTTTTTGAGAAAGAAAAGAATTTAAGGGGAAGTCGGAATATTTTTCTGCTTTAGCATAGCTCCAAACAAAAATTAAAAAGAATATCATTATTTTTTTCACATTTTCCTCCATCTTGTTTTTTATTTCCGCTAACATATGCACGCCACGCCAATAAAAATGTACGCATAACCAACCTATAGTTATACTAAAAAGTTTCGCAATAACTCTAATATACTTTCTTTTTTTATCTTTATGAGTACAATGTTCATTCTAGTTATTTTCTCTCATGTAATAATTTTCATTTCGATAAATATTTTTTCTTTTTTAATTGTCAATAACTTTCACGGTTACGAATCGGCTTATCGAAGAAAATCGATAAACGATTCAACGATAAGATTTGCTTTGCTATTCTTACATCCTTTCTCAGCAAACACATCGGTCGTTCATTATTCAGGTACTCAAGCACTCTCTCTTCCACTCTTCTAATTGACAAAATAATATAGTTTTATACTTTCACATCATGAAATATATAATAATAATATCTTTATTCCTTTTCAGCTCTCTTTATGCTGATATCCCTGCTGGTTACTACGATACCACTTCCGGTCTTTCCGGTGAATCCCTAAAACTCGCTTTGCATAATATCATCGATGATCATACAGAATTCACATATTCAAGTATTGCTACAGATACTTGGGATATTCTCAAAGAAACCGATCGAGATCCGGATAATGCAGATAATGTTATTCTTCTTTATACAGGCTGGTCAGTTAATGCAGCACAGGAATACAATAATGGTCAAGGTTGGAGTAGGGAACACGTATGGCCGCAATCTCATGGTGATTTCGGTACATCAAGAGGTGTAGGTACAGATGTTCATCATCTCAGACCTTGTGATATCTCGGTAA
>Ga0307990_1001980_pt1 | contig 16768 bp, 14 predicted proteins | sample EllFjometagen129_FD_203168 | JGI IMG/M metagenome (GOLD analysis project Ga0307990, IMG submission 203168) | Marine microbial communities from Ellis Fjord, Antarctic Ocean - #129 | ecosystem: Environmental > Aquatic > Marine > Unclassified | place: Southern Ocean | collected 2014-10-08
TGCGAGGGCTATTGCGGCACTCAATGAACCGCCGCCGAATCCAACTCCCACTGCGAGCCCCTCTGGGAAATTATGGATCGTGATAGCGATTATGAACAGCCAGATCTTGCGCAGCCGTGAGCTCGGGCCTTCGTGGCCACGGATGAAGTGTTCGTGCGGTACCAAGCGATCGGCCAGATGGAGGACCAGCGCACCCAGGAGTATTCCTCCCACGGCCACCCACACCCCACCTTCATCGATCGCTGGGATGAGGAGGCCAAAGACGCTCGCGGCTAGCATTACCCCGGCGGCGAACCCGAGCATCAGATCGAGGTAGCGCTTCGAAGGTCGTTTTACGAACAGAACCGGTAGCGCGCCCACTCCAGTCGCCAGTCCTGCAGCAAGACTCCCCAAGAACCCTAATAAGATAATACGTGACATATTTCCTTTACGTACTATGTATTAATGGACTTTCGCCCTCTGCAGACGCCACTAACGTCTGATCAAACCAACAACCCCCTTATTGGAGCAGAAGGGTACTGCTCCCTCTAGCAGCTCAGGATCCACCGGGATTGAAGACTTGCTCACGTACACCTCCAATACACCGCAAGCGTACACTCTAACAAACTCCATTTGCCAGTTTCCGGTCTTGTGTCACCCCGCAAATCCGAGCGCTGATCTTGAAGGGTAGTGTTGCGGAAGGGTTGAAGGAGATCTTTGAGGGCATTGCAGAGCGTTATGAGATGGAGATTGATACGCTTGAGGTGATGCCTGATCATGTCCACTCGTTCCTGCTGGCACCACCGAAGTACGGTCCGAGTCGAGTTGTACAGATACTGAAGAGTGTATCGGCGAGGGAGGTGTTTCGTCGCTATCCATGGTTGAGGGAGAAACTGTGGGGGGGGGAGAGTTATGGGGAGATGGATACTTTGTACGGTCGGTTGGAGATGAGGTGACGGCGGCAGTAATTAGGCGGTACATCAAGCTTCAGCACGTCGATCAACTCCGATTAGATCTTTAAGGCCTTGCTTCTTAATGCCTCGCAGCATGCTGCGAGGGCTTTTGCTTTAACCATTTGAAACAATGAACACAGCTCTTCTAGCAGATTAGGTTATTAAGCTACAATTATTTCGAATCGATGATCCCCCCCAATACCTCTGATATGCCACTTTCTACAAAGAGCCAAAATAGATGAGAGGTGACAAATGTCCCTGGGGGATTTCATGGCTCCGCAAATCCAGTGTACAACAGGATTAACACTATACCGGCCTCTTAAAGGGTAGTTGACAAAAGAATTAGTAGGCCTATAATTTTTTTTGGGTGTTCTTGGGGGCCATAGTTAATGTCTCAAAGAGAGAAAGTAGTAAAAAGGCGGTTAGATCCTGTTCTAGAGGCTCTAAAAGGGATTGTTGAAGATTTGACTGAAGCCATCGGTCCGGAATGTGAGGTCGTGCTACATGATTTCAAAGATCTTCGGAGGTCAATAGTGGCTATCGGTGGCAATGTTACAGAGCGACACATTGGTGGTCCTCCTACTGATCTTTTGCTTCAGCTAGTTCACGAGGAACGTACCAATAAGAATCCTACAAATTACAGAACGAAAACCGGCGATGGGAAGACGCTTCGTTCTTCTACATTATTCATAAAAGATACAGAAGGGAGAGTAATAGGGAGTCTTTGCATAAACTATGACATAACTTACTTAGTACACTTTGATAATTGGCTCAATAAGTTTTGTTCAACTAGTGATGGTGGTCCAGCTAACGATGGCTCAGTTGAAAACTTCGCGCAGAATATAGAGGACGTCCTGCACACAGCGATTGACCGAGCCATTACATCGGTTAGCGTTCCTATTCCATCAATGCAAAAGAAGGACCGGATGAAAGTGGTGCGAATGCTGGATGAAATGGGTGTATTTATGATTAAGAGTTCTGTTAAGCATGCAGCAAAGCAATTAGGTGTTTCTCGTGATACTATTTATACCTATCTAGATGATATCAGAACTCCTGAAGCATTACGCATCCATCAACCATTGGACATTGAGAAGGAGACGAGATGACAAGGCAGATTATCTCTACAGACACAGCTCCAGCAGCGATTGGACCGTATTCACAGGCGGTAAGAGTAAACGGTTGCCTTTATGTATCGGGACAGATCCCTTTAGACCCTCGCACTGAAAGGGTCGTTGAAGGAGGGATTACTGAGCAAGCCAAGCAGGTATTAGACAACTTAGGAGCCATCTTAAAGAAGGCTGACTTGTCATTTAAAGATGTAGCGAAAGTGACAATATTCATTAAAGACATAGAAGAATTCGACTCAATTAATAAGGTCTATAAAAGATACTTTTCTAGCCGATCACCTGCTCGCTCTACGGTAGAGGTGAGTAGGCTCCCAAAAGGAGTTGAAATAGAGATAGACGCTATAGCCTGCTATGGCGAATCATCGAAAGGAGGTGACAAGTGAGGAGAACCTAGGTTAATTTGTAGTTGCCTGTTTGTAAATATCTGAAAGGAGGGTGTGTAATGTTAAGTTGTGTGGTATTGAAGAGAGTATTGGTATTGCTGGGTGTTAGTTTAATGCTAGGAGCATCGGTGTTTGCTCAAACGAATATTCCTGCGACTCCAGGAGCGCACATCGGTGGTACTCTGACAATTGGAATTGACGAGGGCATCTCATGTCTGGACCCGCGCTTGACAGGCTCCGGCTATGACGGTTATGTTCTCAACGAGATCTACGACAAGCTAATCACCGAAGACCCTAACGACTTGCAGCCTCGTCCTTTTATTGCTAAGTCATGGGAAGTGACCAGCACGGGAATTACGTTCTACATAAACGAAGGGATCAAGTTCCACAATGGCGAGGATCTGACCGCGGAAGACGTAGCATATTCCCTTAATTGGCAACTTGATCCGGTTAATGGCGCCTCAGAGTATAAAAACCTCCAATGGCTGGAAAAAGTGGTTATTGTCGACGATTATACAGTACACGCTGTCACCAAGCCGGGGTATGCTTCGTACATGCCGGCTCTTGCGTCACTACAAGGCCAAAGTATTCTTCCCAAGGACACACTCCTAGAAATGGGGGATGATGCGTTTAGTCAGCACCCGATCGGGAGCGGGCCATACAAGTTTGTCGAGTGGAAGTCGGGCGATCACGTCACCCTAGAGCGCAATGAGAACTATTGGCTCATTTACCCCAATCTTGACAAGGTTATCTACCGCCCGATCCCTGAGCTGCAAGTGATGATTTTGGAGTTAGAGTCAGGCGGAATTGACATGACAACTGCTGTGCCAGTCCAGGATATTGCGCGCTTGGAAAAAAACCCGGACCTGAGCGTACTGCAACGTCAGGGCCTTATATATTACTACTACTTCTTCAACATGTCGCATGAGCCGAGCAGCGACATCCGCTTCCGCAAGGCGGTTCATATGTCAGTCGACTGGGATAAGGCTATATTCTCCATCTTCCAAGGCCTCGGGGGTACCCGAACCTATGGAGCTATCCCACCTACGATGTGGGCGAACGATGTTGAGTATCTGCGGGACCAGGTTGCTTTGAAGGAGAACGATGCGGAAGCCAAGCGAATATTTGCCGAGCTAAAGGCTGAAGGCGTCATCCCTGAAGACTATACGGTGAAGGTCTATTGCCCACTCGATCCGCGCCGCGGACAGTTAACAACGATTCTCGTCACAAATCTCAAGGAGAACGGGCTCGATGTGGAGATGTATCCGCTCGATTGGGCTCCCTACATCTCTTTGATCGACCGCTCCAAGGCGGATCCGACCGCTAAAGAGCTCGATATGGGGATAATAGGAACCGGCGGCCCCGTCGATCCGAACGGTTACGTCTACTGGATGTTCCACTCCAGTTCTGCCCAGATTGGAGCAGCAAGTAACTTTGCGTTCTACAATAATCCAAAAGTGGACGAACTGATCCACGAAGCGGATTTGACGCCCGATCAGGCGAAGCGTGAGGCCCTCTATGTCGAAGCTCAGCGGATCTGCTTTGAAGACTATGTGCATATTCCAGCCTATAGGCTCAATTTGACGCGTGGTTTGAATAAGCGAGTGCATGGGTACAGCATCGATCCCCTTGAGAATTCGCAGAACTTGTGTAACCCTTACAATAATGTATGGGTAGAAGAGAAATAAGAAAGGGAATAGATCTAGAAAGGATAGAATAAAGATAGCAGTACCTGGATTGCTAAGGCTGTTAGTTTGAATTTGCTCTAGCGATCCAGGTACATAATAAAAGGAGATAAGTTTTGTGTTAGGGTATATACTGCGGCGGTTATTACAATTAGTTTTCGTTCTCTGCGGTCTCACAATCTTTTTGTTTATCCTATTCGAGACAATGCCGGGTGATCCGGCGCGAGTGATGGCCGGACTTGGTGCCAGCAAGGAGGCGATCGAGGCGATCGAGGTGAAACTAGGACTTGACAAACCATTCTACGAGCGATACTGGCGGCTAGTTAGCGGCTTATTCAGTGGACAACTACAGTCGATGACGTACCATGAGCGGGTTTGGATAGTGATCCTGGATCGGCTACCGGCCACCGTGGAGCTAGGGTTCTTCGCAATGGTTCTCTCACTTTTTGTCGCAATTCCCGCTGGGCTTCTTTCGGCAATCTTCCGAAACTCCTCGCTTGACTATGTAGTTACTACCGTAGCCCTCACAGGGATCTCCATTCCTATATTCTGGCTTGCACTGCTATTGATGCTACTCTTCGGCGCGATCCTTCGGGTGCTTCCGGTCTCGGGCCGGGGAGCGACGCTCTGGGGCTGGTCGTTTCTCACATTCAGCGGACTAAGGCATTTGATCATCCCTGCTGTGTCCCTTTCAGCACCCCTAACGGCGTTGAATGCCCGCCTAATACGAGCTGACATGCTTCAGGTGTTACGCCAGGATTACATGAATACTGCCCGTGCCAAAGGCGTGCGGGAAAGTGTGGTTATCATCAAACACGCCTTTCGGAACGCCTTGGCCCCTGTCGTGACCAACATCGGACTACAGATGGGAATTATGATTGGCGGAGCGACGTTAGTTGAGACGACAACCGCGTGGCCTGGAATTGGGCGGTTGATGTATACGGCAATTCTGCGCCGCGATGAGGCAGTCGTGCTCACACTGGCTTTGTTCATTGCCACCTTCCACATGGTGTCTTACCTAGTGGTTGACATCCTGTACGTCTACATTAACCCAAAGGTCTCCTATGAATAAGGGAGTTCTTGAGAAGAATAGCGGAACGATTTGCCGAAGCTATATTCTGTCTCTGCTCCTTCCGGGTTTAGGACATGTTGCTTGTGGCTGGTGGCACAGGGGGTTAGTATACTTAGCGCTCCTAGCCATCCAAGGTGGGATGCTTTATCTTGCGGTCATGCGGCATCGGTTGATGAGTTCGGTCACTGGTTCGTCTGAGTACTGGTTTCCAACCTTGATGCTTTTGCTCATCTTCCTGGTAATCTGGGTGATTGCACTCCTTGACCTGCGCCGTTTGATTCAGGCGAGCGGTAAGAAGGATTATGCTCAAAGCTATTGGCAGAAGGTGGAGCAATGCTTTGTGAGGGATTACAAAGGGCTGATTGGATTGGCAGCCATCCTGATTGTTTGTTATGTGGCGATTTTTGCTCCGTTTCTCGCAAGAGAGAATGGCCTTAAGATGGATCTACTGAATACTCTGAGACTATATTCAGATGGGCATCTACTGGGGACAGACGAGTTTGGCCGTGACATTCTCGACCGGCTCATCTGGGGCTCACGCGTTGCCCTAGGAATCGGGGTCACGGCCACTTTTATCAACATGTTTTTCGGTGGAAGTTTGGGGTTGCTTGGGGGCTACTTTGGAGGAGCTGTTGATATGATCATTATGCGATTCCTGGAGATTATCAACTCGATTCCCTACCTTGTGCTAGCACTTCTTATGATTAGTTTATGGGGATCGAGCATTCCGATGCTGATTATGATCCTTGGCATCTTCGGATTGGCGCCAGCTCGCATCATCCGCAGTGAGGTCATTTTGGTGCGGAATGAGGACTATGTACTTTCTGCCCGGGCGATCGGTGCTTCGGACTTTCGGATTATTTTGCATCATGTCCTGCCGAATGCATTTGCCTCACTTCTTGTTGTCGGTACGATGGCGATTGGGTCAAATATCATTATGGTGGCTGGGCTCAGCTTTCTAGGGATGGGGGTAAGACCACCGACCCCTTCCTGGGGCGGTATGCTTCAGTCGGCACAGCGGTTCATACGTAGCGAAGGGTGGATGTCAATCTATCCTGGCGTGTGCATTTTCGTTATCGTCTTCGCATTTAACATCCTTGGTGACAGTTTGCGCGATGTACTTGATCCATTCTTTAAGGAGTAACGCAGTTATAAATGCTCTTTGATTTAACTTGATGATTCCCTGTAGTCTTGCTACACGGCCACGATAGTGGCTATCTGTCCCGCAGGGACAGATGGAACTAAGAAGAGGAGAAGTTTCGTGACTAGCAAAGCGATGCAGAAAGGTGTGAGTTGGAGATGCAGTTAATGCTTTGCGCTTTTCATACCCTGTGGTCTTGCCACAGAGTTCTTGATTAAACGCAAAAGCTGCAAGGTAAGAAAGGAGGTTCTTTTGCATAATTTAGTATGTAAGGCTTTGGCTTTAGCTCGGGTAAAGGGAGCGACCTTTGCTGAGGTAAGAGTAGTTAATCGGAGATCGGAGATACTCAAGGTGAAGAATGGAGTACCGGAGGTGAACACATCCAACAATAGCTATGGTTGGGGTATCCGGGTGATCGCTGATGGTGCTTGGGGATTTGCCTCATCATCCCGGTTGGAAAAGCAGGAGATCGAAAGGATAACTGATCGGGCCCTCCAGATTGCCCGAGCCAGTGCCACCACTAAGAAAGAAGACGTAGTCTTAAGTCCAATTGAGAAAATAGTGGGAAATTACCGCACTCCGGTGGAAAAAGATCCCTTTGATATACCTCTGGAGACACGAATGAACCTCTTACTCCAAGCAGAAAAGTTATTGCGGCAGGAAAAAGAGATCAGGATTTCTGAGGCCTTTATATCACTCTTCAAAGAAAAGAAGTTCTTTGCCAACACAGAAGGTTCTCGTATCGAGCAAGAGATCACGACTTGCGGGGGAGGACTCATTGCGACAGCGATCAAAGATGGGGAGATACAGGTGAGATCTTATCCCAATCAACGGGACTGTTCTACTGCTGGGTATGAGTTCATTGAATCACTTGATCTAGTAGGGAATGCAGAGAGGATAGGTAGTGAAGCCGTGATGTTATTATCTGCTCTTCAATGCCCCTCCAAGGTAACTACTTTGATTATCAATAGTTCTCAACTTGCATTACAGTTGCATGAATCCTGCGGACATGCCGTTGAACTTGACCGGGCCCTTGGCACTGAGGCAGGTTATTTTGGTACAAGTTTCCTGACCCCAGAAAAGTTAGGGAGCTTCCGTTATGGCTCCGAGATGGTTAATATCGTGGCTGACGCCACCATCCCTGGAGGCCTAGGGACATTTGGTTTTGACGATGAGGGAGTGAGAGCCCAGCGAACGCAGATCGTCAAGGACGGGATTTTTGTAGATTATCTTACCTCACGGGACACGGCGACTAGGCTAAATCAGGAAAGCAATGGAGCTGCACGAGCTGACGGTTGGAGCAAGATACCACTAATCAGGATGACTAACATCAACCTGGAGCCAGGAAGCTGGAAGTTTGAGGACCTGATAGCAGATACCAATGAAGGTATTTATGTAGAAGACTCCCGTAGTTGGAGCATTGATAGCAAGAGGTTCAAGTTTCAATTTGGCTCTGAAATCGCTTGGGAGATTAAAGGAGGGAAGCTGGGGCAGATGATTAAGAACCCAAGCTATGTTGGGGTTACACCCCTGTTTTGGCGCTCCTGCGATGCCGTGTGCGATGAGAGTAGCTGGCAGATGTGTGGGACAATGGGTTGCGGCAAGGGTGAGCCGATGCAGATTATACAAGTAGGTCACGGGGTGGCCCCGGCGCGATTCCGCAAAATAGAAGTGGGGGTGACGACGTAATGAGAGTCGAGGACTTATTGCTGCGGGTGTTGAATTATTCTAAATCGAAAGTTGACCAGACCGAAGTTCTCTACATAGGGCAAAAGTCTGCCTTAACTCGGTTTGCGAACAATTTCATTCATCAGAATGTGTCCGAGAAGGATGCTACCATTTCCTTAAGGGTAATTATAGGTAAGAAAATAGGATCAGCTTCCACCAACCGACTGGATGAGCGATCACTGAAGCAAACAGTAGATAAAGCCCTGGAAATCGCTAAAACTCAAAAAGAGACCTTACATCCCAAGTCTCTCCCCACACAGGCTAAGTATGCTAATCTCAACACTTTTATAGAGCTGACAGCTAAATGTACCCCCCAAGAGCGGGCCGAAGCCGTAAGTGAGATCATCGCTCTTGCGCAGAAAAACAAAGTCATGGCTTCAGGCGCTTTCTCTACTAACGCGATGGACCTGGCAATCGCTAACTCCTTAGGTTTGCAAGCACATCAGATGCTGACTGAAGCCAAGCTCAACTTAGTAGTCACCGGCGAGGGGGAAGCATCAGGTTATGCTAGCCATCTTTCCAGAGATGTAGCCGTTATCGATCCGAGAGCATTGGCTGAGGAGGCCATCAAGAAGTGTCTTCAGGCTAAAGATCCTATCTCATTGAAAGCAGGTGACTATGCCGTGATCTTAGAGCCTTATGCCGTCGGTGATTTAGTGGTTCTTTTAGGCTCCATGGGATTGGGGGCTTTGGCTTTACAGGAGGGTCGAAGCTTCATGTGTGGCAAGCTTGGGCAAAACATTGCGGGAGAGAATATCACTATCTGGGACGATGGCCTTGACCCTCTGGGGATGCCAATGTCGTTTGACTTTGAAGGAGTGCCCAAACGAAAAGTTGTGCTGATCGAAAATGGGATAGCCAAAGGCGTGGTTTACGATTCTTACACTGCTAGTAAGGAAGGAAAGAGTTCCACTGGTCACGGGCTACCGGCACCGAACACCTCGGGCCCTTTTCCGCTCCATCTGTTTATGAAAGCCGGAGATTCTTCCATTGAGGAGATGATCGCCTCTACTGAAAGAGGGATCTATGTAACGCGCTTCCACTACACCAATCCAGTGGACGTAGCAAGCACGACGATTACCGGAATGACCCGCGATGCTAGCTTTCTCATTGAGAATGGGAGGATTAAGCAACCACTCAAGGATCTCCGAGTTAATCAGAGTGTTTTAAAGGCTCTTTCTCGTGTATCACTGGTTTCTAAGGAGACACGGCTTGTAGAAGCATCGCGATTTCCTGGCTGGGTTCGGGTCCCAGCCATCAAAGTCGATAAATTCACTTTCACAGGCACCACTTAAGCCCTCTAAATCGAAAGGGAAAGGAAGGAGTTGAATCGAGAGATTGTTTCAGTAAGATTCAGATTTTCCTGCTTCGAAGAGATTAAGGCTTTTAAGGAGGGGGTATATTGTTTAGCTTATCAAAAAGGAGGTGTGATGCATGAAAATTAAGGGCTTGAGATATGTTAAATGTGGTGAAATTTATACCTCTGATTCCAACATTGACGTATGCGCAAGGTGTGATGGCGTATTGGATGTGGTATATGACTACGATGTGATAAAACGGGAGGTAAATTGGGAAGAAATACAATCTGGGAAGGCAGATAAGCTAGGAATTTGGAAATACAAGGATTTTTTGCCGATAGAAAATGAAAAACATATGGTGACACTTGGCGAAGGTAAAACGCCACTAATTAAGAGTAGGAGGTTAAATAAGGGAATAAGCTTAGACAACTTGATGTTGAAAGCTGAGTTTATGAACCCAACAGGCTCTTTGAAAGACAGATGCTCACCTGTAAGCATTGCAAGAGCTTTAGAGGTGGGAGCTAGTGGGGTTTGTATGGTTTCTTCAGGTAACGGCAGGGGCATCGCTAGCTGCTTACGCAGGTATAGCAGGTATACAGGCGTATATTATCGTGCCTCCTGATACCCCCAGAGAGAAGATTGTACAGATGCTTCTTTATGGAGCGGAGGTTATAAAAGTTAAAGGAACAGCAAAGGATCGGATAGGCCTCTTGATGGAAGTCTGTGAGACTTATGGGCTATACAACGCGAATACACCTCTTTCCCCATATGGTGTTGAGGGATATAAAACGACGGTTTTTGAAGAATATGAGCAGGTGGATCGGGAAATCCCGGACTGGGTAATCATCCCTATTGGATATGCAAATTGTTTTGTGGGTCATTGGAAGGGATACAGCGAGCTGTATAGATTAGGCCGGATCAACCGAATTCCTAAACTAGTGGCAATCCAACCCGAAGGTTCAAATTCCCTTGTAAAAGCATTTAAGGAAGGCAAAAAGGAGGCAACGCCAGGTCCGCAAAACACGATAGCCGGAGGACTTTCAACAAGCGTCCCTTTGCATTCCATAAAAGCGCTTGAAGGAATAAGAAAGTCGAATGGTGTAGCCGAGACAGTAACCGATAAAGAGATATTGGATGCGGAGAAATTGTTGGCTTTGAAAGCTGGTATCTTCGCTGAGCCTTCAGGGGCAGCAGCGGTTGCTGGCGCTATTAAGCTACGTAAACTAGGAGTAATTAATAATAATGATAAGGTAATTGCATTAGTGACCGGCAGTGGGTTTAAGGATATGGAAGCAGTTGCTTCTCTTTGCAATGTGAATATTCGAGAGATAAATCCGGATGTCAAGGATTTCGGAAGAATTCTTGAAAGCTTTAATAAAGAGCAAAGTAGGTAGGGGGGTGAGCAGAGGTGTTTGACATTTTAATCCGGAAGGCAATGGTTATTGATGGGGCTGGGAATCCTTGGTTCAAGGCCGATATCGGAGTGAAAGATGGAAAGATAGAGAGGATAGGGAAGATAGAGAAGGAAACAGCTGACTACATCATTGATGCAAGCGGTCTAGTTGCATCACCGGGATTCATAGATATGCACAGTCATGCCGATTTAGCAATTTTAGGATTCCCAAAAGCGGAGAATCTTATTATGCAAGGTGTAACAACAGCGGTTACAGGGAATTGTGGTATAAGCTTAGCTCCACTGGACTCCAAAACCATGAGTTTGCTTAAGAAAGACGTGCCAGCGGAATTTAAAATGGATTGGGGGTGGAGATCTTTCAGCGATTTTTTTCAAGAAGTTAAAAAGAACGGTACCGCAATTAATATAGCTCCATTAGTTGGCCACGGAACAATTAGGACTGCAGTAATGGGATTCGATGATAGGGTGCCAACCAAGGAAGAAATGAAGAAAATGGCAAATTTACTCTCGCAGTCGATGGAAGCCGGGGCCTTTGGAGTAAGCACAGGGCTCATCTATCCACCAGGTGTCTATTCAAAGACCCCCGAATTGATAGAACTCGCCAAAGTTGCCGCAAAATATGGAGGTATTTACGTCTCTCATATCAGGGGGGAGTCGGAAATTCTGATCGGTCTGATTAATGCTGTTAAGGAAGCTATCGAGATTGGCGAGAAAGCGGATATTCCAGTGGAAATCTCCCATCATAAGGCATCGGGAGAAAAGAATTGGGGTAAGGTTAAGAAAACTTTAAAAATTATGGAAGAGGCGCAAACGAGGGGTGTTGAAGTTACCTGTGATGTCTATCCATATACTGCTGGTAGCGCAAGCTTAAAATCCCTCTTGCCTCCCTGGGCTTTGGAAGGTGGGACTGAAAAGATGATCAAACGGCTAAGGGGATCGGAAAGTCGGAAAAGAATAGAAAATGAGTTTCTTAAGAAAGGAACGCCTGGATGGGGGGAACCAGAGGAAATATTGATATCTCACAGCGCACTACACAAAGACTTTGAGGGAAGAACACTTGGTGAAATAGCAAAGAGTAAAGGGGAAAATTTACACAAAGTGTTAATTGATTTGCTGCTAGAGGAAAAGGGAGAAACAGGAATGGTCACATTCACCATGGCGGAGGAGGATGTTTCTACAGTTATTTCCTCTAGACTCTCAATGATAGGCTCTGATAGCGAAGTTTGTAACCCAGGAGCTGGTGGGAAGCCCCATCCGAGAACGTATGGCACGTTCCCAAGGATTCTTGGTAGATATGTGAGAGAGAAGAAAATTCTAACCCTTGAAGAAGCAGTGAGGAAAATGACGTCCTTTCCAGCGCAAAAGATCGGTTTACCTAATAGAGGGTTGCTTAAAGAAGGAATGTGGGCAGATATAGTAATTCTCGATCCTCAAAACGTCATAGATAAAGCTTCCTACATGAATCCGCATCAATATCCAGAGGGGATAGAATATGTTCTAGTGAACGGGGAAATTGTGGTCGGAGATAGTAAACATACTGGTAGACTATCTGGCAAGATTCTAAAGAAACATGAAGCGTAAAAGACCGTACATACACTATTAAGGAGGGTGGTTTTTTATGTTTGACTCAATTCGTCATTTGTGGGATGTAGGTGTACTTACACGAGATAGTGTACGTCTCTCTGTCGACATCTATCTGCCGCCAGCAGAGATTAAGGGGCCATACCCAGGTATCCTGATTCGTACCCCTTATGATAATTCCAAGGAATCCTTTGTAAACTTTGCCGAGTTCTTTGCACGCCATGGTTATGCCTTTGTTGCGCAGGACGTGCGTGGACGAGGTGATTCGGATGGAGACTGGCGCCCATATCCATCTTTAGACGACGGTCCCGATGGTTATGATACCATTGAGTGGATTGCAGGGCAGCCGTGGTCCAACGGCAAGATCGGTACAATGGGGGGATCCTATAGCGGTGAGGTCCAGTGGGTAGCCGCCCGCGGGCAACCACCTCATCTAGTGACAATGGTTAGTACCGCCGCTTCAGGCCGGTGGATGCAGGAAACACCATTTGTCAATGGAATACCTAATTTATGGGGTCTGGCCTGGCTGAATCTAACCGGTGGCCGGACCTTACAAAATAATGCAGCCACAAATTGGAAGGATGTCTTTTATCATCTACCGTTGAAGACCATGGACGAGGCACTTGGCCGCACCAACACTGTATGGCGTGAGCGATTCTTACATCCAGATTTGGATGACTTCTGGAAGTGTCGCCGTCTCGATAATGACTTTAAGAACATCGATTTGCCTGTACTCCACATCACTGGTTGGTTCGATGGCGATCAACCAGGGGCGCTCTACTACTATGAGGGAATGGTTAATCACTCTCCTGCTGCTGACAGGCAATTCATCCTTATCGGTCCGTGGGATCATGCCGGTACCCGTCTTCCGAAACAAGAGCTAGGCGGGGTAAAGTTTCCTCCTGAGGTGGTTGTGGACATGAACGAGGTCCACCTTCGCTGGTTTGACTATTGGCTGAAGGGAATTGATAATGGTCTTCTGAACGATAAACGGGCACGAATCTTCACCATGGGAGAGAACAAGTGGCACGATGAAGACAGTTGGCCATTGAAAAGAACTGTAGCCACGAAGTTTTATCTGCACAGCGCGGAAAGGGCTAATACGTTAGGAGGTGACGGTAGACTGAGCGCTAAGGTTCCAACCAATGAGCCACCCGACAGGTATACATATAATCCGGAGAATCCGGTAATAACGCTGATGAACTGGAACAAGTATGGAAATAGAGATGCGGAAGAACCGCTTGATAAACGCTTTATCGAGCGAAGGGATGACGTGCTTGTCTACACTAGCGAGCCCCTGCAAGCAGAACTGGGGGTGTGTGGGCGGCCCTTTGTCAGACTCTATGCAAGCTCTGACTGCCTTGACACCGATTGGATTGCTATGCTTTCCGATGTCTATCCTGATGATCGTTCAATCAGCCTAGGTGAAGGGGTTCTACGAGCACGGTATCGAAATTCTTTAGAGAAGGCAGAACTGATGATACCAGGAAAAGTCTATGAGTTTACTTTCGAGCTAATGTCTACCTGTAATGTATTTCATTCAGGTCACCGGATCCGTTTGACTCTTACTAGTAGTGGCTTCCCAATCCATGCGCGTAACCCTAATACAGGCCACCCTATTGGCGAGGATGCTGAACTACGTGTAGCTCACCAAACCATCTATCACTGTGACGAGTATCCATCTCACCTTTTGCTACCCGTAGTGTAGTCAGAGAAGTGGTATCTTTTATTATGCTCAAACTCAGTGGTGCGGGGCTGACAATAGCAATGACGGAAGCAGTGGATGAGATATCGATCAAGAAGAGGCATAAGTATGCGACGGTAGTTGCTGATACATAGCGCTAGCGCGTGGTATGGGCGATCAAAGATCGCAAGGAAGCGGCGTTGCTTATATTCTATGACTACCCAGGATAAAAAGGGTGCAAGAAGATAGAAGCGGAAGCGATGGATACTTGGAAGCCCTACGAGAAGGCGATGAAGGTGCGCTGTCTCAATGCGGCGATCGTCTACGGTCGGTTCACAGTATGATATTAAAGGAGGTATTCTATGAGCTACACAGGTAAGAAAGAAAGAAAAGATTCAGTATCATCTATTGTTCCGGCTAATTCCGCCGCTTCGGCTTACTCGCCGAGTGCTGTGGTTCCGGAAGGTACGCCCTGTGAACTGTTCGATCCCTGGCTGGAGATCAATACCAACAACCTCGCGTGGAATGTAGCGCAAGTTCGAAAGAGAGTAGGGGATAGGCCAATCATGGCAGTGGTGAAGTGTAACGCCTACGGACACGGGACAGTGGGGGTTGCACAATTCTTGCAAGAGCAAGGGATTAAGCACTTTGCGGTGGTGAAGGTACAAGAAGCAGTAGCATTGCGGGAAAACGGGATAAGCGGGACGATCCTTAACTTTGGCCCATTCTCTCCGCATGAGGCAGAACAGATCGTGAAGCACGACATATCGCAATCCGTGTTCTCAGAGGCGGTGGAAGCCCTGGACCAGGCATCGAACAAGTTGGGTCGACAAGCTGTGGTGCACATTAAGGTGGACACCGGGCTATCACGTGTTGGTGTCCCCTACCAGGACGCGGTGTCATTTATCGAGAAAGTAGCGGCACTTGCCAACATCAAGATCGAGGGAATCTTCACCACCCTGACCGAGGAACCGGATTTCGATAAACTCCAGATCGAACGCTTGCTGCAGGTGTGTGAGAGAACAGGGGCAAAAGGAATAGACGTTGGAATAAGGCATGTTGCCTCAAGCGCCGCGGTGGCTAAACTTCCTTCGGCGTTCCTGGATATGGTGCGGCCGGGAAACTGTTTATACGGTTTTGAATCATTACCTAATTTAGATCTTAAACCAGCGATGTCTCTTAAGACACGGGTCATTCTAGTAAAAAAGGTACATCCTGGAGACACTATTGCCTATCACCGGCAAGGCGAAGTAACAGAGGAGAAACTCCTGGCGATATTACCTATTGGCTACACCGATGGATATCCATCTCAGGCCATTAACCAGGCCCAGGTATTGATTCGTGGGCAACGCTGGCCGCTTATTGTCTACATATCCGCTAACCATGCTATTGTAGACATCACCGGCTCTAGCGGAATAGGAATCGGTGATGAAGTTGTCCTGTTTGGAACGCAGCACGGTGGGACGATCTCGCTGAGCGAGGTCGCTCAATGGGCTAATAGCACCGTGTACAAAGTAGCTTCGGGAATGAGCCCTTTTCTCCCCCGGATTTTTATTACCTAACTCAGGAGGGCAAAACTTGTCTTGTGACCTTTCTTAGTTTGCTTGTTTTGTTCGTCTAGAGATTGCGGAACTCTCTGACTTGGGGGTTGTAGTACCAGAAAGAGGTTTACTGCCCAGTACCTGTCAGAGACGATAGCATCTGGTATTGAAAGAGCGAATCTGTGAATTAGTTGCAATGTTTTGTTCTAGTTACCGCTACGAAACTGTACCCAAAGGATCCGATAAAGCTCTTGCGGCGAATCCAAGCACGCAAAGATGTGGAGACTGGGGCATGGGGCATCTTGATCTCATTTGCTCCCCTAAGTCCGGCCTATGGCTCGGTCGACGCGATCTACGTTTGCTAGATTTTCTACCTACAGGGACGCGTATCGGTGCGTTGTACAACCTACATGGTGAGAAGGGTTGGGACAGCGGTGTTGATTACATCCGCCAGCCCAATCCTTCGACAGAACTCCGCCACAACGGGAAGGTGTCCCACTTGACTGATGTTCATCTTGTCCAGCATTGTCTTGACATCGTTCATCGTGTCATCTCCTTTGACCAGGGACTATTGACAGCTTGTTGTATCTCTAGTATGATACAATGATGAACAAACGTCAAGTGTCAATCGAAACAGAGATTGCTAACATCAAGCAGGGTCTACTGGAGCTGGGACACATGCATCCGGGTTCTCTGTCACAGCAGCAGCGATCAGGTGTAGGTATCTACCACCAACTGAGCTACAGTCATGCCGGCAAGGGCCACACCAAGTACGTCCGGCCGGAGGATGTCCTTGAAGTACGACTGGAGATCGAGAACTACCGGAGATTCCGAGGACTCACTAGGAAATGGGTTGAGCTGGAAATCGAGTTGGCAAAGCTCAAGTGCGATCAAGGTAAGCCAACAAAGAGGCATACAGGCAAGAAGCAACAACACACTCGGTGAACTACTACAGATCACCGCCTATCCAAAGACTGTTTCGACAACTCAGAAAAGTGCTGGGAAGTCCATCTACGGGGGGGGGTGAGCTCTAACAAACTCCATTTGCCAGTTTCCGGTCTTGCGTTACCCCGCAAATCCGACCGCTCTTGCTTTCTCGTTTCAGACGATGGGCGATGTGCCCATAGCGAATTAGACAACGCATATCGCGGGAGTTAGACTGTTGAAAGGGAAGTACAACCA